>Ga0268282_1001142_pt1 | contig 11957 bp, 10 predicted proteins | sample saktaG_12_FD_190133 | JGI IMG/M metagenome (GOLD analysis project Ga0268282, IMG submission 190133) | Saline water microbial communities from Sakinaw Lake, British Columbia, Canada - sak_2011_5_24_120m | ecosystem: Environmental > Aquatic > Non-marine Saline and Alkaline > Saline ...
AATCTGATTTTGAGTTTGGTTTTAATACAGTTGCGGACGAATATGTTCGTCAAGTTATGAAAACTTATGAAATGTTTGTACGAGAATGGATTAATGATTTGTACATCAAGAATTTTAATGATTCCTTTGTGACATGTGCGATTCTTAGGGTCATTTCTCATTTTGAGTACAGGCAATTGTTTCCACAAGGAATGACAATGGCTGCTGCTAGTATTACACATGCAGATGTCAGTGTTCGAGAATGCGGTGTGAGATGTTTTGAAAACTGGGAGCATCCAGATGGATTGAAGATACTCCAGAACTTATCCTTCTCAGAAGACTGGCTTGACGATTACTTGAAAAGAGTAATTTCAGACTTACGAGAAATTTTTAAGAAAAAAAGGTGAAAAAAATATTAAAACAGAAACTATAAATATATAATCTTTGAAAAAGGAGAAAAAAATGAAGTTTAACATTGACACTAAACAAATTAAAATTGGCGCTTCAGAAGAAAGTGTTTCAAAAACAATAGAAGAATTACTTTCTCTGAATGATAAAATTCCTTCTCACACAGAAGAAGAAATAACCGATTTGACAGAAGTTCAATTAGATAAAGGTAAATATAAAAACAAATCATATAGAGGTGAACAAAAAGAGGTTATAGAAAGACAATTTTCCGATAGAAGTGATGGAGAAATGACTATTACTGAAGTTCAGATGGAGAACATTGGGGATCAAAAGAGCGGGCATAACCCTGAAAAGAGTGGAGATGCAGAATACAAAAACTTCAAAAATATATCACCAATTTGGAGACAAGTTCACGATCAAGAAGATGCAAGGTCTAATACTCCAATGGAAAAAAGAAAATAATGTCAAAAAATTATAAAGAAAATATTGTTTATATTACAAAAATTATTTTAGATAGCGGTTTTGATATTTGGCAAGAAATTTTAGATATTATAGCTAAAGATTCAGGCATTGGGAATAATGTAAGAGTTGCATTATTTACAATAGTTAAAGCAAAATCAGGTACTACTTCAAGAAGTCCTGTTACTTTTGAGAGAGAAGTTTTAAGTTTGCTAGACGATTTAGAAAACAAAACTTGGGAAGAATTAGGATTTTCTGAAGATCTTTTACCATCATTAGATGTTGATTTTCGTACAAGACTTTTTGGAATGCTCATTCAATATTTAACTCAAAGGATGAATGATTCTTTAGATAAGATAACTTATATTAAAGAGAATAGTGGCATGATTCCAACTATTCCAGAATTAGAACCAGAACCTGAAGAAGAATATGGATACGGATATGAATAAGAGGTTTTTATGGGAAAAAACAATAGTTGGTACAAAGAAGCAGTTGTAGGATTAACTCCTTTTGGGATACCAGAATTAACTGATAAAACTAGAACTCATTTTACTGGAAATGCTGGTGGAGATGAGCGTTTTGGTATATTTGAACCTAGTGATAGTAATCATCATCCAAATGATTATTTTAGTGAATCAAAAAATTATCCAACATTAGAGAGAATGTTAAAAAAAAAGAGAAAGAAAAAAAAGAAAAAATTAGCACAAAAAGGAACAGATATAATAGAGGTAGTTTTTAAAGCAACAGTTACTATAAATTGTTTTTCAGAAGAATCTCAGGAAATAGGAAGTGGTTTTTTTATAGGACCGAATATAATTTTAACTTGTAGTCATGTTGTTGTTCCTGAGCTGAAAAACGTAAGAAGAATTGTTAGATTTGAAAACATAGATTATAAAGCTTCAATTTGGGCATATGATATTGGACTTGATGTAGCAATTGTTGTTGTTAATGATACTTCTTTTGTAAATAATAATTATTTAAAACTTGCTAGTTCAAATCAAACAAAACCTGGAGAAGAAGTGATATTAGTAGGAACTCCTTTAGGTTTTGAAAACATTGTAGGAAAAGGAATAATTTCTAGTATTCCAATTTTATATCCACAAAAAGAAATTGAAAAGAGCTATATGTTTGTTTCAATGGATATTATGCCAGGAAATAGTGGTGGTCCAGTAGCAAGAATGGAAGATGGTGCAGTAATAGGAATTGCAGAAGCAATGATTAGTACTCAAGGAAAGTCTCAGCAAGGATTGAATGCAATTATGCCAATAGATGATGTTAAAAACTTTTTAAAAGATAATGGAATTAATTACCAATATCAGGAGCCAAAAAATGTTGTATGAACTCTACAAAAAATCTTATAATTTAAAAACAGAAGAAAAAGAATATCTTTTAGAAAACTTTGATTCTATAATTGATATTTTGACAGCTAAAAAGAAAGGATATAAAACTGCTCAATATTTTAATCATTTTAAAGGAACTTGTATTAATTTATTTGATGAAGATGGGGAGTGTGTTGTTGATACTGTTCCGTATCACAATGTTTCAGATTTAGCTAATGCAGATGAAGAAGCAGTAAAAATTAGTAAAGAAGAATTTTTAAAGACAAATATTGTTTCTGATGAATTAATGGAAATTTTAAAAGGAAGAGAATTAATTTTTTTAAAAGACTTAAGAACACAAGCTTGTTTTATTTATGATGATGACAATGATGTTCATTATATTTTTTCTTCTAAAAAAGATTCTAAAAAGAAGAAAGAAAAGAAAGTCGTAAGACAAACGAATTGGTATATTGATTATGATAAAGGTGGCAATGTTTATCCTACAGATGTTAGAGATGGGCTTTTTGAAGAAGTTACAGTATCTAAAAAAAAAGAAGAATTAGTAAAACAATCTAATGTTCACGATCCTGAAACAAAAGAAGAAATGTTAAAAACTTTATCTCTTTTAGAGAAGTTTATAGAAAACGATAAAGATTTTTCTTATGATAATATAAGTATTTTTTTACATCCTTTATCTAAAGGTTCTAAAAAGAGAGTTTTGCGTCCTTTGAAGGTTGTTGGTCTTATTAGAAAAATGAAAAATTTATCTAAAAGATTTAATAGAAATTTAGAGAATAAGAACAAATTGAGAGTTATTAGTAAGGAATTTTTAAATAATTTAGGACTTGTAAAAAGTAAATTATCGCATGAAGAAAAAATTGAACCTCGAAAGAAAATGGCGGTTCTAAATCTTGACAAAACTTCTCAAGTCGGATATAATGCACAAGAAGTTGCAAAAAATGCATATAAATTAATGGTAGAACATGGTTGGAATTCTGATGAAGTAATGGGATTTATTTTTTCTAATAATATTTCCATAAATGCTAACAAAGAACCATTTCTTGAAGCGTTTGAAAATCTAAAATACTGAGGTTAATATGCCCAAAGAGTATTCTGTAAAGGTTGTACAGCCATTAGGGGCTCACAACAAGCCTTATCCTTGTATTCATACGGATGAAGTAAAAGAATATATTAAATTACCTTTTGAATATTTAAATCCATTACAAAGTGATTTTCTTCCTTTTTTAGAAGATGACGAAACTAATATAATTATTTCGGCAGAAACTTCTAGTGGGAAAACTTTAATTGCAGAACTTTTTGCAGCTAGAGCAATTTCTTTGGGAAAGAGAATTTTATATGTTGCTCCAATGAAAGCTCTTGCAGATGAAAAATATGAAGATTGGACAAATAAAAAACATACTTTTAATAAATATAATATTGAAATTTTAACTGGAGATTTTATTTTAGACGAAAGTAGAAGAAAAAGATTAGAAAAGGCAGATATTATTAGTTTGACTCCAGAAATGTTAAATGCAAAATGCAGATCCTTTTCAAATCATAAATGGTTGAAAAATACAGATTTAATAGTAGACGAAATGCATCTGATTGGTCTACAAAAAAGGGGTTCTAGTCTTGAGGTAGGTATCATTCAATATTATGAAAATTGTAAAGATGCAAGATCTTTATTTTTAAGTGCAACATTACCAAATGTTGAGGACATTGGTGTTTGGTTAAAGCATATGACAGATAAAGAGTATAAAGTAATAACTAGTAGTTATCGTCCTTGCAAACTTAATAAAAGATTTATTGGTTTTGATGCATCTGGAAAGTATGGAAGAAAAAGTAGATATCAAGAAATAGAAGAATTAAGAAAAGATGAAACAATTAGAATATTAGAAGATTATTGTGGAGAAGAACCAACTTTGATTTTTACAGGTTCTAAATTATATGGAGCTTCTTTATCGAATAAATTAAATAAGATGGGGGTAAAACATGCTTTTCATAATGCAGATTTACCAAGAGAAAAAAGAAAAAAAATAGAAAGTGATTTTGTTAGTGGAAAAAATAATATTTTAATTGCCACCAGTACATTAGCCTGGGGCTGCGTCAAAGGGGATACAAAAGTAAAAACTGTAAATGGGTATGAAAGAATAGATTCTATAAATAGCAATAAAGTTATTGCAGTAAATAATTCTAATATTGAATATTCCGAATCTAAATTTAAAAGAAAAATAGTTATAAATAATAAAATAAAAATGAAAAAAATAATATTAGAAGATGGGAAAAGCGTAGTATGCACAAGTAATCATGTTTTCCCAACTGATATTTGCCTTGATAAAAAAGCATCTGAGCTATCTGAAAATGATTTTTTAATTACTTTTGATGATAATGGGAAATTTTCCGAATGTCAAATAAAATCAATATTAGATCATACAAGTTGTGAGACGGTATATGATTTATCAATGAAAAAAGAAGATTTTAATTATTATATTGTAAATGGAATAGTAACTCATAATTGTAACACTCCAGCAAGGCATGTAATACAATGTCATACTTCCTTTGGTTTGACCCCTATGCATCCCTCAAACGTCTTACAATCCATTGGAAGGGCAGGAAGAGCAGGTTGGTCAGATAGAGGTGATGCTTATATTTTAGTTCCTAGAACTTCTTCAGATTCAATAGATAAGGAAAGAAAGAGAATTCTTGAAAATTATAAAATTGAATCAACTTTAAATGATAAAACTCTTTTAATGTTTCACATTTTATCATATGTTGTAGACGGAACAATTAAATCAGTAGAAGATGTAAAAGATTGGTATTATAGAACTTTAGCTTCTATTCAAAATAATGATTTAGATGAAAATATGCCAGAAAAAGTATTAAGTGGTTTAAAAGCAAGAAATATGATAAAAGTTGAAGATGGAATATATAAACCAACTATTATTGGTAAAATTACAGCAAAAATGTATATGAGTCCATTAGATGTTTATGATTGGATACAAAGTTTTAAAAAATTAAATCATTTAAATCCAGAAGATTATATGTCTTCTGAAGAAAAAGATAATGTAAATTTACAAGCTTCTCTTGCATTAGCTGCTTGTTATTCTTGGGGAGCTACTTGGAAACTAGATGCAGAATCACCTGTTCTTGTAAAAGCACCTAATACTTACATTACTGCTCTTGAAAAGAATACAAATGAAATTAAAATATTATCAGCAAAAATTGGTGTAAGACCAGAGGAACATCCTTTTTTGAGATATGTAGCTGTATTTTATTCTAATTTGAGTGGACAAAGTGAGTATCTAAGTACAGCATTTAATGCGATTAAAACAGGTTTAGATAGAGATTATGATAGAATTGTGTCAACAATGAGACAAATAGATGAACAAGTTGGTAAAAAGTTTAATTTACAAGGAAAATGTAGCGGATTTAATTGGGGAGGAGAATGGGATATTTTTTCGCTAAGATTAAAATATGGAGTTGATAGAAAACTTATTCCTTTAGTTTCAATTCAAGGAATTGGAAGAAAAATAGCACATAAATTATATAGCAATGGTATAAAAAATATTAAAGATATTTCAAATCCAGAGAATGCTGAAAAATGTATATTTGCAATGAAAGAAAAAAGATATGCTACAATTTATGAAAATTTAACGGGAGAAAAAATAGAAATAAAAGGAATTGGATATAGAAATGGGTCAAGATAACCTCGCTGAGTGAGCGTAAGCGAACAAAGGAAGGGCTTGCCCCGAGGAGGAATTGCCCCATCTCTATAGCACAAGATTCGGTTTCTAAAAAAAAGGAAAAAAGAGAGAATTCTATTAAAGGTGGAAAAGGTGACGATATTACAGAAAAAAATGTTTCAGATCAAGAACTTGAATGGGGGATCGAAATAGAAAAAGAGCATTCTCCAAAAATAGATATAAGAAAAGATATTTCTTTTGATCATCTTGAAGAAGATAAGAAATACTATACGCATTTGAGAGAAATGGAAAAAAAGTACAAAAAAAAAGCATTTAATCTTAAAAGGCATTTAGTAGAAAAAAAATAGATAGTAAAGATTATTAAAAAATAATTCAAAAATATTTCCTTTTTTCTTTTTAGAAAAAGGGATTTTTTTTTGTTTTGCGGAAAAGAGATATATAAAGGAAAAAGAGAATGTGTAACTGGTACAAAATAGCACAAGAATCAACTAATTGGGCAGAATCTCATATGGTTCAATCAATAGGTAAAGAACCTGGAGATATTGGTTTACAAGGAATTATAAAAACAGATCTTGGAGGGGGAATTCCTTCAAATTTAAGAGATCCATATGGTTTTGCTCCTAAATATGGAATAGAAGTAGAAAAATGTGGAGATGAACCTAATTCTGGAAATTGTTGTAGAAAAGGTTTTTCTAATAATGGTGATTTAAAATGGTTTAATTATTCAGTTGATATTTCTGGAAACAAATATAGAGCATACGAATGTCAGATATGTCATCATAAAAACAGACCTTTTAATGTAGATATTTCAAAAGATAAAAAAGAAAAAAGAAGATTTAAAAAGAAAAGAAATTTTAGAAGAAGTTCTCATATAACTCAAAGAAGATTTGCAGCAACTCCAGCAGTTCCAATGCCAGGAGCATATAACAATTCTGCAAATGCGCCTTTTAGTAGATTAGATTTAAGTGAAGATGCAAGGGTTATTCCTTGGGGAAAAGTAAAAGATTCTTTTGATAGCGAATGGGATTCTAATAAACAAAAAAATAATAAAAAAGAGAAGGTTGTTAAAATAAAAGATAAAGATGGAAATATAAAATTTGTTAGTATAAAAGAACATGATACAAGAGGAAATGGAACAGGTCAAGCAAATACTTATAGACAGAGAGGTAGATTGAAAAAGCAACATAGATATAATCCAAGTAAAGGAAGCAAACAAGAATCAAAAGGTGCTTGGCCTCACAATAGAAATGTGGGTAGAGAGGGTTGGTATGGTCAACCAGATCCTGGTGATAATTCTAATGCAGATGGAAGACATAGAGTTATGACTTGGGACGATTATACACAAGATAGAGGAAGAGGGGCTAGTTGGGGATTGAGTATTCCGCATTAAAATACAGAAGAGTTACTAAAGAAAAGGAGTTTTTTAAAATGGTACTACCTATTATTAAAGTCAAAGACATTGAAGGAAGGTCTAACTTAAAATCAATTGAAGCAAGTGATTTAAGTAATTTACTTCCCATTTTGAATCTTCAGGATATATTTGCTTTTCCTCAAGATAATGAAAATGCAAAACAATCTGTTTATAAGATATGGAGCAAATCTAGTAGTCAAGGAGAAAATGAAATTAAAATTTCATCTGGTGATTTATCTTTAGACATTACTAGAATGGTAAGTAAAGGATATTTCATTCCGACTACAAAGAAAAATGTTCTTAGAATAACTGAGAAAGGTAGAAAAATAATTAAGGAAACAATTCTTAGTGATGAAAGTTCTTCCTTTACAAAAAAAGCATCAAAAGAATTAGTTTCTAAAAATAGTTATGATTTTGGAGATAAAATTTTAGTAAAAGTTAAAGATCCAGAAAAGTTTGGAACAAGATATATTTCTGTAGAATTAAAAACTTTTGCAAAAAAGAATTTAAAACCAATTAAAATAAGCTCGTATAATATAAAAACTAAAAACGAAGATGGAACATATAGAGATTTAAAAGATTATTCAGATGACGAATTAATTAGAGTTCTTCATTTAGCAAAAAAAATAATTAAAAACGCTTCATTTCTTGCAAAAGAAAGAACTCAATATATTCCAATCCATAGGATTTCTTCTTTTTCTGAGATGATATTAACTGAATTAAATAAAAATAGGTATTTTAAAAAAAGTCAAACAATACCAGATGATGGATATCTAGATGGTGGGCGTCCATATGATGATGAACAAATGGAAGATATAAATTCAATTGATGAAAAAAATAGAATAAAAAGAGAAAAAATATTTAAAGACAAACCATTTAAAGAGACAGTTTATTGTACTAATGATTTAAATGGAACTGCTTCTGGAAATATTAAAATCAAATTTACAAAAGGAGCAGAATATTTTGCAATTAGAGAATCTTATTCTTATGGAGTAGATAATTTTGTAGAAATGTTTTTTGATGCGTTTAACGCTATAGGTTCTGAAGAAAAACGAGAGAAAAATATGATTGCTAGAATTCCTTATAATATTTTTATTGATTATTTTGATGCGGAGCCATTGTCTTAATGAATATAGTTTTGTTTGCAAATAACGACTTAAGTAGAGCAAAAGGGTTGATGTTTCATAGACCTTTGTTGAAAAAAGAATGTGCTTTTTTTAATTTTCCAGCTATAGGAAAACATACTTTTTGGAATAAAAATGTTGATTTTCCAATTTCTTTAGTTTTTTGTGGGAAAGACGGAACTGTTAAAGATGTAAAAAAGCTAGAAGCACAACAAAGAGAATGTGTTTCTTCTGAAAATTATGACATAAAATATGTAGTAGAAGCACATATAGAAGCACCTTCTTTATATAGAATAAAGAAAGGGAGTATTATGAAACTAAAAGATAAGGAGATTCTTTTTTGTGATAGACTTTCCTGATATTATTAGAGAAGATTTGAATAATGTTAATTCTGTAGCAAAAGAGCTACAGATGAAACTTTATGTTGTAGGTGGATTTCCAAGAGATTTAGTTTTTGGGATAGGAATAAACGAAGATACAGATTTAGATTTAACAGAAGCTTATGGAAATGCTTTTGATTTATCTTTTTTTGTAGCTGCAAAATATAATCTTGCAGATCCTAAAATATATAATTCTACTGGAACTGCATTACTTATAGCAAATAGCGGAAGACAAATGGAATTTCATAATTCATTTTTTAATGTTCCTCATATTATAGATCAATTATTTTCAATGAAAATAAAACCAACTCCATTAAATAAAGATGTTTATTCTAGAGATTATACAATAAATACTTTATTGTTTGATCCTATAACAGAAGAAATTCATGATATTACAAAAATGGGTATTCACGATATAGAAAATAGAATTTTAAGAACACCTTTACCGCCTAGTAAAACTCTTAGTTTGAATCCTCTTAATATTTTAAGAGGAATAAGATTTACTGTTCAATTTGGATTAACTCCAGCACCAGAATATGAAAAAGAAGTTGTAAATCATATTCAACCACTAATAGATTTCTTGATTAAAAATCCAACTAGTAAATCTGCACAAAATACTGTTACTAAAACATTTCTTGCAAATCCTCAAAAAGCAATTGAAGAATATAAAAAAATAGGGATTCTAGAATATTTGCCTTCTAATGAATATATGAGAAAAGCAATGGAAGAAGATGTTTTAGGAATTACTGTTCATAGTTCTATTAAAAAAGCTCAGTTTGGAGAAGTAGTAACTATGATGGATAGATTAAAGATGGAAAGAGAAAAACATCGTGCTTATATGAGAAGAAAAAAAAGAGAAAAAAGTAAAAGAAGACAAGAAAAGTTTAAAATTATGGACAAAGCTAATAAAGGATATTATTCTAGTGAAGAATCTAAAATAGATACTCCAGAAATTAGTAGAAAGAGAAAAAACAAAAGTAGAAGCTGGTTTGATTATATTAGACAAAATACATCTGCTTCTAAAACTGCTCAATTATTAGAAGAAGAAAATTATCGAACAGAATTATCTTTAGGAGCTGAAGCATTAATTTTAGCTTGTGCGGAAAGAATGGGAAAAAGTATTGAAGAAGTTACACTTTTATATGAATGGGTAAATAGATATGATGAAAATGATATTCTTATAACAGAAAAGAATTTAGATTCTATTAATCAAGATTTAATAACTTTTCCATTACCAGACCCAATTCAAAATCAAAGAGCAACAGAAGGAATTGGTGATGCTCAATTTAATTTACAAAAAACTAGAGAAGAAATGGAAATATTTAAAACCGTTTTATTAGAAGTTCAAGATCAATTTGAAAATCAACAACAAGGAGTTTTTTAATGCTCAAGTTTTCAGAAAAAAATATGAATTATTCAGATACAATTTTTGAAGAAGAATTGATTGTTGATATAATGAAAGATGCAATTAAAAACAAAAAAATGGATTGGTTAGCATTAAAAGACTGCGTAAATGATGATGAACATTTTAGTATGATTAAAGATCTTTGGGAAAAAGATCCACAATTTACTTTAGAGACTTATAAGTTAATTATGGACGACGCTTTAAATAATGAAGTTGCAGCAACTTATGAATCTTTTATTAAAGAAAGTCAAAGAAGAACAGAATATGGAGATATTCCTGAAAATGTACAAGAAAACTTTCTTGATTATGCTGATTTAAGAAGTGAATGGGGTTATTTAGCAGATGATGCAATTGATTTAGTAAATAAATTAATGCCAAATTTGTTAAGTGAAATTTCTGTTATAACTTTAACTGATCAATCAGATGTCGCTGGTGTTTTTGAACCAGAATTAAGTAGAGAATTAAAAAAGCCAGAAGAAATAGAAGAAAGACAAGGAATAGCTTTTAGATTAAGTCCTTCTAAAATAAATACAGAAGTTATAAGTTTATCAAATAATTTATCAGAACAAGATAAAACTGATACAGAATTAATGGATGAAATAAGAAAATTAGTTATTGCAGAAATAATAGTTCACGAAGCAGTTCACGCAAATGGAGCAGATGATGAAGGTGCTCCTGTTGCGGCAGAAAGAAGTTTCTTAAATCAAGCAATAAATATGTTGAATAATGAAAGACAAATAGAAGGTTTAGATCCTTTGCCTATTGATTTGAAATCATAATTGAACTAAAAAACTAACCTTGGCTTACTTTTTTGTAAGCGGCTTTTTAGCGGAGGAAAGTTGAGATGGCAAAATTTAAGTATAGTAATCTTGTAAAAAAAACAAATACAGAATCTATTGTAGGTTCTCCTGGAATAAAAACCCTTACAATACAAGATCCACAACAACAATTCTTAACACCAGTTGGACAAAATCAACAAGTTAAATTACCTTTAATTGCAGATTCTAATGGATTAGAAATAACAATTATTAATTGTTCTGCTATTTATAGTTTAATTGTTTACGATAATACTGGTTTAAATATTATTGCAACAATTGGATATGAAGAAACGGGGGTTTTCTTTTGTAATGGAATTGATTGGAAAATTTTCATTACAAGAGGTTCTGTTGGAACATCTGGTTATTCTGGTTATTCTGGTTTTAGTGGAAAATCAAGTTATTCAGGTTATTCGGGAATAGGAACTTCAGGTTATAGTGGTTATTCAGGAATAAGTGGTTTAGATGGATTATTTTCAGTTTCAGGTATTAGTGGTTATTCTGGTTATAGTGGAATATCAGGTTATTCTGGTTATAGTGGAATATCAGGTTATTCAGGATATAGCGGTAGTGGAGTATCAGGTTATTCTGGCTATAGTGGAACATCAGGTTATTCTGGTTATTCTGGAACATCAGGATATAGTGGAATATCAGGTTATTCGGGTTATAGCGGAATATCAGGTTATTCAGGTTATTCTGGAACATCAGGTTATTCTGGCTATAGTGGAATATCAGGATACTCTGGATATAGTGGAATATCAGGATACTCTGGATATAGTGGAGTATCAGGTTACTCTGGATATAGTGGTATTTCTGGATATTCTGGTTATAGTGGAATATCAGGTTATTCAGGTTATAGTGGAATATCAGGTTATTCAGGTTATAGTGGAAGCGGAGTATCAGGTTATAGTGGTTATTCAGGAATAGGAACAAGTGGTTATAGTGGTTATAGC
>Ga0268282_1001143_pt1 | contig 11953 bp, 10 predicted proteins | sample saktaG_12_FD_190133 | JGI IMG/M metagenome (GOLD analysis project Ga0268282, IMG submission 190133) | Saline water microbial communities from Sakinaw Lake, British Columbia, Canada - sak_2011_5_24_120m | ecosystem: Environmental > Aquatic > Non-marine Saline and Alkaline > Saline ...
CCAATAAAATTCTATATATCACACTTCAAAATCCAAAATCCAGATATTTATGCTTTGTTGAAAGATGAAGTACAAAAACATACCGCTAATCCCCCAACTGGGGTTTTTAAAGTGAACTCATTAATAATATTAAATATTCTGATGATTCAAATTGTATTGGTAGAATTTCTTGTGAAAAAACTGAATTCTTTGATGAATTAGAAAAAGTGGCTCAAGAAAATCATAGAATATTGAAACCTAACAAAGTTATGGCCTGGCTAATTGCAGATCAATGGATGAAAAGAAAATTTACTTCCACTGAATTTTTGCTTTATCAAAGACTTGAAAAATATTTTGAAACAATTGATATAATTTCAGTAACACGTCATAATCAAACCTCAAACACCGGAATCTGGCATTATCGTGCCAGAAAATTTAATTTTTTCTTAAGGGGTTTTAAATACTTATTTATAATGAAAAAAACAAAGAAATTCTAAATTGAAAATTATCTGTAAATTTTTTCAAAATCGAAAAATTGTTCTCAATTTTCTTAAAAATGATTTTTTCTTTCTCTCATCATAATATCCTTCAAAATTATGTATTAATGGTTCATTACTAATAATTCTCTTTGGATTTTCATAAAAAAGGATCTCTGCAATATCTTCAGAATGATGTGAGGCGACAAAATCATAGGCATCTTTCAAAAGAATAGGTCGCTTTTTTAAACCGTGTACATCCGATGCAATAAGGTGAACGCATCCGATATTGAGCATTTTTAATGCGAGGTCTCTCACTGCGTTTCCATATACTCCGAGAATACTTCCACAGTTCATTTGAATATATATTTCTCTATTTACGATCGTAAGCAGGTAGTCGATATTGTTCATAAAAGGTGAAAATCTCTCTGCATGCGCTATAATTGGTCGAAATCCTTCTTGCTGAAAGTTAAAAAGGATCTCTTCAAAATTGTCTGGAAAACGTTGCAGTTCAGTTTCAATCAGAATATAATTACTCTGTGCTAGTGTAAGGTTTTCTCTTTTGACTTTGCTTATCACATTGGGTTCACAATAGAGTTCTGCGCCGGGATATATTTTCATACTAAGCTCCCGCTCCTCAATAAAATCTTGCACTTCAATAAGCTTTCTGTCAATTATACTGCGAGTATTTTCATACACGCCGGAAATGATATGCGGTGTGGCGACAAGTTCTGTTACTCCTTGATTGGCAAGTGCTTGTAATATCTCAAAGCTCTCGAATATATCCTGTGCCCCATCATCGATTCCCGGAAGCACATGTGTATGAATGTCGATCATATCAGCTATGAATGAATTGCGTCTGCAAATTCTTTAATAAGATCGGTCTGATTGTTCTTTTCAATGGCAGAGCCGATCACTATAAAATCTGCGCCTGCCGATACTTTTTCTCTGGCTTCTTGAGGAGTTCTTATACCACCCCCGATGATCATTGGAATAGAAATGTTTTCTTTAACTTTCTTGATCATTTCTGCCGGTACGGACTGTTTTGCTCCACTCCCAGCGTCAAAGAAGATAACCTTCATGCCGAGATATTGAGCTGCAAGAGCATGCGAAACAGCAATGTCATATTTAGTTCTTGGAATTGGCAGACTATTGCTCATAAACTGTACTGAAGTGAGTGAACCGGATTCGATAAGGAAGTATCCTGTAGGAATTGCTTCGACCTCGTATTTTTTGATGAGAGGTGCTGTCCGAACCTGCTCTCCGATAAGCAATTGAGGATTTCTGCTGCTCATCATACTTAGGAAGAGGATCGCATCGGCATAAGGGGAAACAAAATTGAATATACCAGGGAAAACAAGCACTGGTATTGTTACTTGTTTTTTTATGACACTCACAGTTTCATTAAAATTATCTTTGACCATCAAGCTGCCGCCAACCAGAATTACATCTACACCATTGAGTTGGCATCTTTCAGCAAGTTTTGCAGATTCTACAGGATCTTGCTTGTCAGGATCAATAAGACAAAAGAAGCCGGCTTTTTTCTCACTTTTAATTGAGTATAAAAATTGTAATATGTTATCTTTCATTGTGCCACCCATAAAATAATTAAAAATAGAAGCATGTGTACTTTCATAAAACTTTCCGAATATTTTGCTGTTTTTGTGGTTGTCTTAATTAAAAGTATTATCAAATCAATTAGAAGCAAAAATGCAATAGCAATCAATAATAAGATGAAGAATGTTAAGGAATAAAATCCCGGATAACCCCAAATAATTGTTGCTGTGAATCCTATCCAGAAGAGCAGTGAAAGCAGAAGTGTTTTTTTGTCACCCCACAAAAGCGGAAGAGTTTTTGCGTCAGCAGAACTGTCGCCATTTTTGTCTTCTATATCTTTAACGAGTTCTCTTATCATAGAATAGAAAAATGCACATAACGCTACAAAGAACGCATTTCTGAGATTGTTTGTAATAAAGCTGCCAAACACAAAGGTGGAAGCAGTCACGAAGGCGACAAGAAGATTTCCCCAGAAATGTATTCTTTTACTTTTCATTGCGTAAACGTATAGCAGAAATGAATTGAGGGCAGCGATAGCGATCATCCATCCATTCTGTAAAAATACGCTAATAATTATTCCCGAAATAAAGAGACAAATCGCATAATATTTTGCCTTTCTGGGAGAAATCATACCTGAAGGTAAAACTCTTTCTTTCCGATTGATCATATCGATTGTATAATCATAGTAATCATTGATCACATAACCTCCTCCTGAGATTAGTGCTGCTGCAATGCCTGCAAGAAGGGGATAAAAGAGCGGATATGCGGTCACTTTGTAGTAGGCGCCGAAGAGGACTGCGATCAAAACAAACAGAAAATTCAGCGGTCTGAGGATGCGAATATATGCCAGGAAGCTTTGTATCACTAGGGAATTCTGTCATGAATGCGTTCTACAATTTCAAGGAGAACGTTATTATTTGGTATGTATTTGATGATATTCTGTGCGTCATAAATGAGTTTTTGAGCTTGTCGCTTTGATTCTTCAATACCAAGAAGGGTAGGATAGGTGACTTTTTCATTACGCTGATCTTCACCAGATTCCTTGTATAGTAGGTCGTCTGCTCCAACTTCATCGAGAATATCATCGATAACCTGATAGGCAAGTCCGATATTCAGTGCAAAGTCGCTTAACGCATTGGTGATCTGCTCTGTGGCATTTGCCAAAATACATGCGCAACGCTCTGCTGCACGGAGAAGGGCACCGGTTTTTTTGAGGTGAATATCTCTCAAGATATGCAGTTTAACTCTTTTCTGTGAAGAAGTAATATCAACTACCTGTCCGCCGATCATACCTCTTGTGGATGCGGCTTCGATGAGCTCTTCAAGGCATTGGATAGCTTTTTTGCTGTTGCGAAGTTTGAGAACTGTCTCGAATGCTTTTGTCATGAGCGCATCGCCGGCAAGGATTGCAATGGCATTACCGAATTTTTTATGGCAACTCGGCTTTCCGCGGCGTTCATCTGCGTTATCAATAAAAGGCAGGTCGTCATGGACCAGCGAAGCAGTATGAAGCATTTCAATCGCACAGGCGACAGGAAGTGCCTGCTGTATAGCCCTTTTATCACGTCTGTTCACAAGCATCTCATAGGTCGCCAGCATCAACGTGGGACGGAGACGCTTACCTCCAGCCAACACAGAATATCTCATTGCACGATGAATTATCTCTGGTTTTGTATTATCCGAATCGAGATATTTCGCAAGAGCTTTATTGATAAGCTCTCTTCTATTTTCAAAATATTTATCTATTATCAACAATCCTCCTGAGATAACGAACTTATTGTAAAGTGCAAAACTCGCAAATTCTTGTCAACTTTTCCAGCATCAATTGGAATTTAACTTCCTTTATAAAAGCGAAATGGGGTCGATGTCAATCTGCATTTTTATGTAGTTTGGAATTTTCACATTTCTCTGTAACCATTTTATAAAGCGGTTAATATTTTGTTGATGTTGAGCTTTTATCAATATATGATAACGATACTGTTTTCTAATTTTGCTTATAGGTGCAGGTGTCGGGCTGAGAATAATAAGTTTATCTTTTTGGGGATACATGGCGATCTTATTTCTAATCCCGTCCATATATGAGCGAAGCCGCTCTTCATTATTAAGCAGAAACAATATTCGGGCAAGTTTGGTAAATGGAGGATAGTGAAGCTCCTGCCTGAGGTGAAGTTCATGTTCATAGAAACCTATAAAGTTCTGTTTCTGGGCATATTGAATGCTGTAGTGTTTGGGATTAAAGGTTTGAACAATCACTTCACCCTCTTTTTCACTACGTCCTGCTCGCCCTGCAACCTGAATGATATGCTGAAAATTTCGCTCAGATGCTCTGAAATCAGGAAGATTGAGATTTACATCTGCCGAAACGATGCCGACTAAAGTTATGTTCGGAAAATCAAGCCCCTTGATGATCATTTGTGTGCCGAGCAGAATATCGATGTAGCCATTCCGAACTTGATCAAAAATATTCTGAAAGCTGTTCTTTTTTGTTGTAGTATCTGTATCCATTCGAGCAATTCTTGCAGTCGGGAAAAGGAATTGCAGGTTTTGCTCGATCTTCTCGGTGCCGGGTGAGCCAAAATTAAAGATATAACCTCCGCATTCAGGGCAAGTGCGTGGCATGGAGCGCTCATATCCGCAGTAATGACACATAATTTTTTTATTTCGGGAATGATAGGTCATGCTGATATTACAATCCCTACACTGAAGCACATGACCGCATTTTACGCACTGCACATAGGAAGCATACCCTCTGCGATTTTGAAAGAGTAGGATCTGCTCCTTTTTATTGAGCCGATCTTCGATCTTATCTTTGAGAATTTTAGAAAAAATCTCTGTGTGATCTTCCTCCTGCCGCATATCGACTATTGTTAGTTTGGGAAGTATCTGATTCTTCACCCTTTTGCTCATAGTAAGAAGAGAATATTTTTTATTTTGAGTATTATGGTAGGATTCAAGATAAGGAGTTGCAGTTCCCAGAAGTACAACGGCATCATTTATTTTTCCTCTAAGAACTGCCATGTCACGCGCGTTATAAAGAGGTGGTCGCTCATTCTGTTTGTAGGTGTTTTCGTGTTCTTCATCAACAATAATTAGCCCAAGATTTTCAAGCGGAGCAAAGAGCGCACTTCTTGGTCCGATAGCTATCTTTCTATCACCTTTTTTCAGAAGGTTCCAGTAATGCAAACGCTCTCTGTCACTGAGCTTGCTGTGCAGAACCGCAATGATTTCACCAAAGTGGGAATATAATCTCTCCACTGTCTGTGGAGTTAGTGAGATTTCCGGTATGAGAAGTATCGCTGTTTTCCCATAAGAAAGAGCTTTTTTCATTGCACGAATATAGACTTCGGTTTTACCGCTCGATGTTACACCATGAAGAAGGAAAGTGTGAAAATTATGCTCATCTATCTGGGCTTCTAATTTTTTCAAAACCTCAGTTTGTTCTTCTGTAAGCTCGAAAGTAAAAGGTTTGCGCTGCACAATATGTGAAAAAATATCCGGATGTATTTCTTTCTTATAAATCTCAATGAGATTTTTCTCTTTTAGTTTATTAATGATGCTGTAAGAGAATTTTGTTGAAATGTCTGCCATGAAGATCGGTTCTGAATGACTTTGTAGAGAATTCCAAAGTTCTTGCTGCTTGGGACTGAGAGATTCATCAGATAAGTCTGAAATGAGCTTAATGCAGTTCACGACTTTTTTCTGAATTTTTCTCTTATAATGACGCTCGATCTCGATTAATCCACGTTCCTCCATTTCGAGGAGATTTTTATAAAGAGGTGAAATTTTTGATTTTTTCAAATCTTCTATCGTACAGGCATCACCATTTTTCTCAATATATTTGATGATTTTCAAGAAGTTTTTGTTTTCAGATTCAGTACTCTTCAGTACAATTTTTTGAATTGTATTTACATTTATGCCTGCAGGCAGCATTGCTTTGAAGACAAGTCCGATGGGGCAATGGTAATACTTTGAAATCCACTTTGCAAAGGTGAAAAGCTCTTTATTGATCAGAGGTTTCTCGTCGATAATTTCATGGATTTCTTTTATCTTGGCTTCATCATAAGCAGGTTTCTCGGGCAGTCCAATAATGATTCCTGTCTGAATTCGGTAATTAAAATCCACAATCACACGCTGCCCGATTTGAGGTGATACATTCTTCGGATAGGAATAAGTAAATGTTTCCTGAATATTAATTGGCAAAGCAACTTCGATATAATTTTTCATAATTTATTTACAGAAAATTTTATTTTAAAAACTTTTGATTCATGAATAAATCCTTTGCAACATTTGGCGAAGACACGGCAGCTCAGTTACTTACGAACAATGGCTACACCGTTGTAGAGCGGAATTATCACTCGCCGTATGGTGAAATTGATATTATCTGTAGCCTGGATGGAGAGCTCATTTTCGTGGAAGTCAAGGCACGAAGAACACACTCCTTTGGAGAACCATTGGAAGCTGTCACTGAGATCAAAAGACAAAAGATCATTAAAACTGCCTACCATTATCTCGCAAAAAAAGACATCGAAATGCCTGTTAGATTTGACATTATTACGCTTGACTATAACAAAAATTCAAAAGATTATTCTTTGCGTCACATCAAAAATGCATTTCTTGGAGAGGACTACTAAGAATTACTATTGCAACTCATTTTCATCAAAGTAGGGTCCTAAATAATCTTGCCAGTTCGGATCACCGAACTCAAATTCATCATTTTCGACATAGACCAGTTTATAATTACCCATTTTGGTGAAATCCACAAATATATAGATACGCTTTCCGCCAATATAATATTTCCAGATGATGTAGGGTTTTGCATGATATTCGTAGCTTTTATCAATAATTTCTTCGGGCTTGCCCCGACGTATGTAAATTCTACCTCTGTCGGATTTCCAGCCGTCGCCAAGGTAGGAAAAATTTCTGTTTGTATAATTTATACGGCGAATGATTTCTTCTTTATATTCATTTTGTTCGGTTTTTGGATTTGGATCATTCTGCTCCCAAAACCGCTTGAGAAATTCAACACGTCCTTCATCGTCGAGATTATCAAATACACCTTCTTCATAGTTCGTCAGAAAATATTTGGCGTAACGATATTCCTTATCAATTTCAGCTTTTGAAATGCTTTCTTCGGTCTCTTGAATGAAAATTAATTCTTTTCGTGATGCAATCGGTTCGTCAGAACTATCTTTTGAGTAAAGATTCAGGGATAGAGTATAAGTTCCACTCTCCCATTGGGATATAGGTGTCCAGTTCCAGAATGGGCTTATCGAATAAGTAGATGAAAACTCTTTTTCTTCATTATACACAGTGTTTTGGTCTTTATTTTGAACGGTTAAAATCCAATTACCTTCCAGTGGCTTTTCTTCAGTTAACACATTTCGAAAAACCTCAAAATAATATGTGAAGCCCTCATCCTTAGCATGATCAAAAAGATGATTCGGGTTCACAAGGAATATGACATTATCTCGTTTGAAATCTTGGAAACTTGAGGTTGAGTCGCTCTGATGAAAAGAGCTTATCTCTATATCACTCAAATTCATATGAGAAAATTCAAGGGTATGAAATGTTTTTTCCCAGGTTAAGCTTTCTTTATTAACCCTATCTTGAATGTCAATCGAGAATTTGTATAAGCCGGGAGTGACAGTTGCTTTCATCTTATCAATGAAAAATTCATCATGGTAAATAGAGGTTTTATCCAGATCGACTTTGATTTGCCTGATAAAATCTTTGTGATATAATTCTTGTCCGTCAACATCATAAATGTTGAAATTTACCAGAAGCTGAGCGATGAGGATATTATCTCTTGCCGTAAAATCAAGGTCCGAATCAAAAACATTGTAGGTTATCTCGAAAGTTGTATTCTCATTTTCAGATGGAAAACGGTTGCAGTCAAAATACACATTCAGTTCTGCGATGATAAAGATCGGAATGAACACAAGTATAAGCGTAAATAACAATTTATTTTTCATTGAAGTTCACCTTCATATTTTCTATAAAGTGTCCATTATTCTGCAAATATCTGTAAAGATTTTTATGCGGATAAATCCTATAACGTTGGGATTCTATCTTGAGGGTGCCGAAAAGTTTTGTTCGGACATTGAACACAACCCGAAAATTTCCAGGGTGAGTAAGAATCTGTTCTTCCACGAAATGCTTCAAGTCCTTTTCCGAGTATTGAGCTTCATCTATTTCAAAGGAAATAATTCCTGATATATCTTTTTGCCAATCCTCTTCGAGTATGATCTGATCTGCAACAACAGAGAGCCGGTACTGGTTCTCTCTTACTTTTGAAGATAGTTTTCCGATGACATAAATAATATCTTTTTCATTTATGAGATCACCGAATTTTGTATATTCATTAGAGAAAAGAACTACTTCGAATTTGTCGTGCAAATCTTCACAAGAGACGAAAGCCATGGTTCTTTTCTTTTTATCTTTGATCAATTTTATCTCGTCCACAATACCGATTATTCTAACCTCTTGATTGCGCAATTCGTCGCGTTTGCCGCTTTTTACAAGTTTTTTGTACTGTTTGGTGTTAAGATTAGTAAGGGTTTGAATATCCTTTTCATAGGATGTGAGAGGATGTCCTGAAATGTAGAAACCTAATAGATCTTTTTCGAGATCAAGACGCCTGCCGAATTCCCATTCTTTTTTATCTGGAAGCAGAGGATATAAATCCTGATCATTTGCCTGCATGGATGCAAAGAGTGAAGATTGTCCTTTTTGGCGTTCACGCATTTTCTGTGAACCGAATTCCAGTGCGGTTTCCACGACAGTGTAGAGTTGGGCTCTGTTTCCATCAAGATCATCCAGAGCACCTGCACCGATAAGACTTTCCATCGCAGTTTTATTAAGCTGATTTGCATCGACTTTTTCGCATAATTCGAAAATATTCTTAAATGTGGGATGTTTTTTTCGTGTTTCAACGATCGCACGGATTGCATTTTCTCCCAGATTTTTGATCGCTTTCAAACCAAAAATTATCTTACCGTCTTTTACTGTGAAATTATAGTCACTGATGTTCACGTTTGGATGAAGCACTTCTATGTTCATTTTATGACATACTTCGATGAGACGGGCGATCTTTGCAGTATCATTTTCTACGGTCATCAAAGCTGCCATAAATTCTGCGGTGTAATGGGTTTTCAAATAAGCGGTTTGGTACGAAATTATACTGTAGGCAACACTGTGGGATTTATTGAAACCGTACCTGCCAAAGGTTTCAATACGCTCGAATATCTCGATAGCTTTTTCTCTGGATATGCCGTTTTTCACTGCACCTTCGATGAAAAGAGGGCGGTATTTATCCATTAGCGATTTGTCTTTTTTGCCCATTGCTTTTCGTAGGACATCGGCTTCGCTCAGAGTAAATCCGGCTAATTTGTGCACGATCTGGATAACCTGCTCCTGAAAGACGATCACACCATAAGTTGAGCGTAAAATATCTTCGAGCATTGGATCCAGATAATCGACCTCTTCCTCATTATTTTTTCTGCGGATATAGACTTCATGCATTCCGCTATCCAGTGTGCCGGGACGGTACAACGCATTACAAATGGCAAGGTCTTCGATGGAATTTGGCTTGATACGTTTGAGGATTCCTCTCATTCCTGAACTTTCAAACTGGAACACCCCATCGGTTTCTGCGGTATGAAAGAGTTTGTAGGTTTCGGTATCATGCAGGTTGATCTCGTTTATATTGAGTTCTATGTCATGATGTTTTTTGATGAGTTGCAGGGCTTTTTCTATGATAGTAAGGTTCTTCAATCCGAGACAATCAATTTTCAGCAAGCCCAGTTTTTCAAGACATTTCCCATCATACTGGGTTATAATTGTCTGATCTTTTGGATTTATTGCAAGTGGAATATGATTAGTGAGATTATCCGGTGCGATAACCACGCCTGCAGCATGCACCCCAGAATGTCTGGGCAATCCTTCGAGAGTCTTCGAATATTCCCAGAGTTCTTTATATCTATCTTTTGAGTTGATCAGCTCACGCAACTTTTCATTCTGCTCATAAGCTTGTTTAAGATATACGTCCGGTCCTCCGGGAATCAGCTTTGCAATTGCATCAACTTCATAAAGAGGGATACTCATTGCCCTACCGACATCACGGATAACCATTTTTGCACCAAGACTTCCAAGAGTACCGATCTGGCTGACGTTTTCCCGGCCATATTTCTTTACGATATATTCGAGCACTTTTGGACGGGTTTCATTAGAAAAATCAGTATCAATGTCCGGCATGCTGACTCGTGCAGGATTGAGGAAACGCTCAAAGAAAAGATTGTATCTGATGGGATCGACCTTTGTGATATCAATAAGATATGCCACTATACTTCCGGCACAGGAACCTCGTCCCGGACCTACCATGACCTCCATTTCCCTTGCTGATTTGATAATGTCCCACACGATCAGAAAATAACTGACAAATCCCATATCTTTTATTACTGCAAGCTCATGTTCAATGCGGTTTTTTATCTCGTCAGTGAACTCATCATATTTTTTCTCAACCCCTTCATACACCAGTTTTCTCAAAAATTCATAATCGTCCGAATATCCTTCAGGAAGAGAGAAATTCGGGAAAAGAAAGCCCTCATAATCAAGTTCGAGATTGCATTTATCTGCCACTTTCAAAGTGTTCTCTATTGCTTCCGGAATATCACTGAAAAGATGCTTCATTTCATTTGGACTACGGAAATAGATTTGATCTGTGGTGAACTTCATACGATTGGTGTCTTCAAGTGTTTTACCTGTTTGAATACAGAGCAACACATCCTGTGCCTTGGCATCGATTTTTTTTATGAAATGACAATCATTTGTCGCCACCAAAGGTGCGCCGGTTTCTTTGGATAGCTTCTTGAGTCCGTCGATCAGCTCCTCTTCTTTATCCAGTCCCAACCGCATGACTTCAAGGTAGAAATTATCCTTTCCGAAGATCTTCTGATACTCTTCAACAACTTTAACCGCTTTATCATATTTTTTTTGAAGAAGCATCTGAGATACTTCACCCTGCATACAGCCGCTGAGACCGATGAGCCCTTCAGAATATTTTGTGAGCAGGTTTTTATCAATTCGGGGTTTGTAGTAATGCCCTTTGATAAAGGCAATACTCGAAAGTTTCATGAGGTTATGATAACCTGTTTGATTTTTCGTAAGTAGTGTGATATGATGACGGGGATTTTGCTTATCCTTTTCAGATAATATGCTGCCGTTGATGATGTATCCTTCCATCCCGATAATGGGTTTGATATGGTGAGCTTTTGCTGTTTTATAAAAATCTATCGCCCCATACATATTACCGTGATCTGTAATTGCGATTGCTGGCATTTGCCACTCGGAAGCCAGCCTCATAAGGTCGGAGATTCGGCTTGCACCGTCTAAAAGACTGTACTGAGTGTGGTTGTGAAGATGGACAAAGGACACATTTTCTCCTTAAAAATTTTGATTATTCACGCAGATAAAAAAATGGCAGTCAAATATTTTCGACTGCCGATGTAATTTTTATAGAATTCTGAAAAGACTCAGTTTGATTTTTCGTACACACTCACCTGACGGGTTCGTTTTCTTATAGTGCGAAAACCCGTGAATCGATAGGGCTCGAACTTAACAAAACCATCGATGAGCGCATATATTGTATAATCATTACCAAGACCGACATTTTTACCGGGATGGATCTTTGTGCCTCTTTGACGAACGATGATATTCCCTTTTCCGACAAATTGACCGGCATATTTCTTCACACCCAGATATTTGGGATTGCTGTCTCTTCCATTTTGTGTACTGCCAACACCTTTTTTATGTGCCATAATAAAAATCCTTTAATTTTTAATGATATCTTTAATTTTTATTTCAGTAAAATCCTGACGATGCCCTTGTTTACGGCTGTAGCTTTTACGTTTTTTTTTCTTGAAAACAATGATCTTTCTGGCTCT
>Ga0268282_1001152_pt1 | contig 11886 bp, 13 predicted proteins | sample saktaG_12_FD_190133 | JGI IMG/M metagenome (GOLD analysis project Ga0268282, IMG submission 190133) | Saline water microbial communities from Sakinaw Lake, British Columbia, Canada - sak_2011_5_24_120m | ecosystem: Environmental > Aquatic > Non-marine Saline and Alkaline > Saline ...
TCCCTGCTCGCGTGGTTTTTTTTGAACCTCATGGTAGTATATTATTACTCGAGAGATACTAAAAAGGAGCTGCAGTCGGTAAAATATGGCGTTGTATTTTTTCTTGTTACCCTCCTCATTGTGTCACCCTGGTTTATTAAAAACTATATACAGACAGGAAATCCTCTCTTTCCACTTTTTGATCATTTTTTCAGGTTTCTCCATCACACAGGTGAAGCGGGTGGCGCCGTAGCGGCAACTGCCGACAGCAACTGGGCTTCCAGTATTTTTCAGAGGAGAGAACTAATGTTCGGGGAGAGCTTCTGGGAGACCTTTTTCGTTCCGATTCGGATATTTTTTCAGGGGAAGGATAGCTCCCCTCAGTATTTTGATGGTGCCCTGAACCCGATTCTCATCATCATGATTCCCTTCGCCTTTCTGAAGAAAGATTATAGCCGTGACAGGGCATTTTTTCTGTTATTTTCAGTTTTTTTCCTCCTTATGGCATGTTTTCTCACAATCATACGTGTCAGATACATTGTGCCGATCGTTCCTTTCATGGCAATTCTGAGTGTGATGGGAATCAGGAATCTTGTCGAATGGGCAGACAGGCTGTCCAGACCCACCGGCCACATTGGTATCATTATCATATCTTCTATAACAGTAATCCTGATAACCTTTAATTTTCTGTACATGAAAGATTATTTTTATATTATAAAACCCGCAAGGTACGTTTTTCATCAGGAAACAAGAGACGAATTTCTGACCCGCAATATAGGGAGTTACCCGGCGGTGAAATATATCAACGAAAACCTGCCCGATGATTCCAGAATATTTTTTATGTTCCTGGGCAGGCGAGGCTACTATCTTGACAGGCCATACTATTATGATTCGTCTTTCGGGATGAAGACCATAAATGACATGGTAAAAGCATCAAAGGATAGACACGATTTTCAGGAATATTTACAGTCCCTTGAATGTACACATGTCCTGATGCGAATCGGCCTGTTCAATAAATATCTGCACGACAATTTTTCAGAGGAGACGATTGCACGCTTCATGGGTCTTGCGAAAGAATATTGGCGTCCCATTTATGCGTCAAACGGGTATGCCGTAATGGAAGTAAAGAAATGATAACGAAAGATAACGATTTTAAATTGAACACGAGGTGTCAATTATCTGACGGCAAAAGGTATACTTTTGTGTTCATTGCGCTGTTCGTATTTCTGTTAATCATTTATGGTAACAGCTTCCATGGCGAGTGGCATCTTGATGATACAGGAAATATCCTGGAAAACACCAATGTTCATCTGAAAAACCTGTCCTGGCCGGAAATCAAAAGGACCTTTTATTTACAGAACAGGATATCAAGGCCCGTTTCTTTATTTAGTTTTGCCTTAAACTATTACTTTGGCGGTCTGAATGTATTCGGCTATCATCTGGTTAATCTGGCCATCCATTATATAAGCGCCATTTTTCTGTTTCTCTTTATCTATAACACCTTAAGGCTTTCCATTCTAAGAGAGCGTTATGGGGCAAACGCTTACTCTATCGCCCTCCTGTCAACATTTCTATGGGCGGTAAGTCCAATTCAGGTTCTTGCCGTGAGCTACATCGTCCAGCGAATGGCGAGCATGGCGGGGATGTTCTATATTATGGCCATGTATTTCTATCTCAAGGGAAGGACTTCTGATGATTTATGGAAAGGCATGGCATTTTTTGTCTTATGCGCCCTTTCCGCCCTTTTATCTATCGGCTGCAAGCAGAACGCCGCCATGTTGCCGGTGAGCCTGTTTTTCTATGACCTTTTCCTCGTCCAGGGTGTGACAAGAGAAAGTATCAGGAAAAACTTAAAGATTGTTGTTGTTCCCCTCCTTATACTTCTTGCACTTGGGGCATTCTATACGGATATGTCATCCATTCTTACAGGTTACAGCAACAGGCCGTTTACCCTGGTGGAGAGGCTTCTGACCGAGCCAAGGGTGATAGTCTTTTATGTCTCTCTCTTGCTTTATCCGATCCACTCGCGCTTCGCCCTGATACATGATATTGATATATCTCGGACACTTTTTGATCCGTGGACTACTTTGCCCGCCATTCTGTTGATTGTTTTCATCAATGTATATGCCATATTCGCCGCCCGCAAGAGACCGCTCATTTCTTTTTGCATCATTTTTTTCTTTTTAAACCATTTGATTGAAGGCTCCATCATCCCTCTGGAACTCATCTATGAACATAGAAATTACATTCCATCAATGTTCTTTTTTGTTCCCGTGGCAATCCTGATGTTAAAGGTGCTTGATTACCTGTCTTATAAGAGATCCATTCATCTTATCGTTGTGCTTGGAATAGCATTTCTGTTGTATGACATGGGGCATACCGTTCATACGCGAAATGAAATATTAAGAAGTGATCTAAATTTATGGACAGATAACGTAAATAAATATCCAGATTTGAGCCGACCGCACAATAACCTTGGCAATGTGTACTTTAACAAAGGGCTTTTATTGGAGGCGTTTGCCGAGTTCAACAAGGCGTCACAATTAAACAGACACCCGAATCTAAAAATAGCGGCGATTTGTGAGCATAACCTGGGCCAAATCTACAGGATTGTGGGAAGAGATGACAGGGCAATTGCCAAATTTAAAAAGGCTCTCTCCATCTATCCCCTCTATACACCGTCGTTACATGGCTTAGGCATGATAGAGCTAAAAAAAGGTAATACAAAGATGGCATATTCATACGCTATCAAGGCGCTGGGCATAAATCCTGACAGTGCCGAACTACATGAGCTTTTAAGCCTTGCATTGTTGAAATTCGATCGGTTGAAAGCGGCTATGATAGAATCTCAAAAGGCATTAAACCTGGATCCCGAAAGGACTATACCTCTCGCTGTTATTGCGGAAGTATTCAGGAAAAGAGGGGAGACGGAAAAGGCAATTCAATATTGGGGAACTTTTCTAAAAAAGAAACCGCAAAGCGTCAACGCCCATCTCGCCCTGATCGAATTATATTTTTTAACAGGACAGGACAATCTGTTAACTAAAACTGTTGACCGGTTAATGGATTTAAAAGGGGATAAAAATATCAGGGATTTTATTAGCGATAGTACAAAACATGCGAGGTTATCAGTATATATCCCTGATACGGAAAAAATACTAAACATTATAAAGAATAATTCGCTACAGCAAAATCGGGATATGACCGATAAAGAAGGTGAAAAGAAATAAGATATCCAGGCGTTACCCAAGTTTTTTCGAAAGGAAGAGTATATGGGAAGAAAACCGGATTTTGAAGAGTCCAAAGATAGTTCTGATGTGAGTATAATCATACCTGTCTATCGAGAGGCAGAGAACATCGCAGATATTGTCTTAAGAACACGCAAGGTGATGGATGCCCTTGATTGCAGTTACGAGATTATTGTTGTGGATGATGGCTCTGATGACGGGACAGGTGAAAAGGCAACCGAGTCAGGGGCCCAGGTTATATCTCACCCGTATAATATAGGCAACGGCGCGGCGGTAAAGACGGGCATTCGGAATGCGCTGGGTGAAGTTCTGGTAACACTTGATGGCGACGGCCAGCATGCGCCGGAAGATATACCGCAATTGCTTGAGAAACTGGGAACATACGACATGGTTGTGGGCGCTCGAACACGTGGCTCGGAAACCTCATTTCACAGGAATATTGTTAACAAAATATACAACTGGTTTGCCACGTATATGTGTAAACGCAGGATTGAGGATTTAACATCGGGATTCAGGGCGATAAAAGCCGACGTGGCGCGCCGTTTTGTCTATTTGCTGCCCAATACCTTTTCCTATCCCACGACCATCACTATGGCCGTTGTGCGTTCCGGGTTCAGTTTGGCATATATTCCGATTAAAACATCCAGACGCAAGGGAAAAAGCAAGATCAGTCTTTTCAATGACGGAGCTCGCTTTTTCCTGATTATTATAAAAATCGCGACACTGTTTTCACCGATGAGAGTGTTTCTACCTGTCAGTGTCTTAATGTTTCTCACTGGACTTGGATACGGTCTCTTTAAAATATTTATTCTCGGAACACGCTATGGCCCGACGTCAGCCATGTTAATGACTGTGGCTGTTTTAATATTCATGGTCGGTTTAGTGTCCGATCAGGTTGCTCAACTCAGGTTTGACAGGAGCGACCCCCGTCCTTAAGAAATTGAAAGTCAAATGCCAGTTGAAAAAGAAAGCTAAAATTCGCATTGTCTTTCAAGTGACTAACTTAATCTGTGCAATCTGCGAAATCTGTGGATTAAAATACAAAAAACATCTTGACAAACACGTATGATATGTTATGAGTAGGTATACTACTCATAAGGTGTCCAGTTATGGAGAATCTATTTGCAGGACTCATAGCCTCAAAGACGAGGATAAAACTGTTGATCCGTTTCTTTTTTAACCCGGAGACTAAGTCATACCTGAGAGAACTGGCCAAGGAGTTCAATGTCTCAACTAACTCGGTCCGGGAAGAACTCAACCAGCTTACAAAAACAAAACTTCTCAAATCCGAAAGAGACGGCCGTCAGGTCTATTATTCTGCAGATACTACACATCCGCTATTTCCAGAGCTCAAGTCCATAGTGAGCAAAGTAATGGGTATTGATCAGGTCATAGAAGGTATCGTCAACAGATTGGGCGACCTTGAAGAAGCATACCTGATTGACGATTACGCGGAAGGTAAAGATACGGGCATCGTTGATCTTTTATTAGTGGGGAATATTGATCAATATCACCTCAATGATTTGAGTAGAAAAACAGAACGATATATTAAGCGGAAGATACGTTCCCTGGTATTAAGCAAGGATGAATACGAGAAACTTCTGCCGGAATTGAGAAGACGACCCCGTGTACTGATATGGGAAGCAAAGAAAGGGTAAGCTTATGATCCCTATCAGTTCGCAAGGCTTCAGACGCTATTTTGCCAACACCTCCTGGCTTATGGGCCACCGTGTATTGAGCATGATTGTGGCTCTGTTTGTCGGTGTCTATGTCGCTCGTTATCTCGGGCCGGAGCGGTTTGGGCTTTTGAGTTATGCGGGCAGCTTTGTCGGTCTTTTTACTGCGCTGGCAACCTTGGGCTTAGATGGCATTCTGGTTCGGGAACTGGTCAAGACCCCTGAGCGCAGGGATGAACTCCTTGGCACAGCCTTTTGGCTCAAAGCAGTCGGAGCAATCCTGATGTGGGCGGGTATTGCCGCGGCAGTTCCTTTTACCCATAATGACACCCAAACCAATATCCTGATTGTTATCATTGCCTTTGCCGTTATTTTCCAGGCTTTTAATGTCATTGATTTTAATTATCAGGCAGAGGTAAAGTCCAAATACGTGGTTTATGCCCAGCTTGTCTCCCTTGTCCTATCTTCAATAACCAAACTGATTTTTATCTGGATATCAGCCCCTCTTGTATGGTTTGCGTGTGTCTTTCTACTTGATGCAGTGGTGCGAGCGGTTGGATTGACCGCTGTGTATCTAAAGAATACCGGAAAGGTGTGGTATTGGAAATGGCGATGGGAGATTGCTAAAGAGTTGTTAAGGGATTCATGGCCGCTGATCTTGTCAAGTGGTGCAATAATGATTCAAGCGCGAATCGATCAAGTGATGCTGAAAGAAATGATTGGATCAGCGGAGGTGGGTCAATACTCTGTTGCAATGCGTATGATCGAAGCCTTCGGCTTTATTCCAATGGTTATTTACAGCAGTCTTGCGCCATCAATCACAAATGCAAAAAAAACAAGCGAGACTTTTTATCGTCAGAGATTAATTCAGTTGTATAGATTAATGTTTTTGCTATTCCTCGCTACTGCTATACCAATTTATCTGACAGCTAAACCGGTTGTAATTTTTTTGTTTGGTGGAGCTTATGCTAAGGCGGGATGGTTGTTACAACTATTTGCTATAAGGTTGTTTTTTGCTAACATGGGTGTGGCAAGATCTCTATTCATTACAAATAACAATTTGTTCAAGTACTCTTTCATAGCTTCCGTTGTGGGTGCAATTACAAACATTACTTTTAATTATTTACTTATTCCAAGCTATGGCGCTTCAGGAGCGATTATTGCTACAATAATATCATTTACACTTACAATATTTGTATTGGATGCTTTTTACAGCAAAACAAAAGACAATTTTATTGCAATGATAAATGGAATATGGAGTTTTTGGAGGTTGTTTAGTGAAGGATTTGCTGAAAAACATAATTAAATTTTTAAAATTGAATCATTTCTTGATTATTACAAGGATATGGATTGATTTACCATTAAAGAGCTTTGCTGGGTTTCCAATCCGTTTGGCAACTTACTTTAGTGATTATTTTGATTATACAAAAAAATGCGAATTGAAAAGTATGCTTAATATGGAAAATATTTTTCCCTGTGTATTTGATAAAACAGAAACAACTCCTGTTGAACCAGTCTATTTTTATCAGAACTGTTGGGCGGCATCCAAGATATTTTCGGTTCATCCAGGTAAACATGTGGATATTGGGTCGTCACTTAAAACGATTGGAATCATTTCTCAATTTGTGAAAACAGATATGGTTGATATTAGGCCTACCCTCTGTGCCAATATAAGTGAGACACTTCCCAACCCATAATTTAAAGTATATATAAGAGGGTGGGGAAGGAGAAAATATAATGTTAGAGAATGTATCAATGGCGACTCAAGTTAACAAAGGAACAAAAAGCATTCAGAGTATCGGGACCATTCCGGAGACGGAGGTACGCGAGAGAGCCGTTCGTCGAAGATTCACGGCAGAGTACAAACTTCGTATCCTCAAGGAAGCGGAATCCTGTACGAAAAATGGACAGCTCGGTTCCCTGTTGCGCAGAGAAGGACTTTATTCGTCCAATCTCATTACATGGAAACGTCAGATGGAGAAAGGGACGTTGGAAGCCCTGTCACCCCGCAAGAGAGGGCCAAAAGCTAAAAGACCCGATCCATCAGCCCGTCGCATTGCCGAACTTGAGCGAGAGAATCAAAGATTGCAGAAAAAGCTCAGGCAGGCAGAGACCATTATAGACGTTCAAAAAAAAGTATCCGAGATCCTGCAGATACCTCTCACAGAGAACGGAGAGAAGAACTCATGAATACAGCAGGATCATTAGCAAAAGATGTTGGTGTCAAAAGTGCCTGCGATGCCCTGGTTATTCCAAGAGCCAGCTTTTACCGGTGGAGTGATAGAGACAAACATTCCATGAAGGATAATTGCCGTCCGGCGCCACCGTTAGCACTGACATATGACGAACGAAAAGATGTCCTGGACACATTACATGAAGAGCGATTTGTCGATCAGGCACCTCAAGAGGTCTATGCCGCATTGCTTGATGACGGAACCTCTCTTTGCTCTGTAAGGACCATGTACCGTATCCTGGAAGAAAATCAAGAAGTAAGAGAACGGAGAAATCAGTTAAGGCATCCCAGCTATAAGAAACCGGAGATTTTAGCAACAGCACCCAATCAAGTGTGGTCATGGGATATTACGAAGCTTAGAGGGCCGGTAAAGTGGACATATTATTATCTCTACGTCATCCTCGATATCTTCAGTCGCTATGTGGTCGGCTGGATGGTAGCCCACCGGGAAAAATCGGCACTGGCCAGAAAACTGATCGAACAGAGCTGTGAGAAACAGGGCATTCACCGGGATCAGTTGATCATCCATTCGGATCGTGGTCCAAGCATGACATCGAAGCCGGTGGCATTGTTACTGGCAGATCTGGGGGTTACCAAAAGTCATTCAAGGCCTTATGTCAGCAATGACAACCCCTATTCAGAATCGCAGTTCAAGACCATGAAGTACCGACCTGATTTTCCGGAAAGGTTCGGTTGTATTGAAGATTCCAGATCCTTTTGTCAGGACTTTTTTCCCTGGTACAATACAGGGCACTACCATTCTGGTATTGGTTTTCTCACACCGGAAGATGTACATTACGGACGGGCTGAACAAATTATCAAAGAGCGTGAAAAGGTATTGAAAACGGCCTTTGAAAAACATCCAAACCGGTTCAAGGGAAAGGTTCCCAAACCGATGTCATTACCAGGGGCTGTCTGGATTAACAAACCATCGCCGAATGAAAGTGATTCGGTGATACACTAAATTATTTATGGAGGTGTCTCATTTTCATTGACACGTTCCGATAGGGCATTTACGAGGGAAAGCATTATAAAGATGTTCGATGGTTTGAAACTTATAGAGGAAAAATACCAATATGGATATAAACTTTATGATAATTATGACCCTGCAAAAGGTTTTGGTACCGGACTCTTTTATTTTATTAAGCTTGTTTAATTGGGGGTATTTGTAATGGGTATTGTCAGAATGGGGCCACCTGCAGAGGTGCTGGATAAGATCAGGGAACTTGGTGTAAAAATATTTATTGAAACCGGAACATATAAAGCGCAAACAAGCGTATGGGCAAGTAAACGATTCGATATAGTCTATACAGTTGAGGCTTCAGAAAAGTTATATAATGAGGCTGTGGAACAATATGGAAATATAAGTAATATTAAATTCATGCGTGGTATTTCAAAGGAAAGTCTAAGAGAGATTATAAATGAAATCGATACGCAGGCTGTTTTTTGGTTAGATGCGCACTGGAGTGGCGGTGAAACATTTGGAAGTGAGGAGGAGTGCCCTTTGCTTGATGAGTTGGGCTTGATAACAAAAAACGAGATACAACACTATATTTTGATTGATGATGCCAGACTATTTATGTGCCCCCCCCCATTGCCACATAGTATAGATAGTTGGCCTGATATTTCCCATATCATAATACAGTTGACTGATGCGGGATATAAAATATTTATACATGAAGATGTAATTGTTGCAGTTCCAAAACAAAACGAAAGAGATTTTGCAGAGTTTTTTCAGAAAATAGCAACTCAATCATGGGAGAGTATGCCAAAAACATTTGTAGATGGAGCGAAAATAGCAATTAGGGGTTTATTGAGTGGAAGGCTTTTATGAAGAAGGTTACTGTTATGAATGAATGTATCAAATGGCTATATGATTTAATTGTGGGGATGGTGAGACCTGTTAAGCAAACAGGCAAAGCATCATTGGATGATAATAGTTTAGTAGCTGTGAAAGAGAGTATAAAAAAACTACAAACTGAAGATCCTTTGGTAGATAGCGGAGATTCGTGGCAAAAAAATAGAAGTAAGTTAAGGTTAATGTTGTTATCGAGAGATTTGGGTGCTTTTCTTAAATGGGATGTGATAAAACGAACAATGATTTACAATGCGCCATTTAAAGAATACTTGGGGTTAAGAAAAAATTGGAGTATGTGGAGGACTGCAATCATAGAAGATATAGCAGGCATGCCAGAGCCATATAAATTTAATAATAGAACCTCAGGTACTTTAGTGCATCATGCATATCATTTACAGCAGATATTAAGAAATTATGTTGATACAATTACTGAGTTTGATAAGATTATTGAGTTTGGTGGCGGTTATGGTTCAATGTGTAGGTTGATAAGTAACCTTGGATTTACTGGTGAATATATAATATTTGATCTTCCTGAATTTTCTATACTACAGAAAAGCTATTTAAACTCCATTAGAAATAAGCCCTCCAATTTGAGTCTTGTAACTAAACTCGATAATTTGGCTTCTTTTGGAAAAAATCATAAAAAAACATTATTGATTGCTACCTGGTCATTGTCAGAAGCACCTTTAGAGATTCGGAAAAAATTTTTAGAATTGGTTAATTTTGATTATGCATTGTTAGCATATCAAGATACATTTGATAGTGTGGATAATAATGCTTTTTTTGATGCGTTAAGCAATAAAAATAAATTAATAAAATGGAAAAAAATACCAATTAAACATCTACCAGGTAATGCCTATTTAATTGGATTTCAAGAATGATACACATTTCACCTAACGTAAGCGTTAAGCTATTTTGTCCATTATGTAACTTACCACTAAAATTTGGGGAGATGTTATGGCAAGGCATACATATTTGTACGGAAACACACTGCAGCAATTGTGGAAAAGACTTTATTTCTGATCTTCCTGTAGGACACGGCGTACATGCAAGCTTTCATGTGGCTAAAGACACTTACGAACTATATGGTGAGCGGGCCCAAGGGTGGCTTGGTTTGCCATTTCAAAAATCTCTTTGCGAACCATCATCCAAACCAGTTGAGTTGATCGTTGATAAAAAGAGACCGGTATCGGATGATGTTGTTATCCTTAATTGTATTGATTACCTGTATGGTCATTCATTATTAAAGTTGCTCAATGCCAGTCGGCATATCAATGCCAAACAGAATTTGGTTGTTATAGTACCAGCTTTCTTAAAGTGGTGTGTTCCTGAAAATGTTTCTGAGATATGGAGCGTAAATATTAGCTTAAAGGATAGTCAGGAATTTTATCCAGACCTGAATAAAAAAATAAAAAGAGAGATTGAACGCTTTAATACCGTTTATGTGAGCAAAGCGCTTGCACACCCTAAGGATTTTGATATCTTAGATTATACAAAGGTATCAAAGGGCAATAAGCTGCCAGAAGATAAAAGGCGCGTTCTTTTTGTTTGGCGGGAAGACAGGTTATGGAACAATGAAAATATTCCTTATCGAGTTGCAAGGAAATTAAAGATAAAAACGCCATTTCTCTGGCTTCAAAGAAACAAAATTGTAAGCCTCTTTAGGCAAATTAAAAAAGGCGATAAGGATGTTGAGTTTATTGTTGCCGGTTTAGGAAACACAGAAAATTTCCCTGAGTGGATTTCAGATCTCAGGGTTGAAAAGTTTAATGAAGCAAATGAACGCAAGCTATGCAATATATATACACAAACCGATGTGGTTATTGGAGTCCATGGTTCAAATATGCTGCTTCCATCTGGGCATGCGAATATGACTATTGATATTATGCCAATGGGACGCTGGGGGAATTTAGCACAGGATGTGCTTTATCAGGAAGATGATTGCAGAATGACCTCATATCGTTATAGATATATTCCAATAGAAACATCGGCCAAAACCGTTGCGCATATTGCTATTTCAATGATGGCTGGATTTAAAAATTATCATCAGGTAATGCTAAAAGATTATCAATAAGGTACGAAATTATGAAAAAAATCCTAATCACCGGCGGGGCCGGTTTCCTCGGCGCCCATCTCTGTGAAAGACTGCTCAACCTTGGCAATGAAGTAATCTGCGTTGATAACTTCTATACCGGGGCTAAACAAAACATCGTTCATCTCCTGGATAATCCATATTTTGAGGTTATCCGGCACGATGTGACTTTTCCTCTCTATGTTGAAGTGGATGAGATTTATAATCTGGCATGCCCTGCAAGCCCGATTCACTATCAGCATGATCCTGTGCAAACTACCAAAACAAGCGTGCATGGCGCTATCAATATGCTGGGATTGGCAAAACGCACTAAAGCGAAGGTTTTATAGGACCGGTAAATATGGGCAATCCTGATGAATTCACCATCCTGGAACTGGCGGAAAAAGTGATTGATATTATTGGCAGCCGATCAAAAATTATCCACAAACCCCTACCCAGCGATGATCCAAAACAGAGGAAACCTGATATCACCCTGGCAAAAGAGGAGCTGGACTGGGAGCCGAAGATCAAACTGGAAGATGGGCTGATAAAGACTATTGGGTATTTTGAGGGGTTGTTGAGTTCTGAATTGAATTCTAAATAGAGGTCGATGTGCAAAAAATAATTACAAAAACATTTACTCCACCGCATCCGCTGAAAACAGCGGTGTTGTTCATGGTCTTTAATCGTCCTGATACTACAAAACAGGTGTTTGAGGCAATACGTTTGGCCAAGCCACCGCGACTTTATATTGCCGCCGATGGACCGCGAGCTGATAAACACGGCGAGGCTGAAAAAGTGGAACAGACGCGCTTGATTGC
>Ga0268282_1001155_pt1 | contig 11868 bp, 10 predicted proteins | sample saktaG_12_FD_190133 | JGI IMG/M metagenome (GOLD analysis project Ga0268282, IMG submission 190133) | Saline water microbial communities from Sakinaw Lake, British Columbia, Canada - sak_2011_5_24_120m | ecosystem: Environmental > Aquatic > Non-marine Saline and Alkaline > Saline ...
TCAATTCTTGCCATTTTTTAAGATATTTTTCTTCTCCTGTTTTATAAAAAGCTAAAGCTAAAGGAATTGCATATTGAAAACGGGATAATTCCCATACCATTTTTATATCCCATCCTTTGTTATAAGAATGAATAAATTTTTCTCTTAAATCCAAATAAAATAAATTAGGCCAAATATGACCTGATTTAATATCTTGATTCCACTTAATATTCCTTAAAATTTTAGGATTTACACCTAAAAAAGTAAATTCCTGATTACAAACTCTATCAGCATTTTCTATAATAAAATCCTGATTAATTAATTCTTCTAAAAAATCTACATCAAAAAATCTTGGTTCTTTTCTTTTAGTAAAATGCTTTCTTAAATTTTTATATGTTCTCTTGGATAATTCTTTTTTTAAATCAATTTTTCTCTTTGATATAAGCCCTAAAAATTTACCTTCTATAAACTCCCTAAAATACAAAAAAGCCACTTTTGGATGAAAAAAAGCTTTTTTAACTCTTGTTAAATTAATTGTTATCATAATTTAAACGAATTTTAATAACAAAAAAATTGTTAATGCTGTATAAATACCTGCAATAATATCATCAATTACAATCCCCCATCCACCATAAAGATTTTCACTTACATTGGTAGGATATATCTTTATGGCGTCAAATAAACCGTAAATAAACAAAATGGAAATAAACATCATTATAGACAAATTTGTAAACCAAATTGTAGCGATTAATATGCCAACAACTTCATCAATAACAATTTTTTTACAATCTTTTTTCTGAAAAAGTTCTTCTGCTTTCGTACTTAAAGGAACGGCTAAAACAATAAGAATTAAAGTAATTAAGATTTTATTGAAGAGAGGTAATGGATGAATTAAATATGCGATCACAGTTGCAAAAGCTGCTCCTACTGCTCCAGGGAAAATAGGGCTATAACCAAGCCCAAAGCATGTTGTAAAAAATTTTACAAAAAAGTTGCTACTGTTTTTAAAATTCATTATTGATGCTCTTTTTTCTTTTTATAAAAGAAATGAAATAAACCAAATAAAAAACTAAAGATAAAATACCAAATATTTAAAGATAAATTAATAATAGCCCCGCCTGCATAAACTCTCAATGCATAAGTCATAGCCACAAAAACAGAATTAACAAAACGTACTTTTTCTAACCATAAGCTATAAACAATATCTAAAACAATGAATAAAGAAAGTAAAACCGTAAATCTTAAATTAATTTTCAAAGCAAGCCATAGGCTTAAAACTATTAAAATCAAGCAAACAAATAAAGCAATGCCAGAATTTAATTTACCTGAAGCAATAGGCCTTTTAGATTTTTCTGGATGTTTTTTATCTTTTTCTATATCCAATACATCATTCAAAATGGAGACTGCACCAGCAGATAAACTAAACAAAAAGAATGCTTCTGCTGTTTTAAGAAAAAACCCACAATCGAATATTAATCCAGCAAGAATTAAAGGAATAAAAACAAAGAGATTTCCAATCCAATCCTTTAATCTAAAGCTTTGAAATAAATAATAAATAGTTTTCATATAGTTATATTATACAACATTTTTAATATTTTTTCTCAAAAATCCTGTTATTCTATTAAAAATACTCATAATTTCATCTTTTCTCGGCACAAAAACATCATAAAGGCCCATCCCAGTCTCTTTGTTAAAGAAATAATAATGAAAACCAAGAGCTAAAAGATAAGTAACTGTTGAAGACAAAGCAGCAGCTGCCATTCCATATTGAGGAATATAAATAAAATTTAAAACAACATTTAGAGCCGCGACCAAAAACCAACAAACAGTTAGTTTGAGAGGATAGCCGATACTAAAAAAATATTGACTTAAAACAGTAGCCACTGACCAGGCAATGAGACCTGGCAAGAGAAAAATAATAGGCCTTATAGAAACCAAGAATACTTGTCCATATAATAGTCCGATTATAGGTCTGATAAACAATAATGCCCCAATCGCCATTAAAAAGACCAAAAATAAAGAAATCCGGGAATACTTTGCAATTAATTCTTTTTTTGGTTTCTCTTCAGCGTTAATTTTAGGAAAAATCACCGCAATAATGGAGGAAGGTAAAATAAAAAAAACATTACCAAAGCTAGAAGCTAAAGAATAAAAACCTGCTTCAGCCATACCTTTGAAAAAATTTACCATATATAAATCTACGCGTAATATCAAAAGAGCAAAAATACCAGTTAAGCATATTTTAAATCCATAATTTAAAGCTTTTTTCAAAACTTGTAAATTCAAATTAAAATGAATGCCATCTGTTAAAAAGATAAACCCCATTGGGAATAAAGCATTGACAATATTCACCAAAACATACCAAATCAGAATATAAAAAACATCCAATTTAAAAACTAATAATAATAAAATTACTCCTACTAAATTTATAGTTTGAGTGATTATAGCCAAAATATTAAGCTTCCTGAACTTTTGTTCCCCAGTTAAAATAGCATAAAAAAAATTAGACCAAAGAAAGAAAGGCAAGGATAATAGATAAAGAAGTAAGTAGCTTCTTGGGATATTACGGAAAAATATAGGAAAGTTAAAAGAAAAAACTAAAATAACTAAAAAACAGATGATACCGATTATTAACCCTAACCAAAAAGAATTGCCAACAATGTCTTTTTTTTGAACACTCTTGTTAGAAATAGCATAAGTATTGAATGCTCCTATGCCAAGATTGCCTAATGATAAAACTACAGTCCCAACCATTGCAATAACCGCTAAAAGACCTTTCCCAGAAGGACCTAAGGTACGGGCAATAATGATTCCGATTGAAGTACCTATTAATAAACTAATTATGCTTGCGCCAAAAGTAAAAAAAATATTATTAAGAACAGAATTATTTTCTTTAGTTATGAACATAAATATTTGCTATATTTTTTAGAAACATCTCTGATGTCAAAAAGGTGCCTATTTTTACTAATCCATTCAAATGATGAATTTCTTAATTTAATTGCTTCTTCTCTATTCTCTAACACCCACTTTATGGCTTTATATAAATCATCAACATTGGTTGGTTCTACTAAAATACCTGTTTTATTGTGTTTAACCAATTCCTTGATTCCTCCTGTATTGGATGCAATGATAAGTTTTTTAGCAACAAGGGCCTCAATAATTGCAATACCTAACCCTTCTGATAACGATGGAAGAACAAAAACATCCATTTGTTTTAAATACTGCCCAATATCTAATGTCCTGCCGATAAACTTTACATTTGATAAACCACTTTCTTTTACAAAATGTTCCAAATTTTTTCTTTCAGAGCCATCACCAACAAAAATAAAGGTTGGCAATTTAGCTCCATCACTTTTTAATTTTTTCAAAGCTTCTAAAATATAAATGTGACCTTTTATTTTGTCTAAGCGGGCAATTATGCCAAAAATCGGCTCCCAATTTTCATCCAGCTTTTGAAAAGATAAAAATTTATCAAAATCAATGCCATTATAAATTACTTCTATTTTTGAAGTAGAGACTTTAAAATATTCTTGCAAAAAAGTTTTAATTTCGTTTGAAATAGCTATAATTTTGTTTGCCTTTTTTGAAGCTTTTATTTTTAACCATCTAAAAATTGGGTTTATTCTAACTACATCATGATGAATAATAATTTTTCTTTTTACACCAGATAACCAAGCGGAAAAAATGCCCAAAATATCAGACTGATATAAAGAAGTTATAATAACATCGGGCTTGATTTTTCTTAAGAAAACAATTAACCTTAAAAAGACAAATGGAGTACTTAAAATCCATATCACTTTAAAAAGTAAAGATGAAGAATATTTTTTAGGACCGGCGAGGAAAATTGGAAATTCCAATTTTCTAAACTCTGACTCCATTGGACCAGATCCCAAAATCGTTATAATACTCGCCTCAAATTTATTTCTGTCCAAGTTTTTTAGAATTTCTAACAATACCTGCTCTGTTCCGCCGATTAAAAAATTATTCCATATAAAAACTAATTTTTTCTTTTTCATAAAATAATTATGACATCAAGCCTTAAAAAAACTTTAATAATATCTTCTTATGCCCCCCCCTCTATGGGAGGAGGACCGCAAATCTTATTTAATCTTTTACGCGATTTTCCAGAAAACTCATATTGTATTATGACAAGTTTTCATAATATTGATAATCTATCGGCAAAAACCGGTACCTGGCTTAAAGAAAAATATATCTTCTATGATAATATTTCCGCTTCTGGATCATTGAAAACTCATTTAGAAATAACAAAAGAATTGCCCTCTCGTTTAATTCTAAACAAATTAAGGCATTTAGTAAAGCGTATTTGGTTTTTAGGCTTTTTAAGCGGAATTTTTATCATTGGTTCTCAAATTATTATGATGCTACGAACTGGCATTAAAACCATTAAAAAAGAAAAAATAGAAATAATGGTTGGGATCTCTGATTACGGGCCGGCAATGATTTCCACCTACCTACTGCATAAAATAACTAAAAAACCTTATTATATATTCCTTTTTGACCTTTATAAAAATAATTTTTATCCTGTTTTCCCGGCAAAAATCTTGGCTAATATTTTCGAACCTAAATTATTTAAAAATGCCCAGAGAATAATTGTTAATAACAAAGGGGCATTAAATTTTTACGCTAAAGAATATGGAGAAAAAATAAAAGAAAAAATAACTGTCATTTATAACCCAACATTCGCTGAACCCTATCTTAAATTAACAAAACCATATAATCCAAAGCCGCCATATACCATCATTTTTACTGGCAGAATTTCTTGGCCTCAAATCGGCGCTTTAAAAAATTTGGTAAAAGCGGTTGATGAAATAGATGATTTAGATATTAAATTAAAAATTTATACGCCGAGCCCGACCGACTATCTCAAAAAAATAGGTATTGAAAAATCGGAAAAAGTTGAAATTGCCGTAGCGCCGTCGCAAGAAATACCAAAAATCCAAAGCCAAGCAGATACTCTTTTTCTACCGCTATCTTGGCATACTAAAAGTCAAGATATTATTGATACTGCCACACCGGGCAAACTTACTGAATATCTCATCGCTGGTCGGCCAATTTTGATTCACGCGCCAACTTCAACGTTTCTTGTAAAATACGCCAAAGAAAATAATTTTGCCGCAGTAGTTGACGAAGAAAATACAGAAAAGTTAAAAGGAGCGATTAAAAAACTGCTCACTGATAAAAAATTAGCCAAAGAACTTGTTAAAAATGCTAAAGCAACATTTAATAAAAATCATGATGCTAACCATAATTCTTTAATATTTCAGGAACTCTTTAAGGCACCTGGATTGAACAAACCATATAAATAAAACCGAACAAAATATCATGAAGAAATATGGAATACCCTGCCCCGGCGCCCCACCAAACTGCGCCACATTATTCGCCACACCAAATCCAATCAAAGAACAAAGAAGTGGATTAGCTGTCAGCATATTAACTACACACTCAATCAATAATATAAGCAATGAAAATACCCCCATTCCTAACATCACAACCCATAATGAACCGCTGTAATACAGAAAAGCTGCAGCCCCTGGCAAACTGCCAAACTGAAATGTACTAGAGTCCTCTCGGTAATTGGATTTACTTACCTCCTCATATAGAGCCACTTTCTCTATCTCGCGTTTTTCTTTTATCCCGTCAAGAAAAAAAACATTTCCTTTTTTCGAATAAGATTGCACCGCCATAACCCCTTCCAACCCGATCCAGCGATCAACAGCTAATTGCGATATGCGCCCAAAAACACTTCCCCGCATTTGGTAAACAAATTCATCAAGTAACATTTTAGCAGAGAAATCATGGTCATTTTGATAAAGATAAGTCCTGAGAGTATAGACTGCTGATTGCGAAACAATAAAGAGACCGATGAAAATGACAGCTATAAATATTCCTTTAATTAATGAAATTCCGATCAGTGTCTTCTTATTTTTATAAAGTGCAAACAGCTGTGGAATTGCGTGATAAATATAAGCTCCTCGGCTCAAAACTGATACGCTGGTTAAAAATCCTTCAATAAGAATGGCATAAATTGGCAAAGATATATTTTTCTTCAAAGATATATCCCACCACAATAGCGTCGCTATACCAGTAGCGAGCCCTATGTTCAACACCCAGGCAATCACCGAATTTAACGGCCACATTAATATAGTGCGAGGCACCAAACCAATTTGATGGATGCTATATACAGCATTAAAAATGACCACACCCCCAGTTACAACCATTATGATTATCCATAACCATTTTCGTATTGCCAGGTACCACACTGGCGCTTTAAATATATCCTTCCGCATAACTATGGTGGATCTACCACGTACAAATTCATAAAGAATTCGTCCCACAATCACACCTATACTCGCGACTATTGCTACCCATAGAACTTCATTCCAGGCTGCAGCCGTCCCATTAAAAGATCCTATGGGCTCTATATAATGGTAACCAAGTATTGTGTGAACTGTCAGCTTAAGCCAAAAACCCAGCCATAGAAAGATGACAAGGAAAAGATAACTATAACTAACTCGGCGGTAAAATCCACTCACCAGCATTATCAGAAAGACAATGGAAAACAGAACATAGATTGGCTTGGAGCCAGAAAATTCAACTAGCCCACCTGCAAACAAAACCAGCCAAAGCAGAAATCCTGCCAACATTATGTTACGAATCAGCGCATATTCACTGTGCTTTATAATTTTCTTATTCTCCATTTATATAAATACCAGTATAATATTTTTCCTAAAAACTTACTAAGGCCTAAATAACTTAACAATAATATTACAACTCCCAAAAACCAATAAATAAGCAATTTTATTTGTTTAATGTTTTTTAGAATAGATAAAAATAATTTCATTGAAAGCAATTTTTTAAGGAAACGCCTGGATGGTTCAATTTCGCCTTTTATCAAGTAATCCATAGCCCGCTTAATATAATCAACACTCCTTCGTATCTCATATCTGTCTATTGCGTTTTTAGATATACAAAAGTTTTTAGGTTTAATAGAAAGATGATAATCTAAAACCCTAAAAAAATTAGCCTCTGCTGCGCGTAAATAATTATATTGGTAAGTACCTGTGCTACCCCTCCTATATTTTATTAGTTTTTCATCCAAAATCGCAATCTGACCCATTTTTGAAATTCTAAGCCATAAATCTAAGTCTGCAGCTGTCTCAAAATTATCCCAATCAAATGGTATACATTTTTTAAATATCTCCCCCCTTACCATAGCGCTTGGAGTTATAAAGATATTCTTCTGATTTAAAACTGGAATAAATATCTCCGAAAAGTTGTAAATATTCTTATGCTTTAATTCTGGTGGTAAATTACATCCCCCAATTGTCTTATCATAATTATTAATATAATCTGCCATAGTAAAAACAGCCAACACAGAAGGATAATTTTCTAAAATTTTAATCTGTTTTTCTATAATACGGTGATTATATATATCATCGGCATGAAATATACCTATATAATCACCTTTAGCTAACTTAACACATTCAGTCCAGTTATGTTCGGCACCTATATTTTTACTATTTTCGTATATCTTAATTCTAAAATCTTTAAATTTCTTTAATATACGCAAAGTATTATCAGCAGAAGCATTATCAACAATTATAATCTCAAGATTTCTGTATGTCTGATTTAGAATTGATTGAAGCGTTTTCTCTATGGTTTTTTCAGCATTATATGTTGGAATACAAATGCTGACTAATTTTTCCTTTACCATTTTTTAGCTAAATTATTGATTTATTAGATATTTTACTAAATATTTGTTTTACTCTTCTTACCTGTGGCATAAATCTATGAAGGATTTTATAGAAAATATTTGGTAGAAGTAATAAAGGGAAATCTATCAACCAAAAAGACGGATAATTTCCAAAATTTTTAATTGTTATCTTTAATAAAGAAAAACTTAAATTTAAATCAGCCATCTTCGCACCGATAATTGTTTTCCATAAATTAATTTTTATAGAATCTAACATTCCTTTTACAGTACTTCTTTCATACCCCATTTTAACTAAACTCTTAATTATAGAAGAAAGTTTATTACCATAAATCAATATTCTACCATTATCTACCCACCTTACTGCTGTTCCTTGCCTTAATATTACATATGGATTAGCAATACAGTAAGCACTACATCCATTTAAGTATGAGGTAACAACACAAAAATGTATCCAATTTGTGCCAATAAACTTATTTTTATTTATATAATTCCAAAAATTACGCTTTACAATATTACTAGAAACTACCATTGAAACAATTTTTGTATTAATATAAAACTCATCAGCAGAGTTGCAATACATATCTTTCATCAACTCAAGAATTCTTTCTTTGGTACAAATACTAAAATCCTCATTATAGCTAGAACAATTTACAAAAATAAATCCTACTTTTGGGTATTTCTTCAAAACTTCTAATACCTTTTTTATAGCACCGCTTTCAAGTTTATCATCATCGCCAAATAACCATACATATTCTCCCTTTGATCGCCTAATCGCCAAATCAAAATTTCTATCCGCACCTAAATTTTTATCATTACGAAAATATTTAATAAAAAAATATTTATTCTGATATTCTTTTATAATTTGCGGTGTTTGATCAGTAGACGCATTATCAGAAATTACAATTTCTATTCCTTCATCAATATCGTCTAATTGAAAAATAATACTATCTAAAGCTTCCCGAATATATTTAGCACCATTATAAGTTGGAATTGCAACTGATAGTTTCATATTGATATTACCTTTACTATTAGCATTTGCTATTATCAGTTTACTTCTTTCAAAATTCCAAATTTTTGAACAATCGGCATAAGAAGATTCCGAATTTTACTATGAGTATATACTCTGTCTATATCATTAAATAGATAAATTAAATTTTTAATTCGTTCTTTAATAAATTTAGTAATATATACCAGTAAATACTTACTTTTTATTAACTTTCTTAAATAAATTGGGCTAAGTGATATGCCTCCGAATAACCCATATTTTAATCTTAATTTAGCCGTTAATTTTTTAAAATCTATAATATATCTTGCCAAGATAAATCTATCATCAACAATTCCATAATATGGGGACTTATTATACAACTCATATTCTGGCGGTGTTAATTTAGGAAAAACATATTTCTCATAAATTTTTGTGCCTAGAAGCGGCACAGTTAAAGCCATGGCTAAAACTGAAGGTTTTATATCATTTAGTAATTTTTCGGTAAGTATCACATCTTTTTCAGTTTCATTTGGTAAGTTAAACATAATATTTGCAAATGTTCGTATACCAACCTTTTTACATAATTTAAAAGCTGCCTCGATTTGTTTTACCGTTTGTTGTTTATTTATTTCTTTTAACATACTTGGCGAGCCAGATTCTACACCAAAATCAAGTTGAATTAATCCAGATTTTTTCATTAATCTTAATAATTTTTCATCAGTTGCAAAATTAACGCGAGTTTCCGCACCCCATACTAAGTTTAATTCTTTTTTAATCAACTTCTCGCAAAATTCAACAGTGCGTTCCTTTAAAATCATAAAACAATCATCCATCGCATAAAATCCATCTATTTCATATTTTTTTACTAATAATTCAAGCTCTTCAATTATTTGATCTATTGGGCGATAACGAACACTAGGACAAGCTTTGTTTTTTGAACGAAGATAATTATTTGCACAAAAATCACAACTATACGGACAACCTCTGCTCGTAAGAATCTGGATACCCGATAATAATAAGAATCTAACCTGCCCTGTCGATGGTTGAACATAAAAATTCATATCAATTTTATCATAATTTGGCATTGGAAATTTGCTTAGGTCCTTTTCAACATTACAAACACCATTAACCTGCATTTTATTATTACTTCCTAAATAAGCAGTGCTTTTTAATTCTTTGAAAGAATATTTATTTTTCAATACATTTGCCAATGTTAATAGTGGTGTTTCGCCTTCTCCAATTACAGCAAAATCAATAGGGCTTCCAGGAAAAATAAATTCTTGAGGTTTTAAGGTTGCATGAACGCCACCTACAACAATCGGAGTATTTGTATTATTCCTTATAGTTTGTGCTAACTTCATTGTTAAATTATACTCTGCAGTAAAACATGTCAAACCAATTAATAAAGGCCCATTTTCATCTATGCTTTTCAAAACAGTATTAATATATCTATTTTCAAAATCGATATATCTTTCTTTATTTCTAATCTTTAAATCAATAATTTTTGTGAAAATACCATATGATTCTAAATAAGACGATAAATACAACAAAGCGAATGGTAAATATATTGAATAAGCTCTCGTTATAGGTGAAATTAAAATTATATTGGATGTTTTATTTTTTTGGGATGGCATAGTAATTTCTAAATTTGAATGTCTTTTAGTATTTCATTCAGTATTCTCTCTGCAAAACACTCTGCACTAAATGGATAAATTTTATCACTTTTAATAAAATTCTTTATTGCTTCTAGATAATTCATATATTCTTCATTAGACATATTTTTAAGATATTTATAAAGTTCCTCATAGGTATTAAAATTTCTTCTATCTATAAATATATTTTCGGGAATATGTTCAGTTACATTTGGCGCGCCCCAGTAAACAGGAATGCAACCGGCAAAAAAGCAGTCAAATATCTTTTCGGTGATATAGCCCGGGATATTTCTTGCATTTTCATAACAAATAGCAAATTTGTATTTTTGCAACACTTCCCTTTTTGATTTCACTGAACCTTTATACGATGGGTATTTTGGTTTTAAAAGTTTTGTCAAAACGTTAAATCTATTTAACTTTGATAGTATGCCTTTAAAATGATACCTATCCCATCCTATGCCATATAAGTCAAAATCTTCAGGATGATTTTCTTCAAACCAACGAATTGCATTTACTCTTTCTGTATATAATTCCAATGGATGATAGCTAAATTTATTTCCCGCAATCATGGTACAAAGTTTATTCTTATCTTTTATATTGAATTCAACTTTATCGGGAATTTTATAAGAGAAATTTGCTTTAAAATACTTCTTATTATCTACAAATTTATCATTCCAGGTGAAAATTTTTTTAAAATATTTGTGATTTTTTAAATTCCAATTATCCGATCTTATTATTTCGCATTCACAAATAAATAAATATAAATTTTTAAACTTATTATTAATTAACTGTTTAAAATACTTATTTTTAAAAGTAGGAAAATCCATAAATACTATCGCATCAAAATTTTCAATATTATCCATATCAATAGTATTTATCTTATGCCCTCTTTTTATTAAATATTCTCCTAAATAAACACAGGGATACAATAAATCATCACCAATAAGTGAAGATGTATCTGTAAACATCCTATTCTTATTATAAATTTTGTAATAATTGAAAAACCCTATGTACATATGTTTCTTACTTCAAAGAATTTATTAAATATTTTTGCTATATAATCCAGTTTTTCTCTTGTTATCCCCGGATATACGCCAATCCAGAAAAGATTTTCCATTACTAAATCCGTGTTTTTTAGGGAATCAAAAATTCTATATTTTGCATTCTGATAAGCTGGCTGCTTTGTCAAGTTACCGCCAAAAAGCATTCTTGTCGCAATTTTGTTTTCTTCTAAATAATTGACAATCTCGGCCCGCGTAAAATGCGCATTTTCTTTTACCAATATTGGAAAACCAAACCAACTTGGATCAGAATTATCTGTTATTTTTGGTAAAATTAAATACTTCTCATATTTTTTTAAGTAATTATACAAATAGGTAAAATTTTTCCTTCTGGACTTAATAAAAGATGGTAATTTTTTAAGTTGCGCTACCCCTATTGCCGCTTGCATATCAGTAATTTTTAAGTTATACCCAATATGCGAATAAATGTATTTATGGTCATAACCGAACGGTAAC
>Ga0268282_1001157_pt1 | contig 11865 bp, 6 predicted proteins | sample saktaG_12_FD_190133 | JGI IMG/M metagenome (GOLD analysis project Ga0268282, IMG submission 190133) | Saline water microbial communities from Sakinaw Lake, British Columbia, Canada - sak_2011_5_24_120m | ecosystem: Environmental > Aquatic > Non-marine Saline and Alkaline > Saline ...
GCAGGGAAGAGAAAGAAAAATTTTTAAATTGGACCGAAGAGCAAAGTCTGTCTTTGCGACAAAACCCAACCCAGAAAAACCTAACCCTGGTGGCCAGACTGGAAAAAACCAAGGCCATGATCCAGGCTAATATTACTCCTCATTTAGCCCTAACCTATTGGCTAATTAAAGATTAAATTTCTTTCCTTTTTGACCTTTTAACAAAATGTTATATTATAATGAAGTAGAAAATTTTATTTTATTAAAATAGATTCCCACAGGCAAAGCCTGTGATCTTGGCCCTATCTTGAAACAAGATAAAATTTACTAATTTACTAATTTACAATAAATAACCAATGTTTTAATTTACAATGAAAATTTAATAATTTGAAAATTCATTGAAAAATTGGTCGGTTGAAAATTCGAAAATTAATTCCGCCCTGGTTTTGGCCCTATCTTGAAATAAAATTAAAAAATAATCACCGTGTGGCGGTGGACAAGAACCCAAAGAAGCCTGTATAATAAAATTCTATGGCCAAACAACAATATACCGCCCAGAACATTCAGGTTTTAGAAGGCATTGAGCCAATTCGCCGTCGACCAGGGATGTACATTGGTTCGACCGACAGTCGCGGCCTTCATCACCTCTTAACCGAAATCGTCGATAACTCCGTTGACGAAGCCTTGTCCGGAGAAGCCAAAAATATTTGGATTTATCTTAATAAGGACGGTTCAGCCGAAGTAATCGATGATGGTCGGGGTATTCCGGTTGATATGCACCCTTCAGGTCTTTGCGCTCTGGAAGTAGCCATGACCAAACTGCACGCCGGAGGCAAGTTTGATAGCGGTGCTTATAAGGTTTCCGGCGGTCTTCACGGTGTTGGTGCTTCTTGTGTTAACGCCTTATCAGCCAAAATGACAGTCGAGGTTAGACGCGACAACAGGCTCTACTGGCAAAACTATCAACGGGGTAAGGCTATTGCCGGCTTGAAGCAAAAAGAATTACCTAATGATGGTCCTCGAACCGGAACTCGAACTATTTTTACCCCCGATACTCAAATATTTGATGACATTAAATTTGATCAAAAAAAAGTTGAGCGATCGCTAAGAATCAGGGCCTATCTTATCCCTGACCTTTTTATTCATTTCTTCGATCGTCGAGAAGATTATGAAAAACATTTTTATTTTGAAGGCGGGATTAAATCACTCCTGGTTCGAAATAACCTGAACAAGGGTAGTATTTGTTCGCCAATTCATGTTACTAAAACTGAGGACAGTGTCGAAGTCGAAGTGGCTCTTCAATACATCGATGATATCGAAGAAAGCCTCCAGTCTTTTGTTAACGTTATTCCTACTCCCGATGAGGGAACCCATGTGGCTGGTTTTCGCTCCGGCTTAACCCGGATTATCAATAAATACGCTCTTGATCAAGAAATTATTAAAGAAGAGGAAACTTTTCGGGGCGCCGATACCAGAGAAGGACTGTCAGCTATTATCTATGTTCGTATGCCCGGTGACCAAATTCAATTTGAATCTCAAACTAAAACTAAGCTAAACAACAAAGAAATTCGAGGCTTGGTCAGAGCCATGGTTGAAGAGGGTTTGGGAGTTTATTTGGAAGAGCACCCCCGAGAGGCCCGGGCCATTGTTGACAAAATTCAAATTGGTGCCCGAGCCCGACAAGCCGCCAAAGCGGCCAGAGAGGCAGTGTTGCGAAAAGGCGCCCTATTCGGCAGCTCCTTACCAGGTAAGCTAGCCGACTGTCAAAGCAAAGACCCCAGAACAAGCGAACTCTTTTTGGTTGAGGGCGATTCGGCTGGTGGCTCGGCCAAACAGGGTCGCGACCGACAATTTCAAGCCATTTTTCCCTTACGAGGCAAGTTGTTAAACACCGAACAGGCCCGGCTAGACAAAATTATCAAGTTCCAAGAATTAAAAAACCTTATCTTAGCTTTAGGTATGGGTATTGGCGAAGAACAAAGCCCCGAAAAACTCCGCTACCACAAAATAATCATTATGTGCGATGCCGATGTCGACGGTGAACATATTGCCACTCTTTTATTAACCTTTTTCTTCCGCCACTTGCCTTATTTAATTAAAAATGGCCACCTTTATATCGCCCAACCACCTCTTTATAAAGTTACGGCGGGAAAAAAATCCTACTACGCCTATACCGATCGCGAATTAAAAAAAATCGTTAAAGAAGAGCTTGCCGGACAAAATTATAAATTACAACGCTATAAAGGTCTAGGAGAAATGAACCCGGATCAGCTTTGGAACACCACCATGAACCCGGAAAACAGAATTTTAAAAAAAGTTTATATCGAAGACACTCAAGAGGCTGACCAAACCTTTGATATGCTTTTTGGTAAAGAGGTCGCCCCCAGAAAACACTTTATCCAATCTAATGCCAAAATGGCTGAATTAGACATTTAAATAATTTAATAAGGGGCTTTTTTTTCTTGACTTAAACTTGGCTATCCCTTATGATTAGCTACTGGTTTTAAAAAATTTATTAGACTAACAAATGACTACTTGGGTTTATTCTTTTAAAGAGGCCACTGGCAAAAGCAAACAGCTCCTCGGCGGCAAAGGGGCCGGACTGGCGGAAATGATCAAAATTGGCTTACCGGTTCCGCCTGGTTTTGTTATCACCACCGAAACTTGTCTTCAATACCTAAAAGACAAAAAAATTCCCACTCAAATGTGGGATCAGGTTTTAGTTAATCTGGCTAAAACAGAAAAGGCGACCGGAAAAAGTTTTGGCGGTTCCCAAAACCCGCTCTTGGTTTCGGTCCGCTCCGGGGCGGTAATTTCTATGCCCGGCATGATGGATACCGTTCTTAACCTGGGCCTTAACAGGAAAACCCTAAAGGGTCTAATTGCCAAAACCGGTAATGAGCGTTTTGCCCTTGATGCTTATCGCCGCTTCATTCAAATGTTTGCCAACATCGTTATGGGAGTATCATTGGAAAAATTCGAGGTTTTTTTAGAGTCGGAAAGAAAAAGGTTAAAAATCAAAGACGACACTCAATTTACGGCCCAAGATTTGCAAAAAATTATTAATCGTTATTTATCTATTTATCAAAAAGAAACCGGCCGGGTTTTCCCTCAAGACCCCAAAAAACAATTAAGGGCCGCCATTGAGTCAGTCTTTAGCTCTTGGAATAACAAACGAGCCATTGATTATCGGAATTTTAATAAAATTCCCCATAGTTTGGGTACGGCTGTTAATGCTCAAGCGATGGTTTTTGGTAATATGGGTAAAACCTCTGGTACCGGGGTCGCTTTTACCAGAAATCCAGCCACCGGCGAAAAGAGTCTTTATGGAGAGTTCTTAGTTAATGCTCAGGGAGAAGACGTTGTCGCTGGTATTCGCACCCCTCGACCCATTCAAGAATTGGCAAAAGTCTGGCCAAAAATTTTTGACCAAATTAACCAGGTGGCCCAAACCCTAGAAAAGCATTTTCACGATACTCAAGATTTAGAATTTACCATTGAAGAAGGCAAACTTTGGCTTTTGCAAACCCGATCCGGGAAGCGAACCGCTCAGGCCGCCGTCAACATTGCCCATGACATGGTCAAAGAAGGGCTGATTAACCAAGAAGAGGCCCTAATGCGCCTTGACCCGGAACAAATTAACCAACTATTACACACCCAAATTGACCCTAAAGCAAAGATCACCATTATCGCTCGGGGTTTAGCGGCTTCCCCGGGGGCGGCTACCGGCCAAGTGGTTTTTAACGCTGATGAAGCCGAAGAAAAGGGTAGGGCTGGTCAAAAAGTGGTTTTAGTTCGACCAGAAACTTCTCCTGACGATGTTCACGGTGTTTTACAAGCTCAAGGGGTATTAACCGCTCGCGGTGGGATGACCTCCCATGCGGCTGTAGTCGCTCGAGGCCTGGGTAAACCTTGTGTTTCCGGTTGCGAAACCATCACCATTGATCTTGAAAAAGGGCAGTTTAGGGCCGGTTCGAAAATAATTAAGTCCGGCGATGTGATTACTATTAATGGTTCCACCGGCGAAGTTATTGCCGGCACTGTCCCCATGATCGAACCCAAAATGAGTTCCGGGCTAAAGACCGTTCTGGCCTGGGCTGATAAAGCGGCTAAAATGGCAGTTTGGGCTAACGCCGATTATCCTCGCGACGCTCTAACGGCGCGTGGTTTTGGCGCCGGCGGCATTGGTCTTTGCCGCACCGAACATATGTTTATGGAACAAGAGCGGCTTCCTTTTGTCCAAGATATGATTCTAGCCGAAAACGAGACCGAAAGAGCAATCCCCTTAAAAAAAATTGGTCAATTTCAAAAAAAAGACTTCCTTGGCATCTTTAGGGCTATGAGTGGCCTGCCGGTTATCATTCGTTTAATTGATCCGCCCCTTCATGAATTCTTACCCAAAAAAGAAGAAATTAACCAAAAAATTGCTCAAGCCAAAAGCAAAAAAGACAAGGACCGCTGGCAAAAAATGCTGGCCGCTTTAGAAAAAATGGCCGAAACTAACCCGATGCTGGGATTAAGGGGTTGTCGCTTGGGAATTATCATGCCCGATATCATCCGCATGCAAACTAGAGCTATTATTGAAGCGGCCCTAGAAGTGAAAAAAGGCGGCCAGTCGGTTAAATTTAAAATTATGGTGCCGCTCGTTGGTATCTTAACAGAATTAAAATTTGTTAAAAATGAAATTTTAACGGAGGCCAAAAAGGTTTTTGACCAAAGAGGGGAGAGAGTCGGGTTCGAAATTGGGGCCATGATCGAACTGCCTCGAGCCGCTCTGGTGGCGGAGGCCATTGCTAAAGAGGCCGAATTTTTCTCCTTCGGCACCAACGATTTAACCCAAACAACCCTAGGTATTTCTCGAGACGACGCCGAAGGTAAATTCTTAGCCTATTATCAAGATTTGGGCATTATCAAAACTAGTCCTTTCCAAAGCCTAGACCAAGCTGGAGTTGGTCAATTAATTAACTGGGCAGTTAAACAGGGCCGAAAGGCGAGAAAAAATATTTCTATTGGTATTTGCGGTGAACATGGCGGTGATCCTGACAGTATTGCTTTTTGCCATTTGGCCGGGCTAAATTATGTTTCCTGCTCACCATATCGAGTCCCGATAGCGCGAATTGCCGCTGCCCAAGCGGCCATTAGAGAAAAACAGGGCTAATCCAGGCTCTTGACTGGCCACAAACTTCTCCTAAGATAACCGATTTAGGAGTGTTACCCTTTAACAAGAAGCCTCCTTTCACAATCCTTAAGAAATTGTGAAGAAAATTGTTGGTATTTTAGCGACCGTGTTACAATTAGTTTGAACCCAAAAATTTTATGAGTAAATTAGATTCTTCTCAAGCAGCGGCTTCCAACAATGCCACTAGCCGCGTTTATGATACCCAAATTAGTCGAGAGGTAAAAAGCTCTTATCTTGACTATGCCATGTCGGTTATTGTCTCTCGGGCTTTACCTGATGTTCGTGACGGCCTTAAGCCAGTTCATCGCCGGATTCTTTACGCTATGCACAAAGTGGGCTTGTCCCATAAATCGGCCTATTCCAAAAGCGCCAAGGTGGTCGGCGAAGTCTTGGGTAAGTACCACCCCCACGGCGATTCTCCGGTTTATGAGGCTATGGTGAGATTAGCCCAGGAGTTTTCTATGCGCTATCCCCTGATACAGGGCCAGGGCAATTTTGGTTCGGTGGATGGCGACTCTCCAGCGGCGATGCGTTATACCGAAGCCAGATTAGCTAAAATTGCCCAAGAAATGCTTCAGGATTTAGACAAGGAGACTGTTCCCTTTACCCCCAACTTTGACGATTCATTAGAAGAACCAGAATACCTGCCAGCGATTTTACCCAACTTATTAATTATGGGTTCGGAGGGCATTGCCGTTGGTATGGCCACCAAAATCCCACCCCACAATTTAGTCGAAGTCTGCCAGGCCATTATCGCCACTATTGATAAGAGCGTCTTGATTGACTCGGAAAAAAGGAAAGCTCTGCTATCGGCCAAACAAGATCAGAACAAAAATGAATCTCCCTTAATAGAAAAACTAATCACCACCAATCCTAATCGAATCGACCAATATCTGCCCCAGGTTGATTCAGATATTAGTCTTGATGAGATTTTACAATACATTAAGGGGCCTGATTTCCCCACCGCTGGAGTGATTTTCGGCCAAAAAGAAATCAGGGAAGCTTATGTTGGCGGCCGAGGTAAAATTCTAATCCGCGGTAAGGCCGACATCGAAGAAGCCGGTAATGGCAAATTTCAAATCATTATTCGAGAACTGCCATATCAGGTTAATAAGGCTAACCTGGTTGCCAAAATTGCCCAGCTGGTTCGAGAACAAAAAATTAAAGGAGTCACCGATCTTCGTGATGAATCTGACCGAGATGGCGTTCGAGTTGCCATTGACTTGGCCCGAAGTTCTCGGCCTCAAGCAATTCTTAATAACCTTTTCAAAAAAACCGATCTAGAAACTTCTTTTCCGGTTAACATTGTCGCCCTAGTTAATAAAATCCCCCAAACCCTAGGCCTTAGAGCCATTATTAATCTTTATATCAGTCATCGACAGGAAATTATTACCCGAAGAATAATTTACAACCTAAAAAGCGCCAAATACCGAGGCCATATTTTGGAAGGCTTAAAAATTGCCCTTGACCATCTTGATGAAGTCATTAAAACTATCAGAGCCTCTGCCAACACCGACACCGCCCGAAAACAGTTAATGGAAAAGTTTGGCTTAAGTCAAATTCAAGCCAACGCCATTCTCGATATGCAGCTTAAAAGCCTGTCTCAATTGGAAAGAGACAAAGTGGAAAAAGAATATCAAGAAATTTTAGCTGAAATTAAGCGCCTAATTGGTATTTTAGTCGAGCCCAAAAGGGTTCTTACCATTATCAAAAAAGAATTAAATTACTTAATTGATAACTACCCGGAGGAGAGAAGAACCATGGTCGTGCCCCACTTACCGGACCAGCTATCCCAAGAAGATCTCGTCCCCAACAAAAACATCATCATCACTATCACTAAAGAAGGCTATATTAAAAGAGTGCCTAAAAATGTTTATAAAAGCCAACGGCGAGGAGGCAAGGGGATTGCCGGTATGACCACCAAAGAGGAAGACACCATTCTGGAATTGATTACCGCCAACACCCACGACCAAATTATTTTCTTCACTAATCAAGGTCGGGCCTTTGCTACCCGGGTTTGGGAAATTCCTGAAGGTAATCGCCAATCAAAAGGAAAGGCAATTATTAACCTAGTTAATATCGATTCCGAGGAAAAAATCAATGCTACTCTAAAATTGAGTAAAACCGACAAAAAGAATGGTGCCTTTTTATTATTAGCCACCTCGGGAGGAACAGTTAAAAAAACCGCCCTTTCAGAATTTGATAAAATTCGTACCAATGGCCTAATCGCCATGAAACTCAAAGAGGGCGATCAGTTGGTATGGGCCAAGATTGTCTTGACCGGCGATCATATCCTTTTGGCTACCGCCAATGGCCAATCCATTCGCTTCCCAGAAAAAGAAATCCGCCCGACGGCTCGTGACACTATGGGCGTCTCTGGCATCAATCTTAAAAGAGACGATCAGATTGTTGCCTGTCAGGTTTTTTCTCCTCAGGGCCCTCAACCGGAAGATAAACGAAGAAAGTTTTTTAGAAACTTACTTGTCGTCACCAAAAGCGGTTTAGGCAAACAAACAGATTTGAAACTGTTCCCAATTCAACACCGTAATGGCAAAGGGGTAAAGATCGCCAACATTAATAAAAAAACCGGGCCCGTGGCGGCGGTGAAAATGATTAATCAAAACGATGAAACGGCCATTATTACTTCTCAAAGGGCCCAAGTTATTAAACTACCAATTAAAAACATCCCCAGTTTGGGCCGCAACACCCAGGGAGTAATTTTGATGAGGTTCAAAAAAGCCACTGATCAAGTTGCTTCCCTAACAACCCTTAAAAAAACTAAAAAATAAGAAGAAGAGGGCTTTAAGAAAGACTTTTGGGGTTTTTTAAGGGATGGAATTTCCGATGAGTCTCCTCAGCAAAACGATCCGAGGCGTGAACGTAACGCGTGGTGGTATCTAGTGACTCGTGACCCAAAAGAATCTGAATCGCCGCCGGAGAGGCACCTTCTTCGGCCAGATAGGTAGCAAAGCCGTGACGAAGGGAATGGGCCGAAACCGGAACATTAATCTTTAATTTATTCCGATACTTCTTAATTTTTGCTTGGATATAATTGGTCGATAAACGTTTATCCTTATTGTTAACGTTTAAGCCAGAGTAGGGAATAAACAACGCTTCAAAAGAATCATTCCTGGTCACTAAATAACGCTCCAGGATATTTAGAGCTCGAGGGGTCAGATAAACAAAGCGCTCTTTTTTACCCTTACCAAGAATAAATATCTTGCCGGTTTTATCAATATCAGCCTTATTAAGACGAACGGCCTCTGAAATTCTCATTCCGGTAGAGAAGAGAACCTCTAGTATGGTCCGATTTCTTAAGCCCACCAGAACGTCTTCCTCCAGAGCCTGAGGCGACTCGATTAGGCGAATTAAATCTGCCAATTCAGCGACTCGAGGATGTCTTTTCTCTGTCTTTACCAACTTAATGGCCTCAGGTGGAATGGGCACCGGCTCATCTCGATCAACTAAGTATTTTAAATAGCCTCGTAGGGACGAAAGCATGCGATTAATGCTTTGTGCCGATAACTCGACACCCTTTTCGCCTTTTATTGGTGTTTGGCGATCACGAGAGACTAAATGGGCCTTATATAGGTCAATGGTTTTCTTGGAAATCTTATTAAAGTCGGGGGTAGGGGAAGAGGAGAGGAAATCGACAAAAGTGACTAAGTCGCGCTCATAATTGTAAACCGTCTCAGCAGAGTACTTATTGGTTTTTAAAAAAAGTAAATAATCGTCAATAAGAGGCAAGTCCATAATCTAACTCCATTATAACTCAAGAACAGGGTCTCTTGGTAAAGAGAAGAGGAGAAGAAAACGGCTCGGAAATTGACCAGTCCGACTGAGTGTAAGAGATATTATACTCAGTTAAATGGCTCTTGAGGCCGAATAGCTACTTTTAGCAATCTTTTCAAAAAATGACTCAGGGTGATCCTTCACCAAATGCCCTTAAAACGGCTAAAAAATAAATTAGTAGTATCCAAACACCTCTCCTTTTAATCTGCCTTGATGTTTTTGAGGCGTTGCTGTTGATGGGTTGTTGAAAAGACTTGGGGCCCAAAAATTCTTTCTTTAGGTAAAAAGAAGAAGATAGGAACTTTTTTGCTAAAAAAATTCACTAGAAAAATATTTTTATTTTTTTATTTATTTTTAAAATAAAAAATCTGTCAGGAGTTTTTCAATTGGTCCTTAAGGCACTATTTTATCCACAGAGCGGCTTCGGATAGTCTCTTTGGGAAGATCTGTCCTTTCCTGCTGTTTTCTATCAAAGAGTATCAAAGACTACTATCTTGAGGCTAATTATTGTCTTGTCAGTCTTCGTGAAAATCTGCTAAATTTTTTGTGAAAAACAAGCCTATGTATACTATAGGATATTTAAATACCCCCTAAATAATATCGGTTACCTCTCCCCTTTTTCCTTTCCCCTTTTTCCACTGATCAGAAAAACGAATAAAAAAATATTAAGATTTATTATCGATAAAATAAGCTGGAAAAAAACCAAGAAGATAAATAACAAAATTTCTTAATGTTAGCAATCATTTAACCGGCCCCCTCCAAATACCCTAGTTATCCCCGCCACGAAGTGGTAATTAAAAGAAATAAAAACATCAGGCCACCGACAACTAAATATTCCTTAACGGTTTGTTTAAAAAGACGGCCAACTAAATAAGCGCTGCCCAAACCAATCAAGATGTAGGCGGCACAAGTTAAAAAAAGCGAACCGGTTAAAACATTAACAGGAAAAAAAGAAACTATTAATGATAATTCCCCGACTATAAGAGAGAAAATCAAAGAAAAGAGTAAAGTTTTACTATCAAAACTTTCTCCTAATTCTGCCGACCAAAGAGCCTGAAAAAATAAAGGAAATGATACGACTAAAATCAAAAGAGCGTTCCACCAACCAAAAAGCCGAAAGGAAAAAATCGTGTTATAACAAAAAAAGGCAGTTAGTAGTGTAATTAAAAAACCAACCGTTTGAGCCGCTCTGGATAAAGCAATTGTTCTCATAGCGGCAACAGTAAAAATATTTTCGGTTAAAAAGACAATATAAATGACAAGGCCAAAAGCAATTAACAAAAAAACCTGATAGACCAAGGATTCCGGAAAAAGAAAATAAAACATCGCCACGGCCACCGAAAAAAAGCTGGGCAAAATTGCCGTGATGATTTTTACCGACCAACTACCAACTCCTTCTGACAACGACCAAGTAGAAAACAAAAAAGAAAGTAAAAATAAGCCCAAAATTGAAAAATAGCGCCAGGAAAAAGAGACTGTTTGAGTAATCAGAAGAAATAGGGTCAAAAAAATTGCCCCCGCCACAAACCGAGCCCGTTTGTTGTGCCAAAGAGTCAGAATTTTTTTGCTAAATACTACCATAAAAACAAGAAAGATCTTTTAGGCTGATATTTCCTTCAGGACATCAACCGGGATATCGAAATTAGCAAAAACTGATTGAATATCATCATTGCCTTCTAATTTCTCGACAAAATTAACTATTTTCTTAGCTTTATCGGGATCGTTAATTGGTATTTCTGTTTTGGGCATCATTATTAATGACGATGAGGAAACTTCAAAGCCGGATTTTTTAATAAGATCAACAACCAAAGACAACCTGTCCTTATCAGAAATAACTTCTACTGTCTCTTCTTCTTCCGATAAATCCTTAACCCCCTCTATTTCCATTAATTGGAGTAGCTGGTTCTCTGAATCAACCTCTTTTTTAACTATTATCTGGCCTTGGGAAGAAAAGTTGTAAACAACTGCTCCCGGAGAGGCAATTGACCCTCCCCCTTTCTCAATTACATTTTTGATCTCTTGCACTGCTCTTTGATGATTATCGGTAATCACCTCGATAATAATACCAACCCCAAAAGGACCATAGGCTTCAAAGCGGATTGATTTTAATTCATCGGCCCCTTTGTCCGTCGCTCGACTAATTGCCCTTTCAATATTATTTTTGGGCATATTAATCTCTTTGGCCCGATCAATGGCCACTCTCAGTTTATAGTTAACTTCCGGGTCTGTCTCTCCTCTCCCCTCCCGAATAGCCACAGTAATAGCCCGAGATAATTTAGAAAAAATTTTCCCCCGAGCTTGATCATTGGCCTCTTTTTGGTGTTTAATGGTTGACCATTTAGAATGTCCGGACATATCTATTAATTAGAATTTAAAAATTCAAAGTTAAAAGTAAAAAAATTATTCCTATAAAGCTCATCTACTTCAATTACCAAACTCTTCTTTATTGAATCTGTTATTTTTAACTTTGGACTATCAACTATCAACTATATTTCCATTTTATCATCAACCGGCCATCATTAACAAAAAGCTTAGGCTTTTTCAAGTTGTTTTAGGGCTAAGAGAAGATCTTTAGGGAGGGGGGCTTGGAATTTAACTTTTTCTTTCGTGTCCGGGTGGTTAAAACTAATGGCTGAAGCGTGAAGAAAAATTCTTGGACACCAGGTCAAATCTCTCCTTAGGCGCTTCCGGCCAACATAGTCGGGGTCAGCCACTATTGGGTGAGAAAGATATTGGCAGTGAACCCTAATCTGATGAGTGCGGCCAGTTTTAGGAAAAGCCCAAATCAAAGAAAACCTCTCCCCTTCTCTTTGATAAATTGCGCATCTTAAGAAACCAGTTTTAGCCTTTTTGCCCCCCAAAACAACACCAAATTTTTCTCTGTCCCAAGATAAGCGATTAATTGGGGCTACCAC
>Ga0268282_1001161_pt1 | contig 11834 bp, 9 predicted proteins | sample saktaG_12_FD_190133 | JGI IMG/M metagenome (GOLD analysis project Ga0268282, IMG submission 190133) | Saline water microbial communities from Sakinaw Lake, British Columbia, Canada - sak_2011_5_24_120m | ecosystem: Environmental > Aquatic > Non-marine Saline and Alkaline > Saline ...
AGGCTGAACGAAATCTCCACGAATATTATGAGCGGATACAGGCTATCCTCTCATCCTCAACTGCACAGATAACGATGAAGGATGAGAACCTTCGGTATCTTGCTACCAACCAACAGTTCATTGACTCGCTTCGTTCTGATATACAGTCAGTTGAGGGAATGACCGATAAAGAGATCTTTCCTGAAAAATTGGCATCTATCAGAACACAAGTTGATATGCAGGTTATCGCTGGGGATATACCTATCTATAATATAGAAGAGGAGATTAAGAACGAAGATGGGAATTTAATATGGCTGGTGACATCAAAAGTGCCGGTTCATGATCAGAAAGGGAAAGTTACCGGGGTTATAACAACGTCCATGGACATAACCGATTTGGTCAGAGCAAGACAGGAGCTGGTTAAACGAGACGAAATTTTAAGCTCTGTCAGTTCTCTTGCATATCATCTTGTCAGGAGTGAAGACTGGGAATCGTGGATACCAGAATTTCTTGCTCATCTTGGTGAGACAACCAAAAAGGATTGCCTGTTCTTTGCCCGTATTCTCCCGGGTGATGAGACAGCATCATGTCCCATCCTGTATGAGTGGTGGAAGGAAGAACCAGATGCCCGGGTAAAAGAGAATTATGCAATTGCATCAGGTGCATTCATAGTCCATCTGATTAATTATCTCACAAAACAACCTGCAGTTCAGGGATATAAAAAAGATATCCCCCCGGAGGTATTACGTCACTATAAAGAATTGCCTCCATCTTCATACCTGTTCCTCGCAATCCATACTTCTGAATCACTCTGGGGGGTCATTGGGTTTATCAATCACTATAGTGATCAGAAGATGACATCTGCAGAGGTGGATTCCCTGATTACCGCCTCAGGAATCATCGGTTCGGTCATTGAAAGAGCCCAGACCGAAGAACTCTTCCACAGACCGGTGGAACGCTCGCTAGTCGGGGTATATCTGATGCAGGATGATCACTTTGTGTATGTAAACCCCAGAATGTCAGAAATTCTTGGATATCCCCGCGAAACCCTGGAAATAATGCCTTTTACTCTCTATTTTCATCAGGATGACTCTCTTTTTGCAATCGAAAACCATCACAGGGTCATTGCAATACCTGATGCAACTGATGATTATGAGGTCCGGGCAATAACTGCTGATGGCAGAGTTATCTTTCTTGAAAACCTCATCAGTCAGTTCAGATATCACGGACGTCCGGCAGTCATCGGCAGCATTATGGATATTACCGCACGGAAACAATCAGAATCCAGTCTTCGCAGGTCTTTGCAGGAAAAGGATATTCTTCTACGAGAGGTTCATCACCGGGTGAAGAATAATATGCAGATAATAGTGAGTCTGCTTCGGATGCAGAGCAGTATGATAGATAGTCCGGAGATTGTAAGTGTTTTAAATGAGAGTAAGAACCGGATCCTCTCGATGGCTATTATTCACGAGAAGTTATACCGGACCGATAACCTGACCAGTGTGAATCTGCTCGAATACATCAATTCTCTGGCAAATACCATGATATCTGACTTCTCCCTGGATGAGTCAAAGATAACATTGGATCTGGTCTGTGATCCGAGGATAGAGATGACAATAGATGCCGGCATTCCATTTGGCCTTATCTTAAATGAGCTTCTGACAAATACCTTCAAACATGGTCTGACTTCCCATGAGCAGGGTTCTATCTCGATTTCAATTATTCATACGAATGACGGATGGCTCACGATTACGTACCGTGACTCTGGAAAAGGTCTTCCTGACGGATTTGTTCTGGAAAATAGCGATTCACTTGGGATGCAGCTCATTATGAATCTGGTATTTCAGGCAAGTGGAGAAGTTACGATGGAGTCAGATAACGGAATTTTAGTTAATTTGAGAATTCCCATGAAAGAAGGTTTTATTATCGGAGAGGTATCAGATGCCACAGGGGAGTAAGATCCTGATTGTTGAAGATGAGATGATAATCTCGATGGAGATCAAACAGAAGCTGCACGGGATGGGGTATGTTGTCGTCGGCCAGGCAATAACTGGTGAGTCTGCCATTCAAAAGGCCGGAGAGACAAAGCCTGATCTTATTCTCATGGATATCAGGCTTAAAGGGGATATGGATGGAATTGTGGCAGCAAAACGAATTATGGATCTCTATGATCTCCCTATTATCTTTTTAACTGCTCACTCTGACAAAGCCACGCTTGAACGGGCGATTGCAGTATCTCCATCGGGGTATCTGTTAAAACCCTTCAAAGAACGGGAGCTCATGACGAATATCGAGATGAGCCTGCACAAACACCGGGTCATGCAGAAACTGAGGGAAGAGGTACGGCCGGAAACAGCTCCCGGGATCTATAAGGATCTCTCGTCTTTTCCGATACCTCTCGTGGCAACCACGAAAGCTGGTATCATTGAATTTGTTAACCCTGCCGCAGCAGAACTTGCAGGATATGTACCTTCTGAGTTACAGAATAAACCCTATACTATTTTATTTGGAGAACAGACTCATGCACGGGATGTTCTGAAAGAACAGACAGATTCATCTCTGTACCACATCATAATGCCGGATCAGATAGCTCTTAGAAAACGGGGAGGAAGTGAGATTCCGGTAACGGTATCGGTTGGCCTTATCACCGGGGAGACACAAGAGGAGACACGCAATCTTTTCCTTATTCATGGCCTGGAGGCAGTTGATACCACAGCATCACATCTGGGGCCCGGGATGATACAACACCTGATGCTTTTCACCGCAGCACTAAAACTCCCGGCATTTGTTATTGATAAGAATATGCTCCTTGCCGGATACAATCAGCTGTTTGCAGACCTTGCCAGAAAAGCGGGGATAAGTCAGTATAAGCTCAACCGTCCTCTCTTTGAAACCGAAAATTTTCAGTTATTTGCAGATATGCAGGACTTGCAGGAGATTTTTAAGTCAGGGGATCAAGAGATACGAATCAAGAAATTTAAAACTGGTGAGAATATTACTTTCATCCAGTTTACCAGGATCCCGCTCAAGAAAGATGATGCGACAACGCACATTGCCACGGTTCTGCATGATGTCACAGCTGAGAAACAAGCAGTATATGAAGTCGAGAAGATAAAAACCGTCTCTTCTGATCTCTTTTCTGCGTTTGAAAAACTCATGGTGCTCTACCAGGAGATTAAAGGGCCATTTTACGAAATGATAAAGAAAATATTAGAAGAAGAGAGCAGATCTGAAAAAGAGGTGACTGATTGGGCTTTTCGACTCTCTCAATTACTGTCAGACCTTGATATCGCATGGCTCGAATTTGCTGAAATCCGGGATAAGATGAAACAGTGAAACTGATGGAAACCGGGTTCTCATCTTTGAGGTGCACAAAAAAAGAGAATAGAGTACAATGCTGTTATCTGAAGTTTTCAGTTCCGGAGACATAAAAGATGTTGTCACAGCTCCCGGATTTTCGTATGAAATATCCCGGGTATAGTGATAATGTCAGTTTTCGAGAATGATGTGTTATCTGCTCAGGCTATATAACTTGAATGCCAAAAAGAAGAACGACAGGAGAGAATGACACTTTCGTTATATTTGGGACTCCGCACTTGACCTAAATCGTGGAATTATTTTCAAGATTTCATAAGATCAACTACTATACCAGCCCACATAGTATTTATTGGATGTAAAAATAACTTTACACAATTTCCTCACATGCGGAGTTCCAATTATATTGGAGATGACATTGTACCAATAGAACATGCATTGTTACGTAATACCATCCTGGTGAAATATAAGTTGTTATTTTCAGGGGAGTGATGCTGTAATTGAATGGCGAATACATGTATTACAACAAATGAGTATGGAATATTACCCGTAATGAAGTACTTACCATACTATCATCAGGAACAATAAGCGAATCTTACCGATGACACACCCTATCCTAATTTTCTTTTATTGGGATGTGCAAATGGGCCTCCCTTCATGTTTTGATAGCATGTGCAAAGCAACCGGCCATAATTTATATTGTGACTGTCTATAAGCCTGAAAGTCTCAAAATGGGATATGAATTTCAGGAGACGAGAATGAAGTGCGTAATTTGTAAACATGGTGAACTAACACCCAGATGTTACCTCAGTTATGTTTGAAAAGAAAGGATCTACGATTGTAATTAAATCGGTTCCTGTTGATGTATGCGATAATTGTGGGGAGTCATATGTACCAGATAAAATCGTTGAAAAAATCCTGGAACTAGTGGAAGAAGTGGAAAGGCAGGGAATTATTGTCGATATAAGAAACTTTTCTCCTGAAACGCCAGTAACATGTTTATGAAACCGTATCTGATATGAAATAGAAAATTAGTTACATTAAATAGCTCCAATAGCAGTATTTCACCCTCTTACTATCCGCTTAACAAAGGAGAAATCCCAAACAGCCGTGTTCCACATGGGAAAAAACAAGTCATCAAGGTGTAACACTACTTCAGTAACAGTCCCGGATATTGTTATTGATCACATGCCCTCAATTTGTTCAGGTGTACCATACAGAAAACGCAAATCCAATCATTTTGCCTGCTATCTTGAGCCACCTGAATCTCATTGTATAGGTAATATCATATTCCAGAGCAAAAATACATAGGTACTCGATACAAGATAGATACTATACATAATAAGGAAATAACATGGTCACCTCCTCCCAATCAATTCTATCGCTTGTTCTTTCTACATTAAACAATCATATGGATGAGATTCGAAAAACCTATGGAATCAGCAAACTTGGAATTTTTGGCTCTGTCAGTCGCAAGGAAGATTCTTCTGATAGTGATATTGATATTCTCATTGATTTTTTACCAGACCGGATGAAGTACCGTGCTTTTATAAATCTGGCTGAAGAATTAGAACAATTGCTTGGACGTCCGGTGGACCTTGTTACATTCAAAGGATTATCACCATATATGAGACCACATATTGAACATGAGGTAATCTGGGTTTATGGATGACAATATTTTTCTCATGCATATTTTAGAGGAAACTGAATTTTTACTGCATCTTTCCTCATCACAAGGGATTGAAACTATTATTACAGACCCTGTTACAAAGAGGGCTATTCGTTCCAGCCTGGAAACGATTTGAAGCGGCAAAGAATATTAGTTTATCCTTTTGCATGCTCACCAGGAGGTTTTCTGGAAAGGAATGATGGGTATGCGGGACCGACTCGTCCACCATTATTTTGGAATAGACTGGGATTTAGTTGCCGAAGTGATTACTGATGAAATACCATATGTTCATTCAGTTGTAAAGCATTTGTTAGATTCTTATACAAAATGAAGAAAAATCCAGAACTGATGTTCTCCTGAAACAATGATAATACAACATGAGTGCCTGAGTAACACGCTATGACAGTCGGATTTTTGATATCTCTATGCTGTTATGTGAGACCCGGAAGAGGTAAGGAGACGAAAAACTGCATCAGTAACCTGTTTTTCCAGTTTGGGAATCGTTCGTATATCCCTGATATGATCAATATGATCACTGAGAATTGTATTTTCCGGTTCAATGCCAATATGGGTACGAAATGATGCTATGACACTTACCGTACAGGTAAACAGTTTTTCCACCTCTCCCTGCAACTTCAAATATCAACTATTTTTTTATGTTTCTGGCAGAAATGAGAGTTCGTTCTGCATGATACACCTGAAAACTATCTATCTGTAATGTAAGCCCACCCAAAACGGTGTTGGTATATACCGGGGAGCATATCACCAGTGCGGATGCTGCCTGTACCGCATCAATTATCTCTCTCATATCATCAGGTTCTGTCTAAAAACCAAGTGATACCATATCATCATGTTTAGGCAGGATATAATTACGTGACATTCTGACTTTCATACCATATCATGGTAAGAATTCCAACCGTCGAATAGCAAGGAGAGGTTTCCCTCTTCCCCGCCTTCCAAGAACCGGGCGTGCGACTTTCATCGCACCCGGCTCACGCATTTCACAACCCTATTTCAGGGCGGTAGAAAGTGATTCTAACATGATTATTTCATATCACTTGAAAAATCGACAGCGCCTGGCTTGCAGAGGAAAATGTATCAGTCTCTTGTACACCGGAATCAATCTTTGTGACCGGGAAGATTCATCGCAGAGTTCTCCTATCAGTTGAAGTAGCATTCGGGCACCTGCTTTCAGGCAACGTATTAAAGAAAAAAGCATTTGCTTTCGAAATTGGAAGGCTCAACAAGGAGATCACAGCATCTGAGATTATGAAGAAGAGACCTTTGGTAAGAACACTTCCATGATGGAATCGTATGACACCCTCATTTAGTACTTTTAAAAAAATATTCAGTACAAAAAAAGTGTAATGCCCGGGCTTTTGACAAGTGCAAACTGACAAGGACGGGTCAGGGGCAGGTAAGCTCTTCCTGTGCAGATTTTGTATTCTCTTCCTTGATAATCATTCTGAGCTGATTGAGGGTACCTTTCATCTCTTCTTGTTCATCCGGTCTGAGACTAAGGATTCGCTCCTGTCTTGCCAGAAGATCCATTAGATAAAAGAGCATTTTCTTCTTTCGTACCATCCTGCGGCATTGTGTTGCTTTCTCTTCTGTCAACCCGGCTGTAATAGCCTTCCTGTACCGATCATCACATTCGGTCAGAATCTCCTCGACCTCCCTGATGGCAGTAACAAGCATCGACCGTTCGAGTGGCTTCATGACATATCCTTCAATCTGCATGCCATAGGAGATAGCCTCGTTTATGGTCATCATCTTGCCGGTGAGGATAATAACCGGAATTTCAGATAATGCAGCGTCCATCCGAATCTGTTCGAGAACCTCCCACCCAGACAGGGGTTCCATCATAATATCAAGTAAGACGAGTTCAGGTTTTTCTGTTCGTATTCGATTTATTGCTTGACTACTATCGAGTTCAATATCAACATGATGCCCTTCATGTGTGATTATCATCTGATATATCTGAGTCAGATGCTCATTATCATCGATTAGTAAAATCTTCATATTTCCCCAAAACAATACCTGACAGAAGAGATTATGCCGGGGGATTTGTATATCCCTCGTTCCATCTTAAGAATTGTTTTACACTTATTATCAGAATAACTACTATAATAGCGTTTGCTCATACTGATTACAATTTCCTAATAACATTTAGAAAATGAAAAATTGAAAAGAATTGATTCCTTTGAGTCATAAGGGAATCCGTATAGAAATTATTCAAATCAGTGTTCCATGCACACAATCATTTTATATTACTGGTTATCCACTTCATTCATCCTGACTGCGACATTTTAAGAGCAGGAACATTTTTCTTATTAATCTCTCCTATTCTCACCGGGTTTAATCCAAAAATTCTCTAAAAAACGTTATAAAACCCTGCAACATCTCTCCAGTCTTCCTTGGGGTTGGTTACTTTTCATTCTGATGATATTTTCCAAGATTGATTCAGCAAGGAGAGAAAGAGTGTGAATTACTGCGAATTGAGTCTTTATTATGCATGGTAGGTATCATCGACATAGAAGTCATTATAAGGCTGTCCAAAATTACAAAACGTATAAAAATATAATTTCTTTCCTGATGAATGTCGTTTCACTGCCAGAAAGATCTATGCAAGGAGTGAAAACAGGATTGACACTATCACTTGAAAAATCAACAGAACCATGAAATACGGTTAAAAAACCTATATTATTTTGTTTATTTTGGGCTCTGTCTGAAATTGTTTCTGCATTATCGGGCCGTCGATAATCTTACGGATCAATCGTTTCAAATTGCATCTCATATTTCTTCAATATTCGCCTTATTTGGTCCATACTATAATCTATGCCGAATTTTAATTGGATAAGATGCTTCACTTCAGCAACAGTCCAATGGTCACGTGCATGTAATGTCTCCCATAACTCGCTTTTTTGTTTATCTGAAAGCTTTGAGGGCTTCCCTCCGGCATATTTGGGGACTAATCCGACATAACCTTCTGAATTCCACCTTTCTTGCCACTCATAGCCTGTACCTTGGGAAATGCCTACTATTTCACAGGATTTTTGTACTGATTCGCCTGAATAACGAAGATTTATAAATATTAAGCGCTTTAAGATTTTAGCTCTAATGGCATATTCTTTAATGATTTTCGTCAATTCTATTTGAGGAATATGCTTTTTAATCTCAGTTTGCTCAACATTTACCATATACTAGTGTTATTCTTAATTTTATAGAAAATATTGCAGGATATTCTTATTACCTGCCAATTATTTGCTGGCATTTGGCATAATAAATTCTTATCAGGTGAGGGAATCTTAAAGTATCATCCACAAGGGCAATGAATTCTATCCAGTTCTGGCTTTTAAGCACCATCTCTTGTACCATTATGTCGACTCTGTTTATCAATCAGGATAGTTCAAAGGATGAATGATGAGTGTCAATACGAAATGTAACGTACGTGGTATGACAACATGAAATAAAAAAGGTTAAATATTCTATTATTCGTTGCATCCTCCTTTTTACACGCTTTTCGCTTACTTATTGACCGAACGAAACCTGTCCTGAATGATGCAGTAAATTTCTGTTGATAGGTCCCACCAGGTTTCTTTTTTATCTTCATCAATTCATATCAAAAATCATGTACCCATGAGTTTATACATGCATTAAACAATATTTATCAGATGGATCCGGATAGAAGATCCCGATATCTTGAGAAGTTAGCATTTGCTTCAACCCGATGTTCACAAATTGAAGAATGGATTGAAAAATATGGATCTGAGGAACATATGGACCCGATGCCTCTTCTTGCTATCTTTAAGGCATATCAGGAGGTTACTGAGTGTCTCATGGATATTATCGCGATGCATATGCGGGATATGGATCTCCCTGCCAGAGATGACTATACAAATATCGAGCGTATCAATATATTTTCGTCAGACGAGCGAAGAATTCTTATTGAGATGAACGGTCTAAGAAATCGAATAATCCATCGATACAATGCAACTGATGAGGAGATAGCTCGTGAACGGATCACCTATTATATTCCTCATGTACATGAACTATTAGAAAGGATTAAAGAATGGATAAAGGGGTACTAAAAAAGATCCTTGTTGACATCTCCCCTCTGACTCATATAACAGATGGAATTCTTTTATATGGCTCTCAAATCTCAGGCAAAGCCGATGAACGGAGCGATATTGATATTTGTCTGATAGCAGGGCCTTCCCACGATCCGATGGAGGTTCTGTCTGCTTCCTGGCGCTATATGGATTCTGATATATATGATATCAGAGTCTTTGAACAGTTTCCTCTTCATCTCAAGGTAAGAGTACTGGTACAGGGCATATGGTTATATGAGAGGGATCCTCCGGCTCTTGGTGAATATCTCTATTCAACATGGAAAAGATGGGATGATCAGAGGTTTTACCAGGATCCTATTCCCGGAGTTCCAAACTACCAGGAGGGGTATACAACCTGACCCCGTTTTATTTTACACCGCAGATCATTCTATTTCCTATAAAATGCTTCTGGAATGTGAATTAGGACTCATTTGAGCATTTTAATCGATTCAGCCAGTAGCTACGTTTCATCAACGTTTTTATAGATATGTCAATTTTTCACGTGAAATGAAAAGGTCAGGGTAGAATCACTTGATTAATTCCGACCTCTTTCTCCCCCCTCTGCGTTACTCTGTGTCCTCTGCGGTTGGAATTCTTAAAATGCTGTCGCACTTTTCAATATGAAAGTCAGAATGTCATATAATTACATCCTGCCTGAACATGAGAATATGGTACCACTTGTTTTTCAGGCAGAGCCCAGACTGGTTACTATCTCAAAATAAGTTCCGGGAACAAGGGCAATAGCACCAATTCACCCATTCATTATTGTATCAGAGATACTGCTGCCGGTCTTATATCTTCTGAAGGTGATAATCAGCAGAACACAGGAGTACAAGGTCGGTTATGAGAGCAGAATACGGCAAACCATGATTATATTCTTAAGAAATAGGGTTCGGTAACTGGTGTGCAGCCTCAGTCTCGTTTTAATTATCAAATATCTTTTCCGTGCCCGTAATGTCTCATCAGAAATCCCCGTACTGTTTCTGATCGTACCCATCCATTATCCAGTTGGGTGACCAGATCATCGATCCTCCTGACCTGTTCCAGGATAATCCTGCTCTCTTTTGTTTCCTCAAGGGATGCCAGACTCATGATGATTGCCAGAGGATTTCTAATCTGATCGTTTAAGATCTGAAACTGCTCCATATTATGTTCAATCTGTTTGATACCTTTCTTTTCCATCTCTCGCTCAAGGAGAATCATGGCAGTGATGTCCCGTATATGACCAATAACCTCTGTTACCTCTCCTTCAGCTGATAAAACCGGAACAAGAGTGGTGTCAAGCCAGACCAGGGTATCATGTATCGTACCAGACAGTGTTTCCCGCCCCGATTCCCCTGAAGAAAAAACAGAATCTGCTAGGTTTTTGAGCTGATCCAGAAGCGATGCAAAGATGATACTGTCAAGATCCTTTCCCATTGCTTCTTCTGGCAGGCAGCCAAAGTACCGCCCTCCATTCCTGTTTAAAAATGAGATCGAATGATCCCGGGTACTAATAAAAATAGAGTCTTCTGCAAGTTCAGCAATCGCACGGTATTTCTTCTCACTTGCTCTGAGTTCCCTGTCCAGTGTGTGCTTATACAGAGCCATCCTGATAGCGGTCTGAAGTGCCCGCTCTTCCAGGGGTTTGATGAGATATCCAAAGGGTTCTGTAGTAACTGCCTTTTCAACAGTCGCATCATCAGAATGTGCAGTCAGATAGATGACCGGTATTCCAAACTGCTTCCTTATCTTTTCAGCAGCCTCTATCCCGTTCATCTCCCCTTTAAGCGTAATATCCATTATGACTACACGGGGATGTAACTCTTCAACCATCGCAATTGCATCTTTTCCGGTATCGACAACTTCAGGTACATCATACCCAAGGTCTTGTAATCGTGCCTGAATCTCTGAGCCGGTCACAAACTCGTCTTCAACAACTAAAACCCGTATCTGTTCCATATCATCAGATCCTTATTTTATACCGGAAATGTGATGGTAAACATCGTGCCATCTTTCTGGTCAAGTGCAATCGATCCATTCATCTGTTTTACAAGACCTGTTATCAGTTTCATCCCAACAGTTTCTACTCGTTTGAGATCAAAATGTTCCGGCATTCCGGTGCCATCATCCTGATAGATTATTGTAATAGTGGTACTGTCCCTCTTCATAGTAATAGTTATTGTACCCTGTTGCTTCTCGTTATATCCATGTTTCAACGAGTTTGTTATCAGTTCATTGAGTATTAAACTGCAGGGAAAAGCCTGATCGAGGATCAGATACATATTATCTGCCTGAATCATGCAGGATATGAGATCAGGATTTTTATGATACACTTCATATAAATAACAGGTGATTTTTTGCAGGTACCCGGCATATTCAATCCTGCTCAGGTCAGGGGACTCATAAAGTTTCTCATATACGAGGGCAATGGATTTAATCCGATTCTGGCTCTCGAGCAATATCTCTTTTGCTGTTTCATTCTGTACCCCTCTGGCCTGCAAGTAAAAGAGGCTTGATATAACCTGTATACTGTTCCTGACCCGGTGATGGATCTCTCGTATCAGGACTTCTTTTTCCGCAAGTAATGCCGTGAGTTGTTCAGTCCTATCCTTTACCTGTTCGTCCAGTTCTTCATTAAATCGTTTGAGTAATTTTTCTGCTGCTTTGTGTTCAGTATTATCACGGACAACACCGAGAACCATTTTCTTTCCAGTAAGGGTGATAATACAGGTATTCACCTCAACGGGAATGTTTGTCCCATCTTTTCTCTGATGTTC
>Ga0268282_1001165_pt1 | contig 11814 bp, 12 predicted proteins | sample saktaG_12_FD_190133 | JGI IMG/M metagenome (GOLD analysis project Ga0268282, IMG submission 190133) | Saline water microbial communities from Sakinaw Lake, British Columbia, Canada - sak_2011_5_24_120m | ecosystem: Environmental > Aquatic > Non-marine Saline and Alkaline > Saline ...
CCATTCTGGGGAAATTTTCTGAAAACGCAAGAGGCCGGGGTGTTTGGCGGAGATATTGATTTTGGGGCTCATCTTGCGCTGGAACAGGTTTTCATTTGGGGCTCATCTTGTATTGTACAATACTGGTGTTTGACCGGAATTAAAAATTAGGCTATAATTGACGAGTGCTTGTTAAGCCAATCTTTTGCGGGGTGGAGAAGTAGTATCTCGCCAGTCTCATAAGCTGGAGGCCCTGGTGCAATTCCGGGCCCCGCGACAAATTTGAGGAGAAAAATTTCCCTAATTACCGAATACGCGCACAAACCACCATTTTATGTTTAGCGTGCGCGGTTTGTAATTAGAAAGAGAGTCTTTCCAAAATTTTCGGCCGGCGTAGCTCAGTGGCAGAGCGAGGTCTTCATAAGGCCGAGGTCGCAGGTTCGAATCCTGCCGTCGGCACCCGGTGATGCAATTTTGGGGTTCAGTTGATTTATTTTGATTAATCTGTTAGCTTGATAATGTTCGAAAAATGATGGACTAGTAGTGTAGCCCGGTTAACACGCCTCCCTGTCACGGAGGAGATCACGGGTTCAAATCCCGTCTGGTCCGCCTTTGGTACGCCCCAGCTTTACGCGAAGGCGACCCTCAAAACCCGCCTTCGCTTTACGCGAAGGCGGGTTTTGCTTATTCTGAAAATTTAATACGGCTCTTCAAAGAACCACGCGGCCAGATTTAAACTTCCCTATATTAGCCAATGTTGCGCGAATTATAATTTTTACCCGAATTGTAGGGACGAATGATCATTCGTCCCTACGGAAAATTTCAGGAATCACAGATTGCGTGACATCAGGGAATAGCTTGCCCTTAACCCATAAAATTCTTTGGAGAGATTTTGATATATTCCATATGGAATATATTTTCTTCAATAGTGACGCAGTCTGCTCTTTTTTATGATTGGCGCCAAAAAGAATGTATATATTCAAATATATATTTGAATATATACATCCAAGAATTGGAAAATTAAAAAAATTACGTAAGCGAGAGGTTCTTTTATGCGGGGGATGTTGTAATTGTTTTTTGCGGTTGGTATAATGAAATAATTTTTGACTGCAATCTGATTTTTGATTTCATTATTTTTTTATTTCTTTTCTATGCCAAACGGTTTAGTAGAAATCGAAATTGCAAAAAACGCGGGCGTTTCAATGGTGCGGCTGATTGACGCAATCATTGAGGAGGCGCAGAGCTTGCGAGCGAGCGATATCCATATTGATCCGCAAAACGGGAATATCCGCGTGCGTTATAGAATTGACGGCCGGCTCAAGGATTATCATTCTTTGCCGTTGCATTTTCGCCAAGAAATCATCAGCCGCATCAAAATTTTATCAGGTTTGCGCATTGACGAACATCAAATTCCTCAAGATGGTCGTTTCCGAGTGAACATTAATGATTTACCCCTGGATATTCGGGTATCGGTAGCGCCAACTTATGGCGGAGAAAACGCGGTGATGCGTTTGCTCAGCGACAAAGCCGAACAATTCGCGCTGGAAGCATTGGGGTTTTCGCCGCAGAATCTTGCCAAAATAAAAAATGCGATTTTTCACTCGCACGGAATGATCTTGGCGGCTGGTCCCACCGGTAGTGGCAAAACCACGACGCTTTACGCTTTATTAAAAATTTTAAATACCGAAGATGTTTCCATTGTGACCATTGAAGATCCGGTGGAATACGCGATTGCCGGTATTCGGCAAATTCAAACAAATTCGCGCTCCGGATTGACTTTTGCCAATGGTTTGCGCGGTGTTTTGCGCCAAGACCCCGATATTATTATGGTGGGTGAAATACGCGATTCGGAAACCGCGGGTATCGCGGTCAACGCGGCGCTCACCGGCCATTTATTGCTTTCCACTTTGCACACCAATGACGCGGCAACAACATTGCCGCGTCTTTTGGATATGAAAACAGAAAGTTATTTGATTGCTTCCACGGTAAATGTTGTGATTGCCCAGCGTCTGGCGCGCCGGATTTGTCCGTATTGCAAAGCTGAATATCAACCCGGCCAATCTGAAATTAACAGTTTGCGCCGTGTTTTTTGCGCGATTGTTTTTGGCGATCAGCAAATTTTTTTTCGCGGTAAAGGCTGTGATCAATGCGGGGGTTCCGGTTTTTTGGGCCGTGTTGGAGTTCATGAAGTTTTAGTTTTGAGTCCGGCGATAAAAGACGCGATTTTAAACAAAGCGTCCGCCGAAGAAATTAGGCGCATTGCAATCGGCGAAGGTATGTTGCCGATGATTGAAGACGGATTTGCCAAGGCCAAAAACGGCATTACTTCAATTGATGAAGTTTTGCGTATTTTTTATGAATAAATCAATTGCAAAAATTTTTTTATCGGTCAAGTCTGCGATTATTGCGCTAAAACCGAGGCAAAACGCAATATTGGGCGATAAATTTATTGCCGCGGCAAGGTTGGTGTTTTGTCCGGATTTGCCGCGTTTGAGCGCGCAAGAAAAAATAATTTTTATTAAGCGGCTGGCAATTTTGATTGAATCCGGAATTCCGATAATTGTTTGTTTGAAAATGCTGTCATGCCAAGCAAATTCATCAACATCGCGCCGCTTGATTGATGAACTACGTGTTGCGGTTGAGAGCGGGAAATCTTTGGCGCAAGCCATGGATCGCTTCCGCGGAGTTTTTGGCGGGTTTGCCGTGAGTATTGTCAAGGTGGGCGAAGCCGGCGGCGCTTTGGCCAAAAATCTTGATTATCTGGCCGAAGAATTGCGCAAACGGCGTGAGCTGAAGCGCAATATTTATGGCGCGCTGGTTTATCCGTCATTTGTCTTGATTGCCACTGTTGGTATCACGATTATGCTTACCGGTTATGTGTTCCCCAAAATTTTACCGATTTTTATGAGTTTTAAAACCGAATTGCCGGCCACAACGCGCGCGTTGATTGCCGCCAATCAAATGGCGCAAAATTATTGGCCGTGGATTTTGGGGATAGTATGTTTTTCAACGGCGCTAATGCCGTTTTTGTTTAAAAATCGTAGCGTCCGTTATTTTTTTGATCGCGGTTTGTTGCGGTTGCCATTATTGGGAGCAATGTTTAAAAGTTATCATATTGCCAATTTTGCCCGTACCTTGGGATTATTGCTGGCCGGGCAGATTGGCATTATTCGCGCGCTGGAGATTACCGCTAATACCGCGGGAAATTCGGCTTACCGGCTATCGTTTGAAAAAATTACCGCGGCAGTGAAGCGCGGCGATTCCGTGGCGGGGGCGATTGAAAATGAAAAAGGTATTTTCCCTCCGTTGGTAAGCCAGATGATCGGTGCCGGAGAAAGCTCGGGCAATTTAAGTTCGTCGCTGATTTATTTGTCTCGGATTTATGAAGATGAAATGAACGGCTTAACTAAAAATCTTTCAGTGAGTATTGAGCCGGCGCTGATGGTTTTTATGGGGATTTTGGTGGGGTTTGTGGCGGTTTCAATAATTACGCCGATTTATGGCATTACTCAACTTTTGCAAAGATAGCGGAAAGCAAGGATTCGCGATTATGGAATTGCTGGTTGTTTTTGGATTGCTAGTTGCTGTTTGCGGATTTTGCGTGTTTGTTGACGGGCAAAGCCGCGAATTTTTTTCATTTGCCGCCGATCGCGATTTGGTTTTAAGCGCCTTGCGCCGTGCGCGGGCAATGGCGGTAAATTCAATTTGCTTTGGCGCCGGATGTGTTTCGGGCCAATCGCATGGAGTGCATTTTGATCCGGCCAAAAAAGAAGCGATTATTTTCCAGGGTGATGATTTTTCGGCGCGCGATTGCGATTTTGATGAAATAATTGAATTTGAAAATCAAGCGGTTTGTATTGTCGCGCCTTTTCCGGTTGATATCATTTTTTTTCCGCCAGCGGGCGATGCCGGTTCGTCAAATGTTGCGTTAAAAGATGATCGCGGCCATTATGCCGATATTTCGGTTAATGAATCGGGCCGAATTGATTGGCAATAGCTGTGGGCCCGGTATTGGCAAAAAAAATAATATGGTTTTTGAAAAAAATAATTTTGAAAATCAGGCAGGATTTTTAACTGCCGAAATTATGTTGGCGCTGGCGGTGATGGTTTGCGCGATAACCGCCGCCGGATTGATGGCGTTTTCCGGCCAAACGATGGCTTCCGATTCCGAGCTTGATTTTCAAGCGGTTGATCTGGCGCAGAAAATGCTGGAAGACCAAAGAATTTTGGCATCCGATGATTTTCGGCTGGTTAATTCAACCACCACGAAGGAAGGAATATTCAATGGCCGCGTTGATGTCGCGCCGCAATCGTTTTTTGTCAAATCGGTTGATGCTGTAGTGGACTGGGATATTTCCGGCCGGTCGCGCCAAACGAGGATTTCAGCGCTGATCGCCGATTACAATGCCACTGCCGGTGATGATACTTGCGATTCCAATTTAACCGGCGATTGGACAAATCCCCAAATTGAAAAAGTGATTGATTTTTCGCAATTTACCGAGAGCGCGTCCAGCACTTATGCCATTGGTGATATTGATGTCTATAAAAACAAACTTTATGTGGGGATGGAAAAGACCGGCACAAAAACCGATTCCACGTTTTTTGTTTTTGATATTGCCAATCCGGTTGCGCCGTTATTAATAAATAGAATTGATAATAATGCTGCGGCAATGGCTGGCATTAATGCGATCGCGGTGAATAAAGCTTATGCTTATGTTGCCAGCGCCACAACAAAACAATTTCAAATTATTGATGTTTCAAAAAATCCATTAAAGATATTTTCCCATAAAATTAACAACGGAGAAGAAGCTCAAAGTGTTTTTTATAAAAACGGTTATGTTTATTTGGGTTTGACAAAGGCGAGCGGGCCGGAGTTTAACATTATTAACGCGCAGGATCCGAACGATCCGGTCGTTATGGGTTTTGAAATTGACTCGGCCGTTAACGATATTTACGTGAAGGGCGATTATGCTTATTTGGCGCATCCGGCAAATTTAGCGTCGGGGATTGAAAGCGGGCGCGAGCAATTAACGATTCTGAATGTTGCCGATCCGGCCAATCCTTATCGGGTTGGCGGATATTATCATGATGAGAGTTTGGGCGGTAATGGTAAATCGCTGTATTCAATCAGCAACAAGATTTATTTGGGTCGTACCACCAGTCATATTTCGGGCGCACCGGACACGATATCCGATTTTTTTGTTTTTGATAATCCAAATCCGGGAACAGCTGATGTTTTGGTTTTGGGATCGCAAGCATTCTCGCGTGTTGGCAGTGCTAATGGGGTTTTGGTTAGGGAAAAATTTGCATTTGTTCTATTGGGCACAGAAAGCCAGGGAGGTGATTTGAGAATTTTAAATATCGCGGATCCTGCCAATATTATTGAAAAGAAAATTGTTGATTTGCCCAGTGGGGCAAATGGAGTTGGCGGTGCGGCAATGGACTGCGAGGGCAATTATTTGTATGTTGCTTCGGTTGATGGCGCGGGCAAAAGCTATATTTCAGTAATCACGGCGCGATGAAAAAACAAAAAGGATTCACGTTGGTGGAATTTTTGATCTATCTGGCGCTGTTTGGCTTGCTTTTTTCGGGTTTGTTTTGCGGCGCGCTGGTTATAGTTGAAAATATCGGCCGCAACGATACGCAAATGATGCTGGCCGAGGAGGGCGCGTTTTTGCTGGCAAAAATTGAACAGGAAAAAGATATTTCGCTTTTTGCGGAGAATGGCGGGGCGTTGGAAATCAATGGCGTTTCGCTTAACAATTCGCAAACGGCGGTTGGGGATTTCAAGATTGAAGATTTGGGCGCGGGATTGGTGAAGGCAAGTTTTGCCTTGTCTGCCAAAACCGGCCAAGGCAAAATTGTTTCGCGCGATTTTTCAACAATATATTTTTTGCCCAAATGAAAACAAAAAACATATATGGCCAAGACGGTTTTGCCGCGTTGATTTCGGCGATTTTGGTTTCATCGGTGCTATTGGTGATGGCCGTGCCGCTTGCGCGCGCCGCGTTTTGGGCGCGGTTTGATTTGTTGGCTCGTGAAAACAAAAAAATCTCTTTGAATTTGGCGCGTTCGTGTGCCGACTTGGCGTTGCTGAAAATCGCCCGCGGCGAAAATATTGTTTGGGAAAAATGTGAAATTGGGCAAATCGTTGATCAAGGCGGCGGAGTTTGGGAAATAACCGCGGGCGCGAATTGGAAAGGTTCATTTGTTAATTTGAAAGTTATTGCGGAATTGGAAAACAACAGAATTGAAATAATCGGTTGGGAGGAATTTTGAAAGAGAGCGCGCAAAGGTCGAAAAGTTGTAATAAAATAATAAAAAATAAAAAAATGGAAAAAATAAAAAATAAAAAGTTAAGGAAAAGAGAGTCGGGGTTCACGCTTATTGAGATTTTGGTGGTGATCGGGTTGATCGCGCTTTTGGCGGCGGTGGTGATAATCGCCATCAATCCGGCGCGGCAATTCGCGCAAGGGCGAAACGCCCAGCGGGTGAGCAACGTTAACGCGATTCTAAACGCCATCGGTCAAAACATCGCCGATAACAAAGGCGTGTTCACGTGTGGAGTTTCTTTTTCTGCCGACAAAAAATTCATAAAAAGCGGTGCGGATGAGTATGATATTCGCTCGTGTATTGTGCCAACATACATTTCGGAATTGCCAGTTGATCCGACCGATGGCATCGCTTGTGCCGATAGCGCGTGTGGTGACGGCTATGACACGAAGTATACCGTGGTGCAGGATGCCAATGGGCGAGTGACGGTTTGCGCGCCAAACTCTTTGGGTGAAAACGCATTGGGAGATGATTTAGATGAAATCTGCGTCACCCGATAGTGTTGACTTGCCGCGCAGTCAAAACAAAAAGACCAATTTTTGGTCTTTTTGTTTCTGTGTTCCCATATATTCCATATGGAATATATCAGCCCGATTAGCGGACATTCCAATATTCTGCAGAATGTTGGAATGTTGGTGGCAGATAAACTATTCTGGTATTCTGCAGAATATTGGAATAGTTTTTTGTCGAATGAATAAGTTTATAATGTTCAAGTCGTGGAACATAATTGACGGGAGGCGGGCTTTTGTTAATATGAAAATATAATATTTGCGATATGAATAATAATGATGTTAAAAATTTGGCGATGGAGTGGTGCACGGAAGACAATCCAATCGGTGTGGCGGAAAATAATATTCGCGGATGTTTGGCAATTATTGAAATCCAAAAAAAATGAAAATTGAGATTAAAAAATTTGGGGAAATGTTAATGTTGCGTCCTGCCGGCAGGGAGGCTTATTTGGCGTTGTCGGCATATCTTACAAAAGGAGTTGACCGCAAAGAAATGCTGGAAATTGATTTTGAAGGCGTGAAAGTTTTGACGCCCTCGTGGGCCGATGAGGTAATCACCAAGCTGGCGCAAGAATTTGAAAACATCAAACCGCTCAACACTCAAAATTCCACGGTGCAAGCAACGCTTGCAACCCTGCGCGAATATTCCGATTTGAAAATCTAAAAATCCAAAATCCCAAAATTCCAAATATTCCATATGGAATATATGGACATTATCCAATAACGAACATTCTCATATTCTCAAGAATGTTGGAATGTCCATTAACGTTCGGATCTGGTGAGGTAAAGCTTCACCAAATTTTCTAAAAAAAAGAGATACCTGATTATAATGGTATCTTATGTCGATGTGAGATTTAGGCCGAATTCTTTTATCCAATATCTGGCGGTACGCGTTGCTCTTTCTGGAGCCAGGCCAATGTATTTGGCTGGGTTCTTGATGGTTTCGATCTGTTCGGGTGTCATTCTCTTGACATATTCTTCTATCTCCGGCAGTGAAGTGGCTACTTCCCATAGTGTCGGTTTTTCTTCCGCGGTTGACTCCTGAATCTGCATTGAAATTTTCCTAACAACTTCATGGGAATCTGGATGTCCCAGAGATGCAAGCACCAACTGCAGTGGTTCGGCAGAAATGAGGCCTTTGGTTAGCTGTAGGTTTTTTATCATCTGGTCGCGGTTGATTTGCCATCCCTTGGCGGTCTTGGCCATGGTTTTTACCATGAGATGGAAATATGCCAGGGTTTCCACATCCGGCCGGGAAGAAATTGAATTGGTCAGATCCCGTTCAAAATCGGTCAGCAAATTCAACAACGGCGGGATAATCCTTCCCATCAAAATCTTCCAAATTCCCTTTACTTGTTCGGATTTCAGGGGGTTTCGCTTATGGGCCATAGTTGAAGACCCAACCTGATTTTTACCGAACGCTTCCTCAACTTCTCCCACTTCGGTTTGCTGATAACTTCTGGTGTTGTCGGCAAGATTGGCGGTAATGCTGGCAATAATAACCAGCTCGTTTAACACCCTGCAGATTGGTTCAGGTTTTACGACCTGCGTGGAAATCAGCGGAACTTTCAGGTCCATCCTTGCCAGGACTCTTTCTTCGAACTCTATCGGGTCTTTCAAAAAGAGCTTGTGCGGGTTGAAGGCGCCGACTGCGCCGCTCATCTTTCCTTCGAGTTCTTCGATCAGGCGTTCTAGGTTTTGGATTGCTTTGCCGAGGCGGTCTACAATAACTGCGATTGCGAATCCATAAGTTATCGGGACTGCATGCATCCGGTGCGTGCGACCGATTTGGACAGTGTGAGCTTCGGCAATTGCAAGCATTGCGAGCACGCGGAGTAATTCCTTCAATCCCGGAACGATAACGGTTTTTAGCGCCGCTTTGAAGCGGGCCATTTCCGCCGTATTGATGATATCATACGACGTATTCAGGAAGTACACCCATGGTTTTGATCCTTCATGAACTAGGTGTTTTTGAACCCATATCACGAATCCGCGTATATCATGCCCGGTTTCATCCTCTCCAGCGTTAGCTTCCTCGGCAGAGGTTGCTTTAATTGCTCGGCGGATGTCGTCGATGTATAGTGCGGGAATTAATCCTTGTGTGAATAATTCTTCATCCGCTACGGTCAGTACTTTTCCCCACCAGTCGATTCGCGCCCTTTCTGTTAAAAAGGGCTTGAGTTCCTCAACCTTGCGTAGATATCTGGTATCTATGGGGCTGATACCATCACTTCTTGTTTGATAATTATATTGATTTTAATTGAAGCCGAGAGGCGGTTTTTTAATCCATTTTTGATTATCACTCGCGGGGCTTGACTGATAATTTGGAAATGATACAATTGAAATGCGAATATTCAATATTCAACCGTCCAATTTTCAAAAAATGAACAATATTCAATAATCAAACCTGAATTCGTTGTTTGGATATTGATATTTGAATATTTTTTGAAAATTGAAAATTGAGTATTGAATATTGGAATTTATGCAGATTTCTGATCGGCAGAAAACTATATTGGACACGATTATCAGGGAATATGTGGATTCGGCCAAGCCGGTGTCTTCGCAGTATTTGGGGGAAAGGTATGATTTTGGCATTTGCCCGGCGTCAATTCGCATTGAAATGCAAAAACTCACTGATGACGGATTTTTGACCCAGCCGCACACTTCCGCGGGACGAGTTCCCACCGACAAAGGTTATCGCTTGTTTGTCAACGAAATTTTGGAAAATGCCGGCGAAAAAAAATCATCGGGCAGGCTGGATTTTTCATTTGAAAGCTACGAAGAGGAATTTGAGGATATTTTCAAACTTGCCAGTTCGCTCACGCGGGGTTTGGCCGATGCATCATCGTCGCTGGTGCTGGGCTATTTGCGCCATGAGAATCTGTTGTGGAAAGAAGGGTGGGAAGATCTTTTGCAGAATCCAGAATTTGGCCAGCGGCAGGCGATTGACGATTTCATCGGTTATTTGAGTTATCTGGAGGAAAGCGTGCGCAATCGCAAGTCCGCGCCGCAAATTGACATTTATATTGGCGCGGAAAATTGCTTTGCCAAGGCCGGTGAATTTTCCGCGATAACTTTTGCGCTGAATCCGGCGGAAAACGAAGAGGCGATAATTTCAATCGTTGGCCCCAAAAGAATGGCTTATGAAAAAAACATTGAATTGATCAACGAAACATTAAAGATATTTAACGAAATTTAAAGTTAAAAAATCAAAAATCAAAATGACAATGTAAAATTTAAAGTTAAAAAAACAGCGACATTTTAAATTTTGAATTGTCATTTTGCATTTTGATTTTTACATTTTCAATTTTAACTAAATGGAAAAACAAAATAAGTTAGAAAAAGAATTGGAGGAGTGCCAAAAACAAGCCGAGGAGTATTTGGATGGCTGGAAGCGGGCGAAGGCGGATTTGATAAATTATAAAAAAGAAGAAAGCCAAAGAATGGAGGAATTTGCCAAATATGCCCGGCAAGGATTTGTTTTCAGCATTTTGCCGATGTTGGACAATTTGGAACTGGCGCAAAAAAATCTGCCCGATGATTTAAAAAATAATGAGCACGTGAAAGGTTTGTTGATGATTAAAAAACAATTGGAAGATTTTTTGAGAACCAACGGCGTTGAAGCCATTGAATGCGCGGGCAAAAATTTTGATCCCATGCTGCACGAAGTGATACAAGCCATGGAATGCGAAGACCAAGAATCGGGAACGATCGTTGAAGAAACGCAAAAAGGATATATGATTGACGGGTGCCTTTTGCGCCCGGCGAAGGTCAAGGTCGCTAAATAAATCATAAGCACTAAATTCTAAATCCTAAATAAATCCAAAATTAAAATTGTTAAATTTCAAAACAAAAACCTGTTTTAACTTTTGAAATTAGATATTTTAATTTGTTTAGAATTTAGAGTTTGGGATTTAGGATTTGATACATAAATACCAAAAAACCGCGCGATCGCGGCGGAAAAATAAAAAAGAGAAGGCAATTATTTCAACTTTGTGTTTATTGCCTTCAACTCATTCAAAATACTTCTCAGAAAGGATGTTATTAGTCCTGCTATAAAGCAGAATATTCCAATTTCTACACCCGTCATGACTTCATCTTATCATAAAAATAATAATTTGTCAATACCATGAATCAAAATCAACAAAACCAACAACAGGGACAGCCACAACAGCAGCAGTTGCAGATAAAAGTTCGCGATGAGGAGTTAAAGGGCGCATATTCCAATTTGATGCAGATATTGCACACCAAAGAGGAGTTTGTTTTGGACTTTTTCTTCAACGCGCCGCCACAGGGGATATTGGCGTCGCGAGTGATGGTGAGCCCCGGCCATGCCAAGCGGATTGCCGCGGCTTTGACGGAAAATGTGAAAAAATACGAAGAGAAATTCGGCAAGATTGAGCAGGGTGAGTCGCCGGAAGGAAAAATAGGATTCATCAAGTAAATTTTTAATTTTTAATTTATAATTTTTAAACAAGATCTAATTTGAAAATTTTTAAAAATTAAAACATTAAAAATTGTTTAAAAATTTCAAATTTCAAATTAAAAATTCGCTTTTGTAATAACGCTTTTGCCAAGTTCGCGGGCAATCCAAAACAGGCCGGTGTTTAATTTAAAATCGCGGGCGAAACAAAAGCGTAAAAATTATGGCATTGATACCTTACGGGGGCGGATGGGATATCGATCGCTGGTTTGAAGACGATGATTGGATGGACTGGCCGTCGTTTAAGCTGATGAAGATGCCCGGCGCCCCGAAAGTTGACGTTTACGAAAAGGAAGGCAAGGTTTGCGCCGAAGCCGAGCTGCCCGGGTTTAAGCAGGATGAAATCTCTGTGCAGATCAAAGACAATGTTTTGACAATCGAAGGCAATTCGGAAAAAAAGGAAGAGGAAGAAGACAAAAAGAAAGGTTACTGGCGGAAGGAAATTAGAAAAGGGTATATGAAACGTTCCGTGGCATTGCCGGTGAAAGTTGATGCCGACAAAGCCGAGGC
>Ga0268282_1001167_pt1 | contig 11803 bp, 11 predicted proteins | sample saktaG_12_FD_190133 | JGI IMG/M metagenome (GOLD analysis project Ga0268282, IMG submission 190133) | Saline water microbial communities from Sakinaw Lake, British Columbia, Canada - sak_2011_5_24_120m | ecosystem: Environmental > Aquatic > Non-marine Saline and Alkaline > Saline ...
TCTGGATAATTTTTCTTTAAGTTCAGGCCATATTTCATTATGTCTTTTTTTATACTCTTCTTCGTATCCCAATTTTAATTTCATTTTAAATGCTGCTCTTTTCATTAACCTGTTCCTAAAACTATTTTTTAACATTACCAAAACTATTTTTAGGCTTTAACCTTTCAATTAATTGAGGAAGCATGATTGCTAAAATTAATAATAACCCTATAATAATAGTCATTACCTTGCCAGGTATATTAATTAGTCCCATTCCGAATTTAAGAAATCCAATTATAAAAATGGAAATAATTACGCCAAATATATTTCCATTTCCGCCGGTAATGGCTACCCCACCCAGCACGACTGTAGTTATAATCTCAAGCTCCCAACCACTAGCAATATTTGGACGTGTACTTCCAATCCGCGAAGTAAGCAAGATCGAAGCTAGCCCTGAACAAAGACCGGTAACTGTAAAAATAATAAGACGTATTCTGTTTACGGGTATCCCTGAAAAACGAGCGGCAGTAGAATTATTTCCAATTGCAAATACCTTCCGTCCTATAGTAGTTCTATGCAAAATTATGCCAAAAATTATAGCAAGTATAAAAAAAAGGACCAATTCAAAAGGAATCATCGTGTTTCCTATGTATCCCTGCCCAAAAAAAGCAAAAGAGTTTGGGTACTTGGTAAATGCCTTATCTCCGAGAATTACATAAGCAATCCCCCTAAACAAAGACATACTTCCCAGAGTAACAGCGATCGCAGGAATTCCAAATTTTGTTATAATGAAACCATTTAAAAAACCTGCCGCCGAACCAGCAAAAAGTCCTATTGCAACCAATCCAAAAGTATTAACTCCGGCGTGGGAGGCCATACCCATAAAAACCGAAGATAAGGCTATAATAGATGCAACAGAAATATCAATATCACCACATATGATCACAAATATCATGGGAAGAGCGATTATGGCTTTTTCTATAAAATTAAAAGTTGTGTTCATAAGATTGGTATAATCTAAAAAATAGGGAGATAAATTAGAATTTATTATTACAACCATAATAAAAATAAATAGGAGAATGATTTCCCACTGCCACATAATATTTAGCAAGGAAACTTTTCTAATTTTTCTAATATCAAGAATATCATTTTCTTTATTCATTAAAACTTCTCTTTCTTAGCATCAGCTGCTGATTGCGTTTATCCATAACAGTATTTATTATAATTGCAAAAAGTATAATGAAACCCTGAATCGCCATCTGCCAGAAGGGCGAAACGTTAATCATAGTCAGAGCATTATAAACAATTCCCATGAAAAAGGCGCCCAGTACAACACCGATAATCGTCCCGGAACCACCCATAATACTTACCCCTCCAATTACACAAGCCGCAATAGTCTGAAGTTCGAAACCGGTAGCAGTTTCGCTCTGTGCAGCGGCATAACGGGCAACCCAGAGAAATCCCGCAAGACCAGTAATTCCTCCACCTAAGGTAAAGACAATATATTGAATTTTCTTCAGGTTAATGCCCACATATTGAGAGGCTGTCTTATTGCCGCCTACCCCGTAAATCTCTCTTCCAGTTCTAGTTAAATTTAAAAATATTAAAAATAATATTACTATTAGTATCGATAGATATATAAGACTGGATATACCTAAAAAACTTCTTCTGGGAAATTCGCGAAAAACCTCGGTCATCTCATGAGCGCTAACCCAGGTTCCTTTACAAAGTACGAAAACCAAACCTCTATATATGCTCATAGTTCCAAGAGTAGTTATGATAGGTGGAATTTTAACCTGGGAAACCAACAAGCCATTTATCGAACCAAGCAGGAGTCCGATGGCTATTGAAATCAAAATAATCATAAAGATAGGAATTCCAGGGTGATATTGATTTAAAAGTGCCACACTCATTCCGCTTAAAGCGACACTGGAACCGACAGATAAATCTATGCCCCCCGTAACAATAATCATAAGTTGCCCAATAGCAACCATAGACAGAATAGCAGTATCATTCAAAATATCAACAAAATTATTAACATATAAAAAGCTGGGGGTTCTCAAACTAACCCCAAATATTATAAATAAAATAAAAATAAAAAGATTAAATTCTCTTTTCCTAAATAAATTCTTCATTTTAGAATTGCCTCACTTTGAAATACTTCCAATTGCAGCTCTAATTATTTTTTTAGAATTTGCTTCTTCGCGGGTAAATTTAGCAGTTATAACCCCCTCATGCATTACGATAACATTATTAGACATACCGAGAATCTCAGGAAGTTCAGAGGAAATAAGGATTATTGCTATGCCTTTTTTTGCGAGTTCAGAAATAAAATTATGTACAGTAGCTTTGGTTGCCACATCAATTCCTTTGGTTGGTTCATCCATAATTAATATTCGCGGCTTAGTGGCAATCCATTTAGCTAAAACTACCTTCTGTTGATTTCCTCCAGAGAGGTCTTCTACCAACTGTTCCCAACCTGAAGCTTTTATTTCTATATTTTTTCCATATTCATCAGTAATTTCAAATTCTCTATTACGATCCAAGAAAATATGTCTGCTTGTTCTATCTATTACTGGTAGGGTAATATTCTCCCGAATATTCATAGCTAAAATAGCACCTTGTATCTGTCGGTCTTCGGGGAGATAAGCAAGGCCGAAATTCATTGCATCAGAAGGATTGGTAATATTAACTTTTTCTCCATTAATAAAAACATCTCCTGAGGTCTTCGTATTAATTCCAAAAATTGTCTGCATTACTTCTGATCTCCCCGCTCCCACCAATCCAAAAAATCCCAGTATTTCCCCTTTGTGCAAGTCGAAAGATATGTTTTTAAATACGCCTATCTTGGTAAGATTTTCAACCTTCAGGATAGTGTTACCTTTCTCTGCTTCAAATTTCGGGTACATTTGTCCGAGACTGCGTCCAATCACCATTTGCACAACTTTATCTACGGTAATACCGGCAATCGTCCCTTCTCCGATATATTTCCCATCTCTCAGTACGGTAAAATAATCTGCAATTTCAAAGACCTCTTCAAATTTATGAGAAATAAATATGATGGCTTTTCCTTCTGATTTCAATTTTCTAATAATTTTATATAAATACTCCACTTCCTTTAGAGTAAGAGCAGAGGTTGGCTCATCCATAATGACTATTTTTGCATCCAGTGAGAGTGCTTTGGCAATCTCCACCATATGTCTTTGAGCTATGCTTAGATTTCTTACTTTGGTATCAGGACGAATATCCAATTCAAGCTTATTAAGAAGTATCTGGGTTTTATCTTTCATCTCTCTCCAGGAAAGCAGACTGTTAGATTTATTTCTAATATGATGGCCCATGAATATATTTTCCATAACGGAGAGATCGGGAAACATTGTAGCTTCCTGGTGTATGGCGGATATCCCGGCTTTTTGCGAGACTTGGGGAGATGGAAATTGAACAGGTTTATCATTAAGAATAATAATGCCTGCAGTAGGTTGATATACACCGGTTAAAATTTTTACCAGAGTGGATTTACCAGCCCCATTTTCACCTATAAGAGCATGTACTTCACCAGTTCTTATTTTAAAATCTACTCCATCAAGTGCTTTAACGCCATAAAAATATTTTTTAATCCCCTTCATTTCAATAATACAATTATTCATTAAACCAAAATTCCTCTTTTGTTTTGAGGTATTTATAAGTAAAGCGGGATATAATTAATCCCGCTTTACCAAACAGATTTTTTTAATTCAAAGAGTAAACCATTAATAAATCTCAGCAAATTTATCTATATTATCTTTTTCAAATATATATGGCTCACCCATGACTGCTTCGTTACCTGAGCCTATTTTAATTTCTCCCATTCTACCGACCTTCATTACTTCACCCTCTTTACCCTGAAATTCACCCTTAACCAATTTATAGGCAATATAAGTTGATGAATATCCTAAATCAATGGGGTTCCAAAGAGACATTTGTCGGCAAGTACCATTTTTGATATATTGCTTCATTTCAGATGGTAAACCAAGACCGGTAAGTTCAATCTTTCCTGATTTTTCAGCATCTTCTAACGCCTTCCCGGTTGCCGCAATACCAACAGTTGTAGGTGAAATAATCCCTCTTAAATCGGGGTAAGATTTAAATAACCCCGTTGCTTCCCGGTAACTCTTGTCAGAAAGATCATCACCGTATACCACTGCAACCAAACTCATATCTTTGTAAGCAGGTTCTTTCAGTTCTTCTTTCATCCATTCAATCCAGGTGTTTTGGTTGGTAGCCTGAGAAGAAGCACTTAAAATAGCAATTTCACCCTTGTAGTCAATTAAATTTGCCAACATTTTTACCTGGCTTCTGCCAATAAACTCACTGCTGGAAGGAGCTAAGTGAAGTATTCGTCCTTCTGGTGCAATTCCTGAATCAAAGGAAATTACTGTAATTCCGCTCTTCATTGCTCTTTTACAAACAGGAACCAGGGCATCTACATCATTTGCTGAAATGACAATTGCATTTACTTTTTGAGCAATAAGCGAGTCAATAATTTCTATCTGACCCTCGGCAGTTGGTGTAGTTGGTCCTTGAAAAATAAATTCAATTCCACCAAGTTCTTCAGCTGCTTCTAGACCGCCATCTCGACAAGCTTCAAAAAAAGCATTCCCCAAGTTTTTAACTAACATAGCAATTCGGATATTTGCCTCTGCTGCTGAAAAAGAAACCACAGATGCCATAAGAATTGCGACTAAAACTATCGCGAGTATTACTTTTTGTCTTTTCATTTTATTTACCTCCTTTTTTAGATAAAAATGAAAACTACTTGATAATATTTTATCTATTTATTATCTCTTTGTCAAGATATGTTATCAAGATATTTTCACATATTGACTTTATTTTCATCATATAATATAATATTAACCAGTTAAAACCAATACAATATTATAAATAAACAGGTGGAAATAGTATATGAGCAAAGCAGAACGACTTGAAAAAATGTTAGATTTAATCCAAAATAGTAATTTTATCTCTCCGGTAGAACTTGCTGAAAAAATGAATGTTTCCCTGGTTACCATCAGGAGGGATCTAAAAAAATTAGCAGAGCAAAAGTCTATAATAAAAGAGTACAACACCATTAAAATAGCTCGGGATTACGATAAAAGGTTTCATGAAAGACTTAATGCTAATCTCGAACAAAAAAGAATGATAGCAGAATTAGCCAAAAGATATGTACAATCAGGGGATACGATTTTTTTAGATACCAGCACAACTTGTTACGAATTTGCTCGTACATTAGCCCTTTCCTCACATAACCTGCATATTATAACCAATAATATATATATGGCGGTTGAGTTAATGAGTATTTATAAAATAGATTTGGTTCTTGTTGGAGGCAATATAAGACACGGCTACTTCTCAACGATTGGTCCACTCGCAGAAAAAATGTTATCAAATATAAAGGTTACTAAATTCTTCTTCTCCTGCACGATGTTAGATACAAGAGGTATCTATGAATCGAGTGTTCTGGAAGGGAATATTAAAGTAAAGATGTTCGAAAATTCCAGGCTTCATTATCTTCTGGTAGATTCCAGTAAATTTAATAAGGCATCAGTCTTCAGGACAACTGGTATTGAAAACTTAGATGCAATAATAACAGATAAACCATTGCCAAATGAATATCTCGATATATTGAAAGATAAGAATATCGAGATTATTACTCCTCTGAAAATGGATTAATTGATTAAACAATCAAATTTATTTTTTAATATATTTTCTTACATTTTTTTATAATATATCCTCCTTACTTTTTTAACAACCAACTATTCCCTCGTCTAAAACATTAGACTCCTCCTACTTTCTTCCATACAATGGTCCGAAATTATTACAGGCTCTAAAGTCAGCAGATTCTAAATCAGAAGTTCCAAAGGAAGCCCAGGCTTTAGATCTAAAGATTTTCTCTTCTGCGACATTGTGCATAGCTACAGGTATCCTGAGCATAGAGGATAGAGTAATCAGGTCTTTTCCGATATGTCCATAACTGATTGCGCCATGGTTAGCTCCCCAGTTGTTCATCACAGAATAAACATCTCTAAAAGCCCCTTTACCATTTAGAATGGGGGCAAACCAGGTGGTTGGCCAGGTGGGATCAGTACGTTCATCTAAGATGTGATGAATTTCGGGAGGTACATCTACAGTATAGCCTTCGGCAATCTGGATTACCGGACCTAGACCTTTGATAAGGTTTATCCTTACCATAGTTACCGGCATAACTCCTTTGGTGTAGAAAGTAGACGAATATCCACCTCCCCGGAAATATTCTAAATTAGCCGGACTCCATTTAGTGTTTTGCAGACAACTTTTTACTTCTTCTTCGGTTATTTCCCAGAAAGGTTTCATAACTGATTTTCCTTTGTCTTTTTGTTCTCCTGTAGCATCCAAGGTGGTAGAACCGGAATTAATCAGATGAAGTATTCCATCTTTGGCTAATCCGGTCAACTCTTTTCCGCTTACTCTCTTTACGGCCTCGGGACTCCAGTAAGTCCTGATATCAGAAAAGATCTGAGCTCTATCGGTTAAGAGGTGATTAAATAACATAGAGATCCCGTTTAGGCTATCGTTTTCGGTGGCAAAAACAAAGGCCTCTCTTATTCCATTCCAATCAAAAGAGGTATTTAAGATCGTTTCCATAAAATCACCGTTGGGAAGATAATCAGTCCATTGTCTTTGACCCTGAAAACCGGCTGCAAGGGCATTATGTCCTTCTGCCTCTTCGGCGTAACCTAATTTTATTAATTTTTTATTTCCCACCATTAAGTCCCGAGCTATTAAGGTCATCTTGACTACCATCTCCCATTCTTTATCCTTTTGGGAGCGGGAGTGTTTTAAGTCTTCTCTATTTCTATCTTCTCCTTCTTTACAATTTTCTTTAACCCAATGAAGGACTTTTTTATATTCTTCTTTATCGTATATCCCTTCTTCTATCCTTCTTACAATCTCGGTCATATCTACATATTCGTTTCTCATTCCCAGATAATCCTGGAAGAAACCGGGGATAACCTGGGAACCGGCAATTCCCATAGAGACACCGCCGATAGATAGATAGGATTTTCCTCTCATGGTAGCTACAGCTAAACCAGCTTTGGTGAATTGTAACAGTTTTTGTTCTACGTCTTCGGGAATACTATCATCATTTTGATCCTGAACATCTTTACCGTAAATTCCGAAAGTAGGTAAGCCAATCTGATCATGACTGGCTAGGGCAGCAGAGAGATATACTGCTCCCGGTCTTTCAGTTCCGTTAAATCCCCAGATAGCCTTGGGAATAAGAGGGTCCATATCTATAGTTTCCATTCCATAACACCAGCAGGGAGTTACGCTTATGGATAACCCTACCCCTTCTTGTACAAATTTATCGGCACATTTAGCTGCTTCTGCTACTCCTCCGATTGTGGTATCAGCGATTACACATTCTACCGGTAAGCCATTAGAATGTCGGAGCTTTTTGGTAATTAGTACTGCGGTAGATTTAGCCATGCGCATAGTCTGTTCTTCTAAGGATTCTCTAATTCCTTGCCTACGTCCATCGATGATGGGACGAATACCGACTTTGGGAAGTCTTCCTGGCAGTCTTTTTTGGATATTTGACATTATTTAACCTCCTTAACTATTAAAACTAATTCAAAAAAGTTAAAATCTTAAATTGTCACATCTATATTTTTACTAATAAGATAAATTGAGAATTTCTCTTGAAGTCTAATCAACCACTCCTTTTTTCAGAATAATATTAGCATATAATGCTTGCTCGCCACTTGCTATTATACAATATGATTGGGATGCTCTTTCATAAAATTTAAACCTTTCTAATTTTCCAATATTAAAATTTTCCTTAGATTTCTTTAAAATTTCTTGATACTTATTCCAAATTGAGGGTATTTCATCATTTCCAGTATCCATATAGATTACATTAATATCCGCATAAGTATCCAGAGGGAAAAATTGAAGGATAGCTTTCAACAATTCTGGTATGCCGAGACCATCAGCCCTAATTACTTTATTTCCAGAAGATTCTGCAGGATAGTTACCATCAGCAATTACTATTTCATCACCGTGGCCCATTTCCATGAGCGTTTTCATTAGCTCTGGGGAAATAATGGAAGGAATATTCTTTATCATAATTCTTTCTCCTCTTTTCTGTTTCTTAAAATAATAAATAAGAATAATTTTAATTAGCCAAATTTAAATAAATATTTATAGAAGACAATTAAATATAAATTCTTGATACTTATTTCTAAAAGTAAAAAATTATTACTTCTTCTTTTATCTACGATATCTACGACTGTTTTTCATTTTTATACCAAATTTTTTTTCTAAATAACTGTAACCATTTTACGTAATTGCAAATTCTCCAAATCCTGAATGCTTGTCTCCTCTTTTTTTACATCAGCTATTTTTTCTCCCCGAGATAAAACCATAAATCTATCGGCTACTGAATAGACATGATGAAGATTATGAGTAACAAATATGCTGGCTATTTTCTCTTTTTTTAAGCGTTCGATAAAACTTAATACTTTCTTTACTCCACTGACAGCTAAGGTAGTAGTCGGTTCATCTAAAATAACTAACTTTGCCTTAAAATACATTGCTCGGGATATAGCCACTCCCTGAATTTCTCCTCCGGAACAAAAAGAAACATCTTGATCGGGATAAGAAATATGTAAATTTAAATTTTTAGCTAATCTATCCGCTTCTTTCCTCATTTTATTTTTATCTAAAAACCTAAAAGGGCCAAAATATCTTACGGGTTGCCTTCCTATAAAAATATTCTGGGCCACGTTTAAACACCCTATCACTGCCTTATCTTGATATACCGTTTCTATCCCCAGGTTTTTTGCTTCTTTTAATGCTCTCAAGTATCCATTAAATCTTTCCCTGCCGGTGGTTCTATTTAAATAACCGTTGATTATTCCAATTTTGATAGCCTTGTTCTATTAAATATTTCACCGCCTTATAGGAACCATTCTCATTATCTACTAAAACTGCATCACAGTCTGTTCCCATTATTAATCTATCCAGAAAAACAATTTTAACTCCTGAATCTATCATCCAGTTAATATAATGAGAATTTTTACCAGTAGGTGTAAGGATTATTCCATCAACTTGGTTGGATTTCAATATTTTAAGATATTTTAGTTCTTTTTCGGGGTTTTCATCACCATTACATAAAATAGTACTATAACCCCCCTTATTAGCAATATCCTCCACTGTTTTAGCAATAATAGAATAAAAAGGGGAAATTACATTACCAACGATTACTTCGATAGAATTAGTTTTCTTTGCCTTAAATTTCGAGCTACCGCATTTACTTCGTATTTTAATTCAGAGATGACTTCAAGTACTTTTCTTCGAGTTTTTTTTCTCGCCCCGGGATAATCTCTTAATACGCGGGAAACTGTAGTCGTAGATACTCCTGCTTTTTTCGCGACATCAGTAATACTTACCTTCAATTTACTTTTTCCCTTCTTAAAACTTAATATTTATTGATAACTTTTATACTATTTAAAATAAAATGTTAACGATACCAATGGCAACGATTTCATTATATCTAAAATATACATTTCTATCAATTAAAATTTTGAAATAATATTTTATCTTTATACTTATTTTAACTAAAGTGAATAATTATTTTAGTCACCTTTTCTGTATTTTTATCCCAAAATCTAAGAGCCTCTCCTAAATTCTCTAATAAATAATTTTGAGTAATTAAATTTTCTATCTTAATTTTTCGACTTTCCACCATTTTAATGACTTCCTTAATTTCATCATCTAATGCATTCCTCGATCCTCTTATGTCTATCTCTTTCTTTACAAAAAGATTTGTATCATACTCCACTGGCTCTTTAGCATATCCAATATAAACCACTCTACCTGCGAAACAGACCAAATCAATAGCCTTCTTAAAAGTTTCCGAAAGGCCTACTGCTTCAATAACTACATTCACGCCCTGACCGCTGGTAAGACGAAATATTTTCTTCTCTAAATCTTCTTTTTGAGAGTTAATTATATAATTTGCTCCTAAAACTTTCGCTTTTTCCAATTTAAGATCATCAATATCAACAGCAATTACCTTAGCCCCTTTGTATCTTGAGGCAGCAATGACCCCTAAACCAATCATCCCACAACCAAATACTAATACTATATCCTTTGAACTTACTTGTGCCCGATTAGTAGCATGCCATCCTACACTTAAGGGTTCAATACAGGCAATTTGCTCTTCTGGTAAATTTCCTACTAAAAAAACCTTTTTATAAGGTAAAGCAATAAATTCTACAGCTGCTCCATCTCTTTGTATCCCTAAAGTCTGATTATCAGGACAACAATTTACTCTTCTTTGCTGGCAAGCAACACATTTTCCACAGGAGCTATAAGGAGAAACAGTGACCAGCCGACCTATCTGGAATTCAGAAGGAACATTTTTCCCAGTCTGAATAATTTCTCCCGCTATTTCGTGACCGGGAATACGCGGATAGCTCACCATCTTATTTTGCCCCCGATAAGTTTTAAGGTCACTGCCACAAAGACCTAATGCTTTTAATTTTATCAGAATTTCTTCAGCGCCTACTTTAGGTTTGTCTATCTCTACTAAATTTACTGCACCTGGTTCTATTATTTTAATTGCTTTCATATTGTAAATTCTTATACCTCCAAATTATAAAATGCTATAGCATTTTGGCCCATAATGTGGGCTTGTTCTGCTTGAGAAAGTGAATTAATAAAATTAGTCGCAATTCCTAAAACTTGTTCATATTTTGCGGCTACTGTACAGACCGGCCAATCACTACCAAATAAAAGTCGATTCGGGCTAAATATTCCTAAAAGAGTCTCCATATAAGGTACAAAATCTTCTTGCTTCCAACTGTTCCAATTAGCCTCCGTAACCATGCCACTTAATTTACAAAACACATTATCTGCTTTAGCTAATTCTTGCATATCTTTCTTCCACGCTTCAATTTTCCCCTCTTTAACTAAGGGTTTAGCCAGATGATCTACTATAAATTTTTGTTGAGGGAATTCACTAACTAAGGCACAAGCGTATTTAATGTGTCGGGGATAGATTAATATATCATAAGTAAGACCATATTTTTCTAACTGTCTTAATCCTTGTTTAAAATCTGGTTGAAGCATGTAGCGATCATCATCTTCATCCTGCAAGACATGACGAACTCCTTTAAAATTCTTATAAGCAGCAAATTGTTCTAAATCTTTTTCCACAGAATTGCTTTTAAGATCAACCCACCCTACTATCCCTTTAATAAAAGAATTATTCTGAGCTAATTCCAAAAGCCATTTAGTCTCTTGTAAAGTCTGCCGAGCCTGCACAGTTATACAAAAATCAATACCATTTCTTTTTAGTTCCCTATTTAAATGAGGAGGGAGAAAATCCCGCTGTAATTTAGCCATAGATACATCAATCCATTTATATTCCTCCTGATTATAAATCCAAAAATGCTGGTGGGCATCTACCTTAAATGACATCTTCTTTTTGTCCATTATTCTACTCACTTTATTTATAATTATTTATTCTTTTTTTTCTTTTTGTTGAGTTATACTCCTCAAGTCCGTTTTTCTGTAGCCCCAGGATCATTATTTTCGGATAGACCTTCTTTCCAGTAAATATTAGTTACCGGTTTGATTATTCCTCTAATTTTTTTTAACAAATCAGGATCTGGTTTTACTCCTACATTATTAAGATTGGCTTTTACATGCCTAACTTTACTCATACCTACTAAAGTTACAGCTACATATTCATGCGAAAAAGCAAATTGTAAAGCTAAATCAGAAATATTCACCTTTC
>Ga0268282_1001173_pt1 | contig 11760 bp, 14 predicted proteins | sample saktaG_12_FD_190133 | JGI IMG/M metagenome (GOLD analysis project Ga0268282, IMG submission 190133) | Saline water microbial communities from Sakinaw Lake, British Columbia, Canada - sak_2011_5_24_120m | ecosystem: Environmental > Aquatic > Non-marine Saline and Alkaline > Saline ...
TCGAGGTAATAGTGGCCATTGTCTGGCCAAGGAAGAAGATTAATAACGGCCAGAAGAGGGGAGTTTTTTGAAAAATTAATTCTCCTTGACTGACCATTTTAATAATCCAGGCAGTCAGGATGATTATAGTTGCCAAATAGATTAGAAACATTTTATTGAACTCAAAAAGTTCGTAATTAATAGTGGTGAAAAAAAGAGGAACGAGAAAGAAGAGACCGCCAAAAGCAATTTCAATAGTTTTTTGACAAATAAAGCTAATTTTTGGAACCCGCTTATTCATATAAGTTAATAGTATAACGAAATTGCTTTTAAAATGAAGTTTTTCCCGATAACAAAAAAGGAGAAAGCGGGGATTGCCTGGTGGCCCTGATGCACTTTGTTTCGAACACTTTCTTCCCTGGATTTATAATCTAATGCTTGCTTACCCAGAGAAATCTATAATAAAAGAGGTCCCTAAAAGTATTCCATCGAGATCAGTATGTCGGTATTATACTAATAAACTGAATTAAATAATAGATATGTCTTTATTTTGGACAAAAAAACCTAGTTTTGAAACAAAGCTCTACAACGAGAGAACTTTCTATAAACAGTTTATTGAGGACTTAGTTAGAGCTGACCGCGAAGTAATTATCGAAAGCCCATTTATCACTACCTCAAGAATGGATTTACTTTATCCGGTATTTGAAAGATTACTAGCTCGACATATTATGGTCTATCTGATTACTAGAGACCCTGTGGATCACGATAATGAATTCATGCGTAATCAATCAACCAATGAAATTTTACAATGCAAAGAATTAGGCGTGAATATAAGCTTATTAAAAGGTCATCATCATCGAAAATTAGCTATTATTGACAAAAAGATTCTTTGGGAAGGAAGTTTAAATATTTTATCCTTTAGTAACAGCAGAGAAATAATGAGACGAATTAAAGGCGAGAAGTATGTTCGGGAAATGCAAAAGTTTTTAAAACTTTAAAAATTAGTTATCTACTCCTCAGGGGTAATTTTACTTCTATTTTTAAAGCTTTCGCTATGTTTTCAACAATATCAACACGGGGGGTTACTTCGCCCCTTTCAACTCTGGCGTAGTAATTAAAATGAATACCCGCTTTTTCGGCTACTTCAGCCTGAGTCAAGCCGGCTTTTTCGCGAGCGGTTTTAAGAATTTTGGCTAATTGTTGGTCTTCTGTTCCCATATTTGTATCCTACTCCGTAATTATACAACTTTTCGAGATAGTTTGCTAAATCTTTATTACGCATGCTACCAGCTTTTAGGCAGTTTAAGCTATAATAAGGGTATGCAAACGAAAAAGAATACGGTTTCGCCAGATGTCACTATACCCCTTCCAGAAGGGGTTACATGGACCGAGCTGGTCACTCTTATCAAACAGGAGAAAAATCAAAAATTTCTCAAAAAGATAAGTCCAGAGACCTTTAAATATATTTTAGATGAAAGTAACCATTCTAAAATTATCAAATCTTTGTTAAAAACCTTAAAACAAACCGATCCCCAAAATACAACAAAAGAATATGCTGAAAAAATGCTTGGTGCTATTCGAGAAGTTGCACGAATGAAAATATGATTGCAACTGACTCTTCTACTCTGAAACTTTTCATTAATGCTTCTGGTGCGTTCTTTGGTGCGTTTTTCGCCTTTATGTTTGGTTTAATTACTTATTACTGGACAAAATGGGTTGAAAGACAAAATAAAGACTACAACACAATAGTTAAGCTCGAGGGAGTGTTAAATGAGCACTTAAATATCTTCTCTCGAAACGAATATCTAATTCATGGCTCGATAGACACTCTGAATAAGGGGGCAATGACCTACAACATTTTGCGTAAATACAGATTAGTTGAAGATATAGAGCTTTCGTTTCTCGATCTCGATCTTATCAATAAGTATTTTGAATATAGGGACTCGGCTAATTCACTCAACAATGACTTTGAGGTGGCTAACAAGGCAAGCGATATACTTAGGGAAGTGTTTTTAAGCGGAAAGGCTGACGATTCAGCGATAAAATTTAATGCGCAAATCTTAGTTACAAACTTGATAGCTCTTAATAAAATGGCTGCTGTAACTGATGATGAAACTAAGTCTTTGCTATGCTTGATTAGGATAAAAATACGAGAGGACAAACCAGGTCTTGTTGGCGTTCGCAGACTATTTTGGCATCCTTATAAACCGGATGAACAAGAATTGAAGAAGGAAATGGCCAAACTTGAGAAAGAAATAGTCGAAACAAAAGAAGCTAGCGCCAAAATTATTTTAAGAAGTCTTAAAAAATAACCAAAAAGACTTTCATTTGTAAAACACAATCATTTCATTTTTTTGCTTTACCATCATTTCACCCTCAATCAAATAATAACTCTCCGTATTATTGTTGAAAGCGCTTTTTAGTGAAGCCACATAGGGTTTTCCGTCCATTTCATAAATAAAACTTGCAACATCTGGAAATTCAATTTGATCTTTGTCTATTAATAAGTAATTTGTTTGAGTATAAAGATCGTTTATACCTAAATAAGTAACATTATTTATGACTGATACAGCGGTAATCAGATTTTTAGAAGTATAAATATCTTTCTGTTTTTTTGTAGCGATATCAATACTAATCAATTTATTTTCTGAAAAATTAGGGTCAACTTTGGTAACGCACAAAACTTCACTCGCGCTTTTAATAAATCCCAAATCACACAATACTCCCAAATTTTCCTGATTAAAAAGTGTGTCTTTGCCACTGTTATAGAGAGTATTGTTACCATCATAATCTAAAAGCGATTGCTTAATTTCCTTATCCTTGCTTTTGGTTGGCAAATTATAGACATAACTGGTCTGTTGAGAGGGCTTAACGACCAACAAATACGGATAGTGCATCAAGACTTTATCCGGGTACTGGCTTAGTGAATAGATATCATCAAATACATATAAATTTGTATTTTCAAAATATACAGTATTATTTTTTAGCTTAGATTCCGGAGTTTTCTTTATCAATAAAAAGTAGCCGATTAAAAATATCGACAGGATTAAAGCTACTCCAATTTGAAGTAACTTTCGTGTTTTTAAATTAATAGGATTCAGTTCAACATCTTTCATATTATTGTATATAACTTAATGGATTAACTGCCCTCCATGTGTTTCCATCTTTAATACGTATTTCGTAATGCACATGATCGCCGGTTGAAAAGCCGGTATCACCCATAACTCCAACTGGCATTCCTGATCTTACTATACTTCCATTATCAACCAAAACAAAACTAAAATGAATATACTTCACTTTAAATGTATTGTCTGTATTTGTTATTTCTACTGTTTCTCCACCATAACCATCAATATAGTAAATAACACTACCACTAATCGTAGCAAATATGGCGACTTTATGTGTTTCTTTATAGGTCTGGCTATTTTCATAATATGCTGAACTAGGGACAAGATCTATAGCCTGATGCTGTTTCCCAAATTGCAGGTAATACCCTGGGTCTAAAAAATACGAGGTAACATTGGTATAAGACATACCGGTACCTCCAAAAGGGTTTTTTCTTGGTACTTGAGTATCTCCAAAACTGGAATCTGACGGAATATTTGAATTGTTTGAATCAGACACTGATGTAATATTTGTTAAAATGTTCGATCCTAAAATTACCGGTGACATAAAAATAGTTCCTATCACTGTAAGCATAAATAAGAAAAAGATGAGCAAAGTAATCAAAAGGCAAGCAATTGGCTTTTTAAACTGGGCTACCAAATCACCAGCCAAAGGAAGTGGAATCAGTAAATTAACGATAAAGGCGATGATTTTATCAATAAAAAATCCAAATGGATCATCTTTAATTCTGTTAAGTTGCAGTGGGAGTTTGGCAACTTTCATAGCCCATTGTTTCCGCCATTAAATACTAAAGGCTCTTCAAAAGGCAGGACAACAATATTTAACCGGATATGTTCTTCTTCCCTGAATAAAACTACTTCTCCAATATTAAGGTATCCGAGTTGCTGTTTTTCATCATCAGTCATCGGATATATGGTTCCAATTTCTGAAAGAGCAGCATAAGATTGCTTAAGAAGAATTTTAGTTTCCGAGTTAGTAATAATTGCCTTACCGTATTCGTTATGTAAAAAGTCTTCCACATCCTGAGTTACAGAAATAACTCCAATATTACGTTTTCTTGCTTGCTTAACTAATTCGCGATAAAAGACGGCCACCTCTGGGTCAATTAATAGCTTGTGGGCTTCGTCAATAAATAGAGCTCGTCTTCTGCCATTATGGTTATTTACCAAATTCCAAATTAGGGAAGTTAATAAATACATTGCCGGGTCTCTTTTTTCATCTTCTTTTAAATCGTGAAGATCAAGCACAATAATGTCATTATCCAGCTCTAATCGTCTGGTCGAATTAAACACCCCTCTTAAACTTCCGCTTGATAAGACGCTTAAATCTTTTTGCATGGGATGATCTCCTAAAAGATCAAGCAAATTTTCGAAGCTTGGGGTTCCGGCATCATATAGCTTAATCAGTTTCTCATCAAGTAAAGCGCTGTCGAAATGAGCCGGAGGAATAAAAAATTTGAAAAATGTTTTTAAAGTAGAAATATGATCTAAAATATCGTTTTCTTTTGAGCTATTAATATAAAAAGGGTTAATCCCGTTTTCTCTTGAAAACTGGATGACTTCACCACCTAAGCTGCGAGCTAAATTTACATATTCCCCTTCAGGATCAATAGCTAGAATTTGAACTCCTCGCATATAAAGCCGATTCATTAAAATTTTTGCAGTGACACTTTTACCCGATCCTGAAACACCGAATATATTGACATTATTATTTCTGGAAGTAAAAGGATCAATAAAAACTAAAGAGCTGTTGTAAGCATTTACTCCCATAAATATGCCATTTGGATCTTGAAGTTGTTTGGAAACAAAAGGCATCAAATAAGAAGCCGCGGTTGATTGTAAAATTCTGTTTTCTTTTAGATGATCAATGGTAAAAGGCAAAAAGTTTTTGTATGCGGTTTTTTGACCAAAACTATAGCGGTTAAAAGTTAGATCCATTGATAAGCTTAAATCTTGGAGTTGCTTGTGAAGAATGGATAACTCTTTTTCGTCCTTTGCTTCCAGTTGAAGATACAATGAATAGATAATCCCTTTTTCTGCTTCATGAATTAATTCATCTACAAAACTTGACACCTCTTCAATATTTTTATCTATCTGTTGGTCACGGATTTTACCTAGTTTAAGCCGTTCGTTTTGTTGCATTTCCAAAACCGAAAGACGTTGTTTAGCTTTTTTCAATAATTCGCTTGAAGGAGAAGGTTCAATAAAAATACTCAAGGTAAAAGGAAGTGAGGAAGTAAGCAGTCTAAAAAAGACATACGGGCTCAGGTACGCCGGAATATCTGCCAGATAATAAAAGCTTTTTATCGTGTCGCCGGTTTGTACATAGGAGTTACTTTCTTTAATATACTCACTTTTATATGACCGGTTATGCGTTTTTTCAACCGCCATAGTATCGATATTTTTTTCCAAGGTCAAATGAAACTCTGCTTTTCCGCTCTCAGTCACGGCTTGTTTATATTTTTTCAGTTCTTTCTGAAAATCTAAGTAATTTTTAATTAGTTTAACTGGATTTTTATTTGGCCTAAGAGTAGGCCTGCGAATGTTGGAAATATTACTGCTTAAGAAATTATCCTTTTTTATTATTTCCTCTTGACCGGCGACTATCCCCATTAGCCGATTAACTTCTTCTTTTAATGCATCGGTAGCTGCATTTTTTGGCATTCGGGACTGACCGTTGAAAAATTCCTTTTCTGCTTTTAGTAACCCTTCATTTTTCTTTTTAATCAGGTTATATTCCCGCTTTAATTTCGAAAGCTCTTCAATTTCGATATTTTTATCATAAGAAAGATCGGCAATTTGTCCCTTCAATTCCCGGGTTAAACTAAAATTACGAATATATTTATATGTCCTAATGACTCGTTTATGGAATTTTTTTATCAGATTTTTTTTCATGGTCGTAAGGTTGAACTCATAAAGCGTATTAACTCTTGATTGGCCAATGGTTTTACCGTTATATTGCAGACTGATAAAGCTCCAGCAAAACTAATACTTAGGTCGTTTAGCTTTTTAACAGCAGTAGTAAACTCCGAAGTTTTATTAGCATTACAGCCCATGGATAACACAGCGTAATGACGAGTAATAAATAGGGTGTCAGTGCTTATGAATTTTGACAGGTCATTAATATAATGGGTAATAAGGGATTCTCGATTAAGTTTCGCTCCACCATAGAGTGAAAAGAAGTGTTTAGAATAATCCTTAACCTCGGCTTTTTCTTTTCGGACAATCAATTGCACCGATGTCGGTAGTATATTTATTGCTTGTTTAAGTCTAATAAAAAAGTTTTCCCGATCTTGCTCATTTAGCAAAGCTACATCGAATGGTTCAATCGCCAACATTTTGACAATACTACCGTTTCTGACAATCAGATTATCCTGAATGGTAAAGTCAGTAAAATATGGTTCAATATCCTTGTAGCGTTTTTCTCTTTTTCTGGATTTAAAGGTAAGCAAGCGTGGTACAACTTTATATATTGGCTGGTTATCAATATTTTGAGTAATAAAGGCGATAAAAAAGATAGTAGTTACAATCACCGATGAAATGTAATAGCTCCATTTAAATAAGTGGAGAATGTTATAAAAAATAAAATATAAAGATAAGGCTATAATTATAGTCCCAGCTATCACCAGAACAGAATCTGTAAAAAACAGACTTCGCAGTATATGAACTCTAATATCGTCTTTATATATTCTTACGTTTTTCATAGTTTTTATGAGAGTAGATCCTAATTATTGGATCAGTCCCTTTTTTGGCTTGACGCTCAACTATCACACCAGAAATACCATAAGCTTTGTTTCTGCTTTTTGATATTTCCAAAAAATTTTTAACTCGGTGGGGTGGACTAGCTTGATTGATAAAGGCATAATTAATTTCTTTTCCTTGTCGTTTTGATTCTTCCATCGCATTAAAATTATGCGGATTAGGATTACTTTTACCAAAACTGGAAAGATCAATAAACTGCTCGTGGTCAAAGGTTACTTTTTGAAGTTTATCTTCTGCTATGCCGTCTTGTACCGCCTCTGATCTGGATGGATAATATGAAACCAAGGCGTTTTTCTTGTCATCATATTTATATGCATCACCACTTACCGAAACTACCCCTTGCTTCGGATTTTCTGTTTCTATTACAAATCCCTTACCTGTTAAATTCTGAGAGAAAGGCGGAATAATAACTTTTTCTTTACCTTGGGGATTCTGATTATTCCCCTTGTTGTAAATATTTGTTTTCTGATTCGAGCTGGTGTTATCAGAGCTTGTACTTTGTTTTCTATTTTTACTATAATCACCCGACTCACTGCTTTGAAATAACGCTCTGGTTTTATGTCCTAATTGACTACTAATAGTTCCGCCCATAAAGCCTTTAGTGAAATTGCTAATTGGTGATGTTACCGCTTTAGATAAACCCCGATACGATATTGCTGCAGACATATTGCCAGACATAGCTGTCCAAACATCACCAAACATTTTGGCAACCAGTACGTTAACACTACCTAAGAAAAACAGGAAGCCGGTGTAAAAGAAAAGCATACCCACACTTGGACCTTTAGAGTTTAATATGCTGGTAAAAATATCAGTAGCAATCGCAAACCCTAAAACAAATGCCGGCTGTTCAATAAGGAAAGTAAACCATGATTTAAAAAAGGTATGTACAATCCCTTCTGTTCGTTCTGACAAGGCAAAAGGAAGGATGATTGGATAAAGCACCCCTAAAAATAATAATGAGGCGAAGCGAATTACAAACTGAAACCCGATGTAAATAAAGCCACATAGTAAAAAGACGAATGTTAAAGCAAAAAGCAGGATCTGGACAATAAACTTACCAAGTGAATGGAAAATTCCACCTCTTAGAGAAATATCAAATGACGGGATGCCAAAAGTTTCTGACGGATTATTATTTTCAATTATCTCTTCTTGGGATTTATTAAAATAGTCATCTAAAAAACCGGTAAACTTTTGAGTAGTTGAAATTTTATCAACCAAGAGATTATTAAATTGAATACTGTAAGAAAGTAGAGAGGGTACGGTGACAAAAAGAACGATAACAATAAGCAAACGAACGAAAAATGATTTTAGTTGTTGGGCATTATCAGAACCAAGCTTTAACATGGCAATACCAGCAATGATTATGGCAAGTATAGGAATAGCAATCTGATAAAAGATGTCTCGATATTTAGTAACTCCCGGAATTTCTGAATTATCTTTTAGTTTAATGGTATTGGCCAGAGGATCGGGAGTATAGAAAATAAAACCACCCAAAAATGAATCAAATCCGGCAATAAAGTTTTTAAGCAGTGAGATTATTGAAGACGGTTCGTTTTGGACAGTAAATTCATTAGTATACTGAATGACTGGAGCTGGTGTTGGAGTCGGGGTTTCTTGAGCAAATACATTTTGCAAATTTAGAAGAAAGACAATCGATGTAAAAGCAATTATTAATGCTGTTTTCATAAGGCGGCAGAATGATCAAATTGTTGGCTCTTAATTTGTGCCGCCGATAAACTGTTTCAATATACTTGCAAGACTTGCTGCACCAAAAACTAAAAGACCACCAATTAAAATATTAAAAATCCATCCCTTGAGCCTTGATTTTCTTTCCGTATCATCACCACTGGCAATAAGGGCAATACCGAGTGCTGCAATTGAAAGCGCCATAACAGGGAGAGAAAAATATTGAAGTGTTTTTACAACACCCCACAATAATTGATCAAGACTTTGAAATTGGATCGGTTGAGCGTTGTTATAAGCTGTGATATCGTTTGCCATATTAATAGCCGGAATTATATATAACTATATATTGAAAGTCAACAAAATGTACAGGTCAACACTTTAACTGTTCTTTGTCATGGAGCACTCTGAAATATCGCAACACGATATTAGCCGGTCAAATGAAAAACGGCTATTCTACGCTTTTAATAATATCTAAAAACACTTCTTCGTAACCAACTTTCGGTTTTAAATCATACTTGGTAAAAAACATTTGAAAGATAACAAGTTTGTCATTCTTTATCGTATAAGCAAAATTTCCCACCCTCTGCCATTTAATGCTATCCGCAATTATCGTTTCGGTTTGACCTTGTTTTAATGGATTTTGAGCTATAAATTGATCAAAGGAGTATTTTTTAGCATCGTAACAAATAAAGATCAAAATTGAATTATTGGGTTTTGAATTTTTTCCGTCCGGTTCATTAAATATCGCCTCCGATAAGGGTTTTTGGGAAAGCGGCAGTTTGGTATTCGATATAACCCAGCTTTTGGGATAATCAAAAGAAACATTGCAAGTTTTATTTCTATATTTTCCATCAATGTCGCTTTTTTGTCCTGAAATTATGTTATCACTTAAAGATAAATCAGTTGACGAGAAGTTGTTGCTTTTGGTATTATTTTTAGATAGTTTTATTAAAATAAATATGACAAAAAGTAAAACAGTGATTATTAAAATTCCAATGGTAATAAACTGACCTTCATCGGATTTTTCCTTCATTCTTTCGATTATAACACTTGTTCTAGGTCATATTTTGTTATACTTAAGAATGCGTTTCAAACCAACGCTTTTCTACGGGGCGCCAATTGGAATAACAGTTCCAATGCCGGGGTGTTCACACTCAATTTGAACAATGCTCCGGGTAACTCTGACAACAACAATATTGGCTTCCGTTGTGCCGTTGCCCCGTGAGTAATTAAAGTCGGCGTGATTTTTGGTCTAGTTAGATTTAATATTAAATTATCTAACGGGTCAAAACAGGGCCATAATTAATTACAAGCTTGAGATGATTCTCCCCGATGTAATGTCGGGGGATAAAGAAAGCGACGGGGCAGTTTTGAATTGATTTGGATTATAAAGCTGCCCCTTTGCATTTATACTGGGAAAGTGTTTAAACAAATTACTTCCTTTAAAAACCTTCTTCGGGCTTATCACCAGGCAAGAAAAAACAAGAGAACGAGAATTAAGTTATTAAAATTTGAACTGAATTTTGAAGATCGGCTCATTACTATTGGGAAGCAATTACAAGATGGAACATATAAACCAAAACAGTATCATCAATTTTTAGTTTATGAACCCAAGCTAAGACAAATTTCTGCGCCCGCTCTGATTGATCGAATTGTCCACCACGCCATTATCAATGTCATCGAGCCGGTTTTTGATCGTCAATTTACATCTAATACCTTTGCCTGCAGAAAAGGGAAGGGCACTCATCTTTGTTTACTGAAGGCATCTGCTTGTTATAAAAAAATGGCCGAAAAACAAGCAGTATTTTATGCTTTAAAGTGTGATATTAAAAGCTATTTTGCTAATATTAATCGTCAAATTTTGATAAAATTTTTAGCGCAATCGATCAGGTGTCCTAAAACATTTAGACTCTTAAAGATAATCATTAATTCCTATCAAGATTCACCAGGAAAGGGTATCCCCATTGGCAATCTGACCTCTCAACTCTTTGCCAATATTTATCTCCACCCTCTTGATATCTTTGTCACCAAGAAATATAAAGAAAAAAACTATTTTCGCTATATGGACGATTTTATTATTCTTTCGCCTGATAAAGATTATTTACTAGAACTTAGAAATCAAATAAAAAACTTTCTTGAAAATAATTTAAAACTTCAACTTCATCCCCAAAAATCCAATATTTTTCGAGCAGACCGAGGTTTAGATTTTGTCGGATTTATGATGAAGCCTACCGGTATAACCAAGCGCAAAAAAACTCTAAGACGCTACAAAAAAAGACATAAAAAAAGATTAAAACAACTTCAAAAATACAAAAAAGGGCTTAAAGAAATGCAGGGATTAAGCCAGCTTTCTTTGTTTGAAAATTATCGAACAGCTGACTCTAAAACAGAAGAACTTACAGAAAAAATCAAAGCTTTGCAAACAAAGTTAAGGATATCCAGAAACTCTTTTAAAGGATTTTTGCAGTATTCGCAGTATAAAAAACTTAAAACAGGCGCAGTAGAAATAAACGGCATAATTATTCCCAAAATATTTTCTAAAAAGAAGTAAAATTACTTTTTGCTTGATCTGGTCCAGGCGTTTAATAACTTGCCTATTTCATTAATTTTGTCCGCCACCATGCTATATTTTTTTATTGACAGAAAATTTACATCTTTAGCAATACGAACATAAATTCTAAACAGGTCCAAGTTTAAGGAAATTTGGTTTTGCTCAACTAGGCGATCAGGTTTGCTGTTGGCAACGATAGTCAGTTTAATCATTTCCATATTGGTTTGTAAAAGATAGTTTGAAAGTAAAAACCGTTGGCTTTTGGGGAACCTGGCTACCATTTTGTGAGTATACAAATACAAATCGTAAAGTTTTTGAAAAATAATTAGTTGATCAATCATAATTTCTTAAAAAATAAAAAAATTGCCACTCCGTGGCAAGATATTTAGATAATTTGATAGCTACACAAAATTACTCACGGGGCAACGGCACAACGGAAGCCAATAATGTGGGAGGAGTTACCCGGAGCAGAGTCCAACCTGAGCTCGAACACCCCGGCATTGGACCTGCCATTCCAAAAGGCGCCCCGTCGAAAAGCGTAAGGACCACCGGTGTTTGCCCCTTCATAATATTGCCCCACTCTTTGGGTACTTTTCCAAGCACTGTTTGACGGTTTTAAAGAATCGTAACTTAAGGTGCCGAAACTTGATACCGTAT
>Ga0268282_1001179_pt1 | contig 11749 bp, 5 predicted proteins | sample saktaG_12_FD_190133 | JGI IMG/M metagenome (GOLD analysis project Ga0268282, IMG submission 190133) | Saline water microbial communities from Sakinaw Lake, British Columbia, Canada - sak_2011_5_24_120m | ecosystem: Environmental > Aquatic > Non-marine Saline and Alkaline > Saline ...
AGGATGAAGTCCCTGGCTACTGGACTGATGGTTTCCACGCCCCCCACTATATGCCAGGCAGACCGGGGGGGCAAGCCCGCTGGCGGCGGCTGGCGTCCCTCTTTTAGCCTCGATAACCCTTGATAACCCCCGCTTTATTAACTTTTTCTTCCCTTTTCAGGGCCTCAGGTGGAGAGGAAAAGGTCACCCAAAAAAGGGGCCAAGTAAACCTGTAAGCCGAGTTACATCTTGGTTAGCTATCACAGGGCTCCTTAACTCTCTCATCAGCCTCTTTATTTTTTCTCCTTCTCAATCTTCTCCAGTCAAGTGTAAGTCCTGCTAAATTGTCGTACATAGTAACTGGGCAACAGCCAAAAGACCTTCAGACCACCCTGTATCCCCTCTGCAGCCTTTAGGTCAGGAGACATGATGATGAACTATGGCGTTGTCTAACCGAGCTAACAAATCCCTATGGTTGAAAGGCTTGACAATATAGTCATCAGCTCCAAGGTCCAGTCCCTTGGCCACTGACTCCGGCTCATCCCTGGCGCTCACAATGAGGATGGGAACATCGGAGGACTGGCGAATTTCTCGAAGAACTTCCATTCCGTCGACATCATCAAGTCCGAGGTCAATGATAACCACATCGGGAGCCTCACTACTAAATACCTTGATCCCTTCAAGGCCCTTGGTAGCCACCACCATGATTGCACCCGGGCGATGGATTTCAAAACAAAGCCGAATAGCTTCTACAGTTGCCGAATTATCTTCGATAAGCAAAACTTTCACAATTCACCTCCGCTTAAAGGCAAGTTCCTAACTCACAGGCTCTTAACCCTTGAGAGGCAGCGAGAAGCCAAATGTGCTCCCGCTGCCCAACTGACTCTCAACCCAAATCCTGCCCCCGTGAGCCTCAACTATTTGCTTGGCAACAGCAAGCCCAAGACCCAGACCGGCAAATCGTTGCCGATCTTGCTCTACTCGATGGTAAGGCTTGAAAACCCTTTCTTGTTCCTCCTCTGACAGCCCGCTCCCGTGATCCTCAACCTCTACCACAAGTTCATTACCTTCACTTTGGGCTCTCACAATGATACTGCCCTCTTCAGGGCTGAATTTTGTGGCATTTGACAAAAGGTTGCTTAGCAACTGTTCCAGGCGAGAGCAGTCTGCTTTAATTACGGGCAAAGTCTGAGGCACATCCAGAATGACTGACTGCTTCTTCTTTTCAATTAACTGTTCATATTGCGGGGCTATCTTTTCAAGCAAGGCTTTGAGATCTAGAGGCTCAGGATGGATGGTGAAAGCGCCGACGGCAAATCGGGCCAGATCGAGAAGTTCGTCGAGACGGGAGGCCAGTGTTTGTGCACCGTTCTCTACGAGGTTGACCAATCTGTATTCATGGCTCTTAGGGTCATGTGCCGCAATATCTTTCAGGAGCCCAGCAGACGCAATCAGAGGAGTAAGCGGCGTCCGTAATTCATGGGCGAGGATATTCACAAAGAGACCGCGGACTTTCTGTTCCTCTTCTAGCTCTGCTCGTTCCCTCTTTTCTATCTCGTAAAGCCCTCGCAACTGTTCGTTGGCTTCTTCAAGCTCTCTGGTACGTTCCTGAACGCGTATTTCTAACTCGTCGCGAACCTCTCGGAGTGCCTCTTCCGCATGTCGGTATTGCAGCGCTACCGACGCCTGCTTTACAAATGTTTCTATAAGGCTTTGATCACCTGACTCGGTTCCCTTGCCTGTAAGGATACTGGCACTGCCAAACAGGTTTCCTTTCCAGGCAAAACCCATGGCATATATGTCGCCCGAATCGAGCAGTTTTTCAATCGCACGGCAAGCGGTCCTTGATATTCTCCTGAAGGAAAATTCGTACAGGCCTCCGGGAACCTTCTCTAGCTTACCAGTACTAAGACCGAGCTTCGCTTCGTCGTCTATCTTGAGAAACATCCCAACAGGGTGCCTTCCCAGAATTCTAAGAATGGCCCCTATCTTTTTGCCAACCCCCAAGACTGCACGGACACAGATGCTATCAGTTGCCTCCTCGAACGAATTCACGATGATAACAGAGTCACCAGCAAGCTCCTTTAACTGTCCTCCTATGAATTCGTAGATATCGTCTTCTGGCGAAAGCTCGAGGAACCCCATCGCTGTCCTGGACAAAAATGCTAGGTCACGGATATGCTTCTCGCCTTCCTGCGCCCGTTTGCCTTTGGTCGCTGATCCTTCAAATTGAGCAACACGTCGGCGCACTTCCTTCAGTTCATCTATTAGCTGTTCTTTTGTCTTATCAGTGTCTCTCATTTCCCGTCTCCTCAAGAGGTTATAATCTGAATCCTTTATGGCTAACAGACCTTTACTATTTACCGTAGTATACATCAAGTCTACTATGAATTGAAGGCACATTTCTAGTCTATGCGAAGATAGGCAAAGGGGGAAGGGTTAAAGTCTTAATTGGGGCGTTAAACATTCCGCCCAATTAATTAGTTAGAATTCAAGCTTTCATGACCTGATGTGACAAAATGCAAATTAATCGCATCTCCTTTTTAACCCTGATTGCCCTTGATAACCCCCGCTTTATTAACTTTTTCTTCCCTTTTCGCCTCTACAGTTGCCATCTTCCTGGAGGAATATCCTGGATGATAATAGCATTAAAGCCAATCTAAAGCCGGGCTCCATTTGTGACTTCTTTGTAAGGGTTTGACACCATATTGTGACTCAGTCGTGAGTCGACTGCTGTAGACTGGAAGTAGGACAAGTGGGAAAGCCTGTAATGAGAAACAAAACGATTAAATGGGCCCTTCTCCTCTTAAGCATATTGCTTTTTACCCTCTGGGGGGCGGCGTGTGCCTGCGATAACAGCCCGGTGGAGGAAACAGTCTGCATGGTTACCGAACCTTTGGCAGTGCCAACCCTCAGTGTAGATGAGACTTGTGCGGCTGCGGCCATCTCCGGTGAGAGTATAGACTCCGATAGCCAGGCTCTTACACTCAAAAACCCGACCTTCCAGGAGCTCAAGGATTTTATTCTTAAGGACCCTACCAGCCGCAACGAGTTTGTCCTTGATCAGTATGAGTGCCGCCACTTCGCCGCCGAGGTAAATAATAATGCTGAGGCGGCGGGCCTGAAGTGTGCCTTTGTCCTGCTCTGCTATGAAAGGGGGCAGCACGCCGTTATTGCCTTTGATACTACAGACCGGGGACTCGTTTATATCGAACCCCAGAGCGATGCTGTCATCCATCCTGAAGTCGGTGGCATGTACCAGGAAAAGGAGATAAAGGAAATCCTCATCGCCTGGTGAGGTAAAAGGCAAAAAGAAAGCCCTCAGCCCGGTAGTCAGGCTGAGGGCTTAAATTATTAGTGCGCTCTTCTTCTAACCAGGAAGAAAATGAGCAGCCCCACTACTACCACACCGGCTATAATCCCACTGATTAGAGGCCAGTTAACAGCTCCGGCTGGCGGTGCCGGCGTTGGCGGTACGGGTACCGGCGCCGGCTTTTCCTTTACGGTAAATGAGTCGCTAAGCCCGTTAACATCCACCGCGTAGCTGCCGGCAGCATCCCTCGAGGTAGTAAAACTCACCCTTGTACTGGCACCGGCGTCAAGAGCTACGTGCTCGACCTCCTCCGCCGTGCCGTTTACCTTCAGGGTCACCCTCAAGATGCCCATCTTCTCACCGGTGTTTTCCACCAGGGCGCTTATGGTTACCGTGCCGCCGGTTTCCACCTCGGCTGGTGATACCTCGAGGGCACTGAGGCTGAAGGCGGCCGGGGTCGGGATAAACATCGCCCCGAAGGTGGTGAAGTGGCAGACGCAGGCCGTTACGCAGTTGGTTTCTGGGTCACAGGTGCACTCACATTCCATCCACTCGCCGGCGGCCTCATCGTACCAGGCGATGACCATGTCCTCCTCAGCCACCCCCTCGGGAACGTCAGCCGGCTCATAGCTGAAGGTCATTGTTATCGGCGGGTCAAAGGTGGCGCCATCGGGTCCGAAGTCATAGACCAGACCAATAACACTGGCACCCTCGGGAGGCGCCGGGGGGTCATCCATTATCACCATGTTTACCTCGGTGAGGGGCTCCAGGTCCTTGGTCAGGCCTACCGTGCCGGCAGGAATATCAAGCGTGCACAGCCCATCCTCAGAAATGGCAGCCACGGGCTCCAGGAAAGCTCCCACATCGCTGACCATCCCTCTGACATCGGTAGTGCCCGCCGGTGGTGCTGGTGGTGGTGCTCCACCGCCCCCGCCGCCACCTGCAGGTGCGGGTGGAATGAGTGATTCAACAGAAGCTATGTAAACGGACATATGGTCAAGAAGCAGACCCATAGTATAGGTGCTATTCTCTTGACCAAGCTTCGTGCCGCCGGGGACATAATCAACCCCGTCTTTAGTGCCGGTCTTGCCGGCAAGCTCATAAGCCCGGGTATCTTTATTGTAATAATAGATGTCGGGCTCGGTAGAGGCAGTAATGGTTACCGTCGCTACAAAATCATGGTCAAAATTAATCGTTTCCTCGGGGTTTCCCATCTCGATGACGACAGCATCCTCAGGAAGACCGGTTAGTACCGATTCATCGGGCTTCACCACCCGCGGCGGGTTGATGTTGCCGGTATAATCATTCCCCTCACTATCAGTTACCGTCGTCCCGGGCGGTATTACCACCTCAATCTCCGCATCGGTGTCGGTAGCCTGGGTGGCGGTCTCAGAGGTATCGGTAGTCAACGTTAGCTGGACTGGAATTACAGGAGTATCAAGCGTAACCACTCCAGAGGTGGTGGTGTCCCCGGTTGTGCCTTCAGTAATTGCCACCGGGTCAGAAACCACGAATTTAACGCCGCTAATCTCATTGGTGCCGGCAGGGGTGGTTACCCTGACATCATATTCGCCAGCGCTAAGACCCGGCACGTCAGCAGTAATCTTGGTATCGCTAATTACCACGACATTTGAGGCAGCGGTGCCGTCGAAGCTTACCTCGGTGGCGCCGGTAAGGTTTTCACCAAAGATTTGGACACCGCTAACTGCGCTACCGCTGGCTGCCATCTGTGGGATTAGATTGGTTACTGCGGGCAGTGGTATCGGGGCTTGCGTAACCTCATAGGTAGCCGAGCTCAGCTCCGAGGTACCATTATCGTCAATCACCTTTACCTTGTAGGTGCCGGTGGGGGCACCCGTGGCAACGTCAGCCGTTAACTTTGTTGAGCTAGCGCAAGTAACATTGATAAGGTCAAAGGTGTTATCGCCGCTGACAAGTCGCGCTACATTGGCGCCATCAACAAAGTTGGTGCCATCAATAGTAAGCGTTCTGGACTTTTTGTTATCCCCGCTTGCCGGTGAAATACCGGTTACCGCTGGTAAATTGGCCGCCGTGCTAACTGATGGCGAATTGCTTGTTGGCGAGGTATTGCCGGCTTCGTCCTTAGCCTGAATGGCGAAGTAGTAGGTGGTATCGGGGGTGAGCCTGGATACCACAAAACTCTCCGAGCCGCCGACAAACCGGGGCACAATGTTGTTGTAGATTATGGTGGCTGAGCCCCAGTTATCCCCGGTAATGGCGCTGGCCGACCGGCGGATTTCATAGCTCGTGGCAGTGCCCGTATTTCCATCATCGCCAGTGGCCGTCCAGCTCAGAGCTATCCTGGTTGTAGCCGGTGAGCCAGCCGATGCCGCCAGACCAGTAATCTGGCCGGGGGAAGTGTCGTCACTTGGAGGTGCGGCCAAAGTAGCTTCGCTAGCTATATTACTCAGAAGCCCGGCAAGCCCCTCCTTATCCACTAATTTTACGGCAAAGTAGTAGGTTGCCTCACTATCCAGGCCTTTTACCTTCATCCCTTGGCTGGCACCGACAACCGGAGTCGGCTCGCCGGTGGCTCTTATTGCCTCATTCCAGTTGTCTGGGGTGATGGTGACCTTGGAGTAGCGGACATCAAAATAGCTAAAAGCGTTTGCTCCGGCCTCCGGGGTTGTACAGGTCAAGTCAATAGAATTCTGGGTTGGATTGACGGCTTCGAGGTCCGTGATTTGATAGGTGATAACCTCAACGGTGAGGTCGGCACCATAGCTGGTGCCATCGCCCACCGCTACCGCTCTGAAATGGTAGGTGGTACCTGAAACTAAACCAGTCAGGCTAGCGCTGAAGGCGCCATGGGCAGTCATCGTCTCTGGGGCGGTCTCATTGTCATAGTCAGTGGTCTCTCCCCACTCAAAGGAGACAGCCACCGATGAGGCGGTGCCTAAACTACTCAGGTTGCCGTTTAAGGTGGCGGAAGTGGTGGTTATATCGGTTGCATCACTGGTGGTCACCGCTGACGGCGTGGTTAGCGTGGTGAAGCTTCCGTCATTACCATAGCTGGTGCCATCGCCCACCGCTACTGCCCTGAAATGGTAGGTGGTACCCGGTAGCAGACCGGTTATATCGGCGCTAAAGGCACCTGCCTCGGTTTTAGCCTGTACCGCTGTGGTGCCGCCGTAACTGGTGGTTGTCCCATATTCAAACGAGACAGCCACTGATAAGGCAGTGCCCAAATTACCCAAGTCGCCGTTTAAGGTGGCAGAGGTGGTGGTTATATCGGTTGCATCACTGGTGGTCACCGCTGACGGCGTGGTTAGCGTGGTGAAGCTCCAGGGATAATCTTTAGCCAGGCCGTTACCAACCACATCCTGAGCGCCGGGGGTAATGGTGGCAGTATAAGTGGTGCCGTATGCCAGATTGCCGGTGGGACTGAAGGTGGCCGTCTTGGTACGGGCATCATAGGTAACCTTTCCAGCCACCGAATCGCCATTAGCCAGAGTAAAAGTGCTACCGCTGATGGTGTCGACGTTCATCGCCTCACTGAAAGTGGCGGTGATATCGGCACCAATGGCTACATCGGTGCCACCAGAGGAGGGAACCGTGCTTACCACCGTGGGAAGGGTACTTGTCCCTTCTGGTGCCTCCCACCAGGGGTAAAAGGCAACATTATCGCTTACAGCGTCACCCGTGCCACTCGGGTTGGTGGTTGCATGGTACGGTCCGCTGGCATCACCCCACCAGTTGTTGGTGGCATCAACTAGATATGCCGAGGTGTTATTGATGCCCCACTTGCCGGAGCCTTCAATGAAGTTGTTGAAATGAGCAACAGTACCAACAAGAGAGCCTACTGATGTTTCCGGAGTATACATGTAAATGCCACCCAGATTATTGCCGCTAAAGGTGTTGTCCGTGAACGAATTGCCCTCTGCAGGGGTCCCATAAGAATAAGCTGAGAGCATCACACCATATTTATACTTGTCACTGTCCTCCAAGTCACCAAGGCCGTTAGAAGTAAACTGGTTATCCTCAATGATGCAATCCCTTGCATTGGTAAGCTTCATTCCATTGCGCCCATTGTCATGGATATCATTTCCCTCAACCGTAATGTTTCCAACAATGCCACCATGAAGTCCGATAATCTGAATACCATACTTCCCATTACCATGAAGCTCGTTGTTGGAAACAACGGTACCGCTAGTGGGCTTGGCACTGTCGCCACTGCCTAGTGTTCCTCCCCCACAGCCGAGGTAGATACCGTAGTTGGTGTTGCTAAAGCACTCGTTGTTGCTGATGGAACCACCGTCAAGTTCCTGACCGGCAATCCCTGCCACATTGGCTCCTTCATCGCCATTATTCGAGGAATAGCAGTACTCCACCGTGGGATTAAGAACATATCGCAGCGTAATGCCACTGCCATAATTGGCATCGCTCCAGCAGTACTTAATAACAATGTCTGTTAACTCAGTGGTGTCGTTGAATACGTAAATGCCACTCTCGGAATCGATAACTTGGCCAACGGTTCCGCTCCCCGTGACCTTAAACCCGTTGATGGTCACGCCAGAGGCGGTAACCAGAATGCCATTAAACCCTGCACCGGCGTTGATTGTGGTTATGTCTTCTGTCCAGGCTCCGTCGCGGGGGTTTACATCTGCCTTAGCACCCAACAAGGTGAGTGCCTTGTCCACCGTGACGCTCTCCTCGTACGTCCCCGCCGCCACATTGATGATATCGCCGGCAGTAGCGGCATCAATGGCGCCTTGGATGCTCATGCTTGGTCCTACGAAGAACTCATCCAGCTCGAGGTCATACACTACCGTAAACGGAATTACCGTAAGCGGAACCAGCGTATGTGGATCATAATGGCCAGGGTCAACCGCTGCTGTAAGCGCGTCGTTTACCGTTTGGAAGAAGGAAGCACCAACCGAGAGACTTGGCACCGTCAACCGAGCGATAAGCCCCAGTCCCTCGGCAATCGCTGCACTGTCTCCGGCGGCTCCAAGTCCAGGCACAGCTCCTAACCCAAGTCTCACAATCGGTGCCATCGTCTGCCCGGAGAAGGTGACGCTCCCACTTGGTACGGTGAGATTCACCGTCGTTTCCTCTTTATCCTCGACGTAGATTCCCATCGGCGTGTTAGTAATTGTGCTTGTCCCAGCGAACGTAGCCAAAATGGTGCCCCCCTCCGCTGCATATAACGCAACCCCGGCCCAGCCTGTGCTAGCAGTATGACCACAGTTCAACGCAGTGAAGCCGTCCAGGCTGATGGTGTTCACATTTGTGAACGAAAAGCCATTGCGGCCCACCTCACTAACGGTAACATTTGTGAGCGAAGCACTGGTCACGTTGATCAGGTCAAGACCACCAACAACATTCATTGCGACTGGGTCGTAAACCCCACCTTCACCAGTGGTGTAGTCCTTGCCCTGCCCGATCACGGTGACGTTCTCGAAGGTGGCGTTGTTAAGACCGGAGATGTGCGCCACGAAGTTAGTGGTTTTACTGCCAGAAGCGTTTATGGTGAGGTCCTTCATAGTGAAGTCGATAGCACCAGAAACATTCAGGAAGTAGTTGTCTCCACCGGAGCGCGTGATGGTAACAGCATCTTGGCCGGCACCCTGGATGGTCAGGTTCTTGTTGATGCTGAGTTGCGCTTCATTGTAAGTCCCCGCCGCCACACTGATAGTGTCGCCGGGAGAGGCAGCATCAATGGCAGCCTGAATTGAGTCGTTGGTGTACCAGGTCCAGGCACTACTGTGATCATCACCAACGTAGTTGGCGCCCCACCAGGGGGAGTAGTCAACATTGGTACTTACATTATCTCCTGTTCCCGGTCCAACTTCGCTAGGTCCAGATGCATCACCCCACCAGTTGTTGGTGGCATCAATCAAGATATCGTCATCATCGGGATAGGGGGCCGGAGGGTCCTCAGTACCAGTATTATCTTCATAGAAAATGCCATAGGAGGTATTCCCGTGGATATCATTGTAGTTAATACTGTTGCCGGTTGACATCAATGGAGTCGGATAATCATATTCAACATGCCCACTTCTTATCAGGATCCCTTTATCGTTGTCGGTGATAGTATTCTGGGTTACAGTATTGTTCTGGCTAGCCATCAACTGAATCCCATTTGCGTTATTGACGGTAATGGTGTTGCCGGTAATGGTGTTGCCGCCTGATTTCCAAGCACATATGCCCTCTTTAACGTTGCCGGTGATAATATTGTCCGTTATTCTGTTTTCGTCACACTCTAGGCCAAGATAAATACCCACATCGTTATTTGACGAAGTATTGTCGTCAATGGTATTTCTGGTAGACGGCACCTCTCCTACGCTTTCTAATACTATGCCCCAGCCATCACCGTCTATACCAATTGTACAGGTGGAACTGTTTGATTGGATGGTATTATCACTGGAACCAAGCAAGCCAATGCCAGCAATATAGTTATTATTAAGAGTATTTCCCTTGATGGTGTTATTATCCGACACCTGTAATCCAATTCCAACACCGCCATTATCACTTACAATATTATCTTCAATGGTACAACCGCTGACATTGTAAAGAAGCATCCCACAATCCGTTAAGGGGGTATCCCCCGAGCCTGTGATTGTGAAACCGGATACTGTCACATTATTTTCGGCGATGGTGACAACAATTTCCGGAACATCATCGACTACCTCACCACCACCGTTGATTGTCGTGGTGGTTTTGTCTTCGCCTAGCAGGATCAAGGGTTTGCCAATGACTACCTTCTCAGTATAAGTTCCTGCCGCCACATTGATGGTGTCGCCGGCAGTAGCGGCATCAATGGCTGCCTGGATAGTGCCATAGATAATACCGGTTGTATCGTTCACGCAACCAGCTACCGCAATCGAGAAAGGGGTGCTTGTAATGACAGTCTCCGGTGTTGTTGTCAGGTCAACAAGACTAAGGGTTACCGGGTATGCCTTGGGGGTGTTGAAGTTCACCCTGAATTTAGTAGTTGCGTTATAGTCAGCCGACATGGGGAAACCCGTGTCAGGCCCGAAGTAACCTTCCAGATTGCTGTTAACCTCGCTCAATGGTACATCGGCCCAGCTATCAGGCAGATATGGGGATTCGGGAGGGTAATAGAACTGGAAGCTGGCAATGTCAGCTAGAACCGCATCCGCTACTACAAACTTGAAGAGGACAAGGGTATATCCGGTATCACTGGTGGTAGTTATACTGAACTCCTGCAGAACACCAGCAACATACGGCCCCTCAACATCAGTAGAGGAGATTACATCGCCTACCGCCGCCCCCGCCGGCACCGCCGTCACCAGGCCGAAGCTTAAGACCAGCACCAGGGCGAACATAACACTAAATATTTTTCTTTTCACCTTATTTCTCCTTTAGTTTGGGTTTCGCTTTCGCGATATATGTCTATCGGTCTTTCCCGAGTGTACAGGTCTTTGCCTGCCATCTTTATCTTCATAAAGCAAAAGGGGGGTGCTCAACTCATCGCAGCACTCCCCTACTTTTACCCGGCGTCTTGCCTCTCCGAAGCCCCCGCCATTCCTCCGCGCCGATACTTGACGCTAGCCCTCCATCCAGAAGCATAGCCATCAGCTTATTACGCATATCTGCCTATATATTTTCATCCACGGACATATGCTATCCGTATGCGGTCACGTGCAATCACAAAAATATCACAACTTTTCCGGTTTGTCAATAGGTTAGGCAATTATTTTTGAAATCTTGCCCTTATACTCGACCCATTTTCCCTCTTTTGGAAGAGAGGGGACTGTTCCTGGTAAACGCCCTTCGCCTGTTATTGACAGCTAACTCCATAACCTTATAGAATGTAACCTGTGAGCAGAGGAAATATTTTCCTGGCACCATTCCTGAAAGAGATAATGCGGCGCCGGAAACGCTTGCCCAGTCAAATGGCAGCCGACCTGGGTGTTAGCCATGCCACCGTTAGCCGCTGGCTTTCCGGTGAGAGTGTTCCCAACACCCGTTCCTGCCATAGGCTGGCTGAATATAGTGATGTATCCCTGGAGAAGGCCCTTTATGTCGCGGGCCACCTGCATGGAATAGATATGAAAGGTCCTTCTGAGTGGCCGGAGTTTCGTGAGTACTCTCGCCAGAAGTACCCCGACGAGCTTGATGAAGACCTGATTATTATGATTGAGGACTTAATTGAGCGAAGAAGGAGCAGGGGGCACAAAAGCGAGAAGAAGGATTCCTAAGCGTCCATTAACCTTTGTCCCAATTATGCCCCATTTTCCCTGACGATTTACACCTTCTCAATGCCCCAATATCACCTTTGTCATGGTATCTGGTAACCGGTTATGATTTGCCGGCAGTGGGCAATAGTTTTGGGGTTCCTCGGGCCAAGTAAACCTGTAAGCCGAGTTCTGTACTCCGATAATCGGAGCGGTGACCATCTATCTAGCCCTGGTGTTACCACCAGGGTCATGCGACCAACCCGGGGACGGGGCCGGGCGTCCCTTTGCC
>Ga0268282_1001182_pt1 | contig 11722 bp, 13 predicted proteins | sample saktaG_12_FD_190133 | JGI IMG/M metagenome (GOLD analysis project Ga0268282, IMG submission 190133) | Saline water microbial communities from Sakinaw Lake, British Columbia, Canada - sak_2011_5_24_120m | ecosystem: Environmental > Aquatic > Non-marine Saline and Alkaline > Saline ...
AGAAGCATTGAAACTCTGGTCAACTACACAATACGGGCGGTTCATAGAATTAGAAAAAGAGATACATAAATACTGCGAAGAAAGGGGATTAGATTTTAATATTATATACACCGAAGCAAACAAAACTTACAACGAGGGATATGAGAAACTTGGAATGGAATATGTCAGAAGACCTGTCTTAAAACATATAGAAGGAAGTATAGGCGGACATTGTATTCTGCCGAATTATAAACTATTAAATAGATGAATGTTTTAATCACAAGTTCAGGAAGCACAAACGGAATTAATATAATCAGAGCATTAGAGGGTAGGGTTAGGATTATAACAACTGACTCAAATGAATTATCAGCAGGATTATATATGTCAGATAAGTTCTACGTAGTTCCGAAAGCGACAGATGAAAAGTTTAAAGAGACCATAATAGACATTTGTAGAAGAGAGAACATAGACATTATACTTCCAAGTCATTCAGAAGAAATATCGGTATTTAACAAGATTACAGAATTATCAGATAAGTTAGTTCTTTCTCCTCCAAAAGTTTATGAGATGACGCAGAACAAAATATTGTGTAAAGCGTTCTTAAATAGTATAGATGTTTTAACTCCGTATAAGTATCCAAAGGAGTTTCCGATGATAATTAAACCGATAATAGGAACGGGAAGTAAGAGCACAATAAAAATAAATAACCAGAAAGAATTAGATTTTTATAATATCAAAGATACTTTTTATGAGGAGTTTATAGAGGGAACAGAGTATACGGTTATCGGAGTTTCTGATTTTGACGGAAAGATGATATGTGCTTTGCCGACAATAAGAATAGAGAAAAAAGGAGGGTTAGCGGTAAAATCTAAAACAGAAAAGAATTACGAACTTGTCAGTATGGTAAAGAATATAGTTGAAAATATGGGTTTAGTGGGAGTATGGAATGTCCAGTGTATTAAAAACGGAAAGTATTATTTTATAGATATAAACAATAGGTTCCCTTCTGGAAGTATGCCATTAGCAACTGCCTCTGGAATGAATATACCAGTAATTCTTATTTATATCTTAAAGGGAAAAACAGTAGAACCAAATTTAGTGTATGGGAAAACAAGTTTAAGGTTTTATGATAGTATAATTATATGAAGACAATTTCTATAGATTTTGACGGCGTTATAAGAGATTGTATGTCAGACCAACCAGTTGAAGGAACAATTCAAGCTCTTAAATGGCTTAAAAATAAAGGATATAACTATGTGATTACTACTGGCAGAGATGATTTAGACCAAGTTGAAAGGTGGCTTAAAAAGAACGGGATAAACGAAAAGCCGACCAATAAAAAGATTAAAGCACAATGTTATATAGACGATAGGGCAATTCGTTTTCAAAGTTGGCGTGACACCTTGAACTACTTTTAATATGGAATCCTTACAAACAGAAAGAGATAAAGAGATATTAAAAAAATATACTTCTGAAATAGAAGAACCCAATTGTTATGTAGAAATAGGAACGCACGAAGGCGGTTCAGCATTATTCGCAAGTGAGAATACTAAAAGACCTGTATACTCAATAGATAATGTGAATAAACTTACAGATGAACCCAAGTTCAACTTCATTCTTGGAAACTCATTAGATGTAGCAAAGACATTTGATAAACCGATTGGAGTTTTATTTATAGATGGAGACCACTTTCAAGCGGGAAAAGACTTTGAGACATGGAAAGATAAGGTTATTAGCGGAGGATATATATTATTTCACGATTATTTAGAACATACAGAATGGTGTGTTACAATAGACTGTGATAATATAATGGAAAAGTATAAAGATGAATATGAGGTTATTTTTAAACCAAATCATCCAATAGATAATACAAGTATTTTAATTTTAAGAAAGAAATGATAATTTTTAGTATTCCATTATGATTATAAATATAATTATTGACGAAAAAAATGGAAGAAGTTGTCATATTAAAACAAATTATAATAGAGAATACTGGGAAGAGTATTTCTTAAATGTATGAAATCTCAGTGTATATTTAGTATTCCAACAACAGGATTAGGATTGATGAATGGTTATAGAGGAGATAATTGGTTCAGGAGAAGAATAGAATTATTCCACAAATACACATTACAATCGCTTTTAAAACAAACAGAACAGGATTTTGTTATATGGCTTCAATTCAGACCAGAAGAAAAGGATAATCCACTTATTAAGACAATCAAGATACCTCATAGAAGGATAATGACCTTTAATGGAATATGTATCTGGGACGATAAGAAAGAAAATAGTAAACAGGCGTTAATTGATAGTTTAACTAATTCACTGCCCGAATTAAAGGAAATAGTAGGGAAAGAAGACGTAAAGTTGATAAACATAGCGTCAGATGATATGTATAGCGATGAAGTAGTAGCAAGCGTAAAAGAACAACCATTTAAAGTAAGAACGGCATTAACTCATCAATTAGGATACATTTATAGCATAAACGATAGATTAGCAGAGTGGAACCCGACAACCAATCCTCCGTTTTATACTCTGATGTATTCAAATGAGGATTTCTTAAACCCAGAAAAACACTATAAGTTTTTAGAAGGATTTAAAAGCCACGAAGATATAGTAAAAGTATTTAATCCGATAAGAATGCCAGACAGAAGATATTGCGTATTAGTCCACGATACAAATATATCAACCATTTGGGAGCACCCATTTAGAGGACAGGAGATTTATAATGAAACAGATAAACAAAAAATATTAATTAAGTTTTTTCGCCAATATGCTTAGACAAAAAAATATATATATCGCGGTGCTAAATCAAGGAAGTTTAAGGACTGAACTTACAAAAGTTCTCACAATGATAATTCAACAGGAAGGTTATAGGATTAATATAACTTATCCTCATAAGAAACCGATTGAGAATAATAGAAACCACATAGTTCAGAAGTTCCTTGCAAGAAAAGAGTTTGATTATTTAATGATGATAGATAGTGATATTGTCCCACCTCCGAATATAATGAAACTGGTAGATTTTGACAAAGATATTATTGTTCCATTGATGTTCGTAATGCAAGAAGGGAAAGTATTACCGTTATATCTAAAAGAAGCAAAAGACGGACAAATGGAGTTTCGCAGAGATTATCTGAGTAAACAAGGTTTGATACCAGTAGATTCTACTGGAACAGGATGTATAATATTATCTCGTAAAGTGTTAGAAGCAGTTAAGTATCCATTTAGAAACGAATATGATACTGACGGAATAAAGAAATTAGGATTAGATTTGAGTTTCTGTGCGAGGGCAAGAAAGTTAGGATTTCAACCTTATGTCCATTTGGATTATGTAGCAGACCATCACGCAGTATCCAGTTTAAGAGAAATGTATTACACGATACTTCAGAAAGAACGGGTAGAAGAAGAATATACAAAGATTGTTCAGTATCTTAAAGAGCATCACCCAAAAATATTAACTAAAGTAAAATAATGGATTTAGGAATAAATTACAAGGATTTTATAGAGGATTATTTGAAAGGAAACCATTTTGTTTGGATAGGAGGGAAAAGGTATTTTGTGATGGAAGACCATAAGTTTTTAATGCCAGACAGATATGAAAGAGATTTAGGGATACACGCAGTTATGTCTGTTGTCAGCCATATAAAAAATACTTGGGAGCCCAATACAACAAAAATGGTCAAAGACAAGATTAAAGAAGGAATGACAGTAGTTGATATAGGAGCTTCAATAGGATACTTCACTTTATTATTATCAAGATGCGTGGGGAAGACAGGGAAAGTATATTCGTTTGAACCAACCCCTAACCAGTTTCCCTATTTAACGGAAAACATACGAGTTAATGGATATTCAGACAGGGTTAAAACATTTAATATTGCTGCTTGGGATAACAAAGATGGGGTGAAAATGCCACCGATAGATAAGAAATGGGATTGCCCTTCAATTCCAGTAGATGAAGTATTAAAAGATACAAAGATTGACTTTATAAAAATAGACGTAGATGGTTCGGAAGCTCACGTATTAAGAGGATTAGACAAGACATTTAATTCAAACCCAGATTTACAGATAATGTTTGAATATTATCCAAGATGTCTTATAGAATGCGGTGAAGACCCAAAGGAAATTATGAAAATGGTTGATAAGTATTTTACCCACGAAATCATACCAGATGATATAGTTCCAGAGGACGGGGCAAATCTCTGGTGCCGTAGAAAATGAAGCTTAGACCAAATGTAGAGATTGTCATAAATTAACTGATAACTATGCAGGAAAAAAGAATTAAAAAGTTTGCACTTACCAGCACTGGATTCATAATGCCTACGCATATAGAGGCGATACAAGAAGTAGGAGAATTAGTAGGTATCAATACCAAAGAGGACTGCGTTGTAGTTAATAGCCCGAATTATTTACATTACCAACATATCAAAGAACATTTAGATAAAATAGTGTTAGTTGAGAAGCCATTGGTTATTGACGCAAAACAGGCAAGAGAATTGGCTCAATATGATAATATATTCACAATTTTACAATTAAGATATCACCCGCTTCTAAAAGAAATTGAAGTAAAGAAAATGAATGAGATAGAGATGGATATATCTGTTTATAGAGATGAGAAGTATTTTAATGGTTGGAAAGGAGATGAGGAGAAATCAGGTGGAATACTTTTTAATTTAGGAATACATTACTTTGATATACTATTCCAATTATTTGGAAAACCCATTGCTTCAGCGTGTGATACAGATATTAGAACAGCACAAGGATTAATTAGTGGAGAGAAGTATCGCTGTTTATGGAAATTAAGTGTTAACGAGAAAAGGGAAAACCAAAGAAGAATATTTAGAATAAACAAAAAAGAATATAACTTTTCAAAAAAAGACAACCTTGCTTATGAAAATTTACATAAATATGTTTATAGAGATTTAATACAAGGAAAAGGAGTCAAAGCAAAAGATGTAGTTTGGCTCATAAGTTTTATCCAGGATTTAAAATCAAAATCATAACTTAGAGAAACTTAAATTCGCCTAAAATAGTGTATTACCTAAACACAACTTCTAAAGAAGATTCACTTTATCACTACACATTATATCTTTTAGGGAAAATTGCTACAGATACAACCTCATATCCAGTTACCGATTGGGTTCGTTCTTCTAAGATATATTGTAGAAAAGTCGGTTATTCTATCTGGAGAAATGCGAGTGGTTGGGAGTTTAACGATTCAAATTATGTTGCTACAACAAATAATTTGCCTTTTGCTTTGAAAGATTTAGTAGCCGCACAACAGGATTATACTATTCCAACAAATGTTTTGGGCATACAAAGAGTAGAGGTTTTAAGAAGTGATGGAAGATATGTTTTGCTTAACAGAATGACAAAAGAAGAAGTAAGAGAACATTCAATGTCTGAATACTACGGCACAGATGGACTTCCTAAATACTATGAAGTCAGGGGTAATTATGTATCATTGTATCCAGCACCAGCAGCAGGAAATGTAACTACTACAGCGGGTCTTAAACTATATGTTTCAAGAGACGTTACGACCCCTACAATGACAACTGGAGGAGGGGCTTTTAGGACAATATTAGAAGAACCTGGTTTCCACATTGATTTTCACCCATATATAGCAGTAGGGTGTGCTATTGATTACGGGGTATCAAAGAATTATGTAAAAGAAAAAATGGACAATTTAAGAGCATCATTAAAAGAATATCAAGAAAACATAGAAAATTATTATTCACAAAGAGATAGAGATTATCCAACTAAATTTAGACCAAGCGTAAGGTCTTCAATATGAAACAAGTATACAATCAATTTCTTGGCGGATTATCATATTATGACCGCAATGCCCCTGCTAATACATACCACGAAGGCAGGGAAATAGACCCTCATAGGGGAGCAGGGTATCTTCAACCTGGCTGGCTTTTAAGCACAATTACCAAATCAGATGACGCAACTCAAGTAATAGATGGGGCAATAGTTGATATGTGCTTTGACCCAAGTGGAGCTAAAATGTATTTTATAGACGATAACCATCTTTACCAGATGACTAATATAGCTGGAACTACTCATACGGCATTTAATGCTGATTTTGACGGGTCTGCTCATTATTATTATGCTATACCAAGTGCTTCGCAAGGGTATAAAATGATTATTTATAATATAAGCGGAACACAATATCTTTTTTATGCTTATAAGAAAGCGACAGCAGGAGATGTGGGAACTTATGATTTAACATCTGCCTTTAATCCTGATTTCTTTAGCACCGATGTAACAACTGGAAAGAATGATTTAGAACCTACAGCAATAGATATGATGGAATGGAAATCTTATTTATATGTATCTCACGGGCAATATGTTGCCAGATATGACGGGGCAAATGATGTTCTTGATTATCACAAACTTGATTTGGGAAAAGGATGGGAAGTTACCAAGTTATTTCCAACAGAAAACTTTGTTGGTATCTGTGCTTCTAAAAAAATAGCTACAAGCGGACACTCAGAACAAACTGCTTCAAGGATATTCTTCTGGGACGGAATTTCTGCTTTGCCTACTTATTGGAAACTAGTAGACGATTATGATATAAGAACGGCTATCAACAAAGACGGGGAAATATATCTTTTAACGTGGGGAAAGGACTTTACTGGAGTTTTAAGGAAATTAACTGACTTCGGAACAGAAAAGATTATGAAAATGAAAACATCTATTGATGGGACTTTAACCTACTACGGCAAAGCAGGGCAGAACGCAATAGATATATTTGGAAATAGGGTTATATTTGGAATAGAAAATCTCATATTTAGTTATGGGAAAGAACAAGAAGGACAACCAATGGCTTTAACTATTCCTTGGGGAATGCCAAATGTTGCTAATGAAAGCATAGGAGCAATTAAAACTGCTTTATATAATGCGGTTTTTATAGGTTATTACGATGTAACCAACGGAGTTAAGTATATTTTGAAAGCCCAATCGGGCAATTCCACCAGAGCAACATATCGTGGAAATTATACAGATATGGGACAGACAATAAGAGTAAATTATATTAAATTATATTTCAAACCATTAGTGGCAAGTGATAGTGTCACGATAACATTAGATACGGATTACGGAACTTCTAACACCCCGCAACAAAACGCAGGTGTGATTTCTCATACTTTGGACGGGGCGATAACATCAAAGAAGTTTGATTTAGGAGGAATAGAGTGCCACTCTTTTAGACCCTGTATTAATTGGAGTGTTGGGGGCGTAGCATTTTCAAAAATTTGTATAGATTATGACTTCATCTCTGATTAAAAAATGTAGAAATACTGGTAGAACTTGGTTCGAAAAAGGGCAACATCCTTCTCCTAAAACAGAGTTTAAAAAGGGAGTTTATCAGGGGTTCGGGTTTAAAAAAGGACATAAAAGAAGAGTGGGATTAAAACATAGCGAAGAGACTAAAAGGAAATTAAGTGAAATACACAAAAAATATCCAAATAGATATTGGTTAGGAAAAAAGAGACCAGAAATAAGTGGAGAAAACCATTATAATTGGAAAGGAGGAATTAGCCCAAGAGATGCGACTTCTCCAGAATACAAAAAATGGCGTTTAGCAGTTTTTACAAGAGATAATTTTAGTTGTTTAAATTGCGGAAGGGTTGGGGGAGACTTAGAAGCTCATCATATTTATCGTTGGAAAGATTATCCCAAACTAAGATTCGAAATAAATAATGGTGCTACTTTATGTAAAGAGTGTCATAACTTAACAAAATTTTATAAATAATTAATATGCCAGAACCTACCCCTCAATCAAATAGATTAGCGACAGAAGAATTAGACAGACGGCTTAAACTATTAGAAGAAAAGAAACCAATTATCCCAAAAGAAAAGGAGTTTGTTGATATTCCGAAAGACGGGCAAAGAATGATACAAGAACTGGAAGTAGGAACAATCAAGAACATAACCGATAAGTCGCTGTATGGATTATTAAACGACACTACTCCCCAACTTGGCGGAAACTTAGATGTAAATGATTTTAATATAATATTAAAGTTTGAGCCAACCGCTAACCTTACCGCTTCTGGATTGATAGTCACAATGACGGTAGATACAAATGCTGAAGGGATAGGAGCACCGCTCTTTTTAGCGGCAGACGGGCATTTAGACACAGCAGACGCAGATGCTTCCACTACTTCGCCCTGCGTAGCTTTGGCTTTAGAAACAGGGACAGGAAGCAAAAAGGTTTTAGTTCACGGTATATTAAGAGTAGATTCCTGGGATTGGACAAAGGGACCAGGAACTTCAAGTTTAATTTATGTATCAACAACAGTCGGGACTTTAACCCAGACAAAACCAACGGGAACAGATGATGTTATTCAACCAGTCGGCTGGGCGATTAGCGACGATTGTATTTATTTCACACCTTCGCTTTTATACATAACTCATACATAATGCCAGTTCTTACAATTCAATTAAATAAAACAAAACACCAGAATTATATTACTGGAGATGATGACGCCAGCGTAGCTTACAACTATTTGAGGGACGGGGCGGAAGATGATGCCAAGGCTCCAGCACCTGACTTTTATTCAAATAATTATTCAGATGATATAACATTGTGTCCAAAGTTGATTATCACTTATACTGTGCCTATAACTGGAGTAAAAACTGTTAATGAAGTTGCTATAGCATCAGTTAAAACAATTAATGATGTATTAGTTGAAAATATAAAAAGCGTAAATAATATTACTTAATAATCTATGACAACACAATACCTTATCAAGAGTGGAGATACACTTTCACAAATAGCCCAGCAGAACAAAACTACTGTGGCGGATTTGATGAAATTAAATCCCAATATAACAGACCCAAATAAGATTTATGCTGGGCAGAGTTTGAGTTTGTCAGGAGAGATAGGAAAAGTAGAATATATTCAAGACCCAAGCAATCCCTATGCTTCAATACCAAAACCAATAACACCGACTACAATAACGCCTACAACTGGAACTGATAATGCCAAAGCACCAATAGTTAATGCTAATGTTTCTGATTTGAATGCCCAGATAGAAATGGTAAAAGCCCAGATAGAACAGAAAACAAAAGAATTGGAAACCGCAAAAGCGGAAGAAGCAAAAGGTGGAGGTGAAGGTGGAGGCGATACAGGAAACGGAGGCGATACGGGAGCAGGAGATGACCAAAGTAAGTGGGATAAAATGTGGGAAGCATTACTTGGAAAACAGCAAGAAATACAAGACCAAGCGATTAAATCACAACAGGATTTATTAACACAACAAACCGCTATTTATGAACAATGGGGGATTACTCCAGAGAACTTTCAAAAAATACAAGATATAATCCCTCAAATAACTGACTATCAGAAACAAATGGCGGCTTTAGATACCAGAGAATTACAAGCAGTAGACGCTATTCAAAATAGACCAGGTGTAGATTTAGCTTTTGCTTCGGGGGAAACCGCCAGAATACAAAGAGCTTACGCAATACAAAAATCAGGTATAGCGGCACAGGCTTCTATACTTGCTTCACAAGCCCAAGCGTTACAAGGAAACTGGGATACTGCCGTTAAAGCGGCTCAATTATATGTAGACAACGCTACAAAAGCACAACAACAAGTAGTGTCTGACTTAAAATGGGGCTTTGAAAACTATACAGATATTATAAGTGCTATGTCAGCAGAAGAACAAGCAAAAATTAAATTAGCGATGGATGCTCAACAAGACGAACTTGATAGACAACAAAAGGATTATTGGAACCAAGTTGACGCTGATATGAAACAACAGGGCTTAGAATTGGATTGGTATAAAGCAACACAAAAAACACCAACAGCACCTACTACGAAAGAAGTTGGCGGAGTATTATATCAGTGGGACCCAACTACTGGAAATTGGAGTCCAGCAGTGGGAATAGGAGAGGTTGACACTCGTAAATATATCCAAGACCCAACTAATCCTACTGCTTCTATTATTAACCCTAATTATGGACAACCAATAGATACAGAACAAATTAAAACATTAACTGGAAAACCTCTTACTGATAGTCAAGCTCTTTCTCTTGGATATGGTAAGAGAATGGTTGACGCTAATGTAATAATATCAGAATTAGAAGACCAATTTACTGGAGCTATCGGAATAATTACTGGTTGGAAATACTTTCCTGGTATTTTCAAAACGGAGGACAGATTAAGAATTGAACAAGCTGAAAGGAATTTTATTAACGCAGTTCTTAGAAGAGAATCTGGTGCTGCTATTGCTCCAAGTGAGTTTGATTCAGCTGCTAAACAATATTTCCCTCAACCTGGAGATACTGATAAAGTATTAAAACAAAAAGCTAAAAACAGACAAACGGTAATATCAAATATGGCTATATCTGCTAATGTTCCGTTGTCTGAAGTAACTGGACAAGAGGTAACTCCTACTGGCGGAGGGAGTTATGAAGATTATTTAAAAGCGATACAATAATATGGCATACCAACCTTTAACAAGAGAACAATATCAAAACGTAATAAATACTGGTCTTGGTCATCAGGAGATAATCGCCTTTGAGATAAAAAGAAAAGAACAAGAAAAAGAAGAATCAGGGGGATATTTATCTCGTGTCTGGGAGCAATATGCTCAAGCTGGAGAAGATATAATATCTGGAATACAAAGAGGTGCCGCAGGTCTTGAAGCGGGTATAGAAGAAGGAGGTATCGCAGGAAGATTAAAAGCTACTGGAAGTTTATTAAGGTCTGGATTAAGAACAGCAGGAGGAGTTGCTGGAGCGACTTTTGCTCCAATAACAGAAGCACCTGGTATTAGGCAAGCATTAGGATTTGCTGGAGAAAAGATTTCTGGGATTCCTGGAGTAGAAACAATAATTCAAAGTTTAACTAACTTGTCTAAAAAACATCCAGAAATAGCAAAAGATGTTCAAAACACAATTGATATTGCGGTATTAGTTGCTGGCACTAAAGCACAAAAACCAGCTGGTGCTGGCTTAGAAAAAGCTGGTGCAAAAATAGAAAAATCTGGTGTTACATCTGCTAAGATAGCTAAAGAAAACTTTGCTCAAAGATTAGTTAGTCCAGTTGAAACTAAAGCAATTAAACTATCACAGGTAGGTAGGACAAAAGAAGCTGGTGGTTTCTTTAAAAGGGATATAATAACCCCAACAATACTTGAATCAAAGGCTGCTAAAGAGGTAGCTAAAATACCTGGAATATCTGCTAAGAATACTTTTCAGAAAAACTTTAATATTGTAAGAGATTATAATGTTACTCAGGCTAAAAACTTGGCTGATGATATTGCTAAATATGATTTTGCTATTTCAAAAAAACAGGTTCTATCTCAATTAGATGATGTTGCTGCAAGTCTTAAAAAAAGCCCCCTAATTGTTGGGGACGCAGAGAAGACAGCTAATAAGTTATTAGCAGGAGCTAAAAAGTTTATTGAAGGTAATAAAGCAAGTGGTTCTGGTTTATTAAAGGCAAGAAAAGAATTTGATACTTGGGTGAAAAGTCAGAAACCAAAAGTATTTGATGCTAAAGCTGAAAACGCTTTTACTATTGCTAATGATAAAGTTAGACAAACTCTTAATACAATACTTGATGAAAAGGCTGTAAACCTAGGAATAAAAGATTCTCTTAGTAAGCAATCATCTCTTTATAGAGCAATGACAAATATAGGACCGAAAGCAGCCATAGAAGCTAATACACCACTTTATAGAGCGTTAGGAAGAATTGGTACTATTCTTGGAGTTAAGAGTCGTCTTGTTC
>Ga0268282_1001184_pt1 | contig 11717 bp, 12 predicted proteins | sample saktaG_12_FD_190133 | JGI IMG/M metagenome (GOLD analysis project Ga0268282, IMG submission 190133) | Saline water microbial communities from Sakinaw Lake, British Columbia, Canada - sak_2011_5_24_120m | ecosystem: Environmental > Aquatic > Non-marine Saline and Alkaline > Saline ...
TCATTCTGTCTTGAGTTTCTAGTCCCAAAATAGTCATTTCTTCAAAGGGTTTCATTCTTCCATAATAATGAGTAATATACTTCTCTCCCATTTTCTTATAATTATTAGCAGTTAGTTTTTCTTTCTCTGCTTTAACAATTAAAATATCATCAGAATAATTTTTATCCCATAAATCTCTATAAAACTTAATTAAAACATTCAAAGCAACTCTTTTGTTAAACTTCTTTAATTTATACAAATGCTCTAATGTTTGATGAACCATGTCTCCCATAAAAGCTTCAATTGTTGTGGGAATATCTACTTTTATCTTATCAATATAATGGAGTTTATACTTGTAAGGGCAGTTTTCATATGTGCTTATTCTTGAGTGTGAATAGGTTGCCATATTAATTAAGTAAGAAAAACTGATTATAAAAAGATTAGCCTTTTTTTAGGAAAAAGGCTTTATTTTAGATTAACACGACTGCAAAATTTTGCAAGCTAAAACTCTAAAAATACATTTATATTATTTCTTGTATGAATAATCAAAAATTACATATTAAAAACACTTTTGCAATAATAGTCCCGGCCCTAATTGGAATAATTGTTTTTCTTTTACCTTCTTATATTCAAGAGTTCTTTGTTTTAAAAATGGATCAACTTAATTTTTGGACATGGTTTACTCATATCTTTGTGCATCAGAATATTCAGCATTTATCTGCAAATATTACAATGTATTTAGCTTCAGCTTTTTTTGCTTATTTCATCCTTCCTAAAAAACAAAAAGAAGATTTTTATAAAATTGTTATAGCCTCGATTATTCTAGTCCCTTTAATTATATTTATATTAACTCTGATATTTAGGGCAACAGGTTTATTTCCATTACAATTAATAAATCATAGAGGATTTTCAGGGATTAGTTCTGCTGCTTCAGGTTTTTTAGCTTTTGCAATTGCTAAAAGAATTCAAGTTTTGTGGGGGCATGAAAAAAATAAACATCTTCTCTTAAATCTTTGTTACTTTATTTTTATTCCATCCTTAGCGGTTATGGTCTGGAGGTTATCAATCAAACTTTCAGTATATATTTTTTTATTTTGGATTGTTTTAATCCTGAATATGATATGGTTTCTTAGAAGAGAAAGGCTTATCTTAGATGTTAAAAAATTCAATAAAAAAGAGGTTTCTTTTATAGGTGTTGGTTTAGTGATCTTATTTTTTGGAGTGTCGTTATTAGTTCCTGAAAATATTGTATCAAATGGCACTGCAGTAAATACTGTTGCTCACCTCATAGGATTTGTTATGGGGTTTATAATCATATTTTTTTATTATCTTTCTAAAGAATGAGTTAACTTAAATCCAACTCTTTTTCAAATAAGTTTCCAGCTTCATCTCTAATTATCAGCTTGAAGTTTGTATGATAATCACTTTCGCTTTTTCTTTACCTTAAACATTTCTTCTTTCAAAACCATTATCTGCCTGTCAATATCTCTGATTAATTCTTTGAATTTTTTTAATTTTATAGTATACTCGGTTTCAGATAATTTTTTGGTTTTAAAATAACTTTTCTGCATATTTTGTATTAGTGTGTTCAATGCTTTTTTCTGGGTCATTAAATGGTTGAATTTCATTCGCATTCTCAATTTTTTTAAATTATTCCAAAAAATTAAAACAAAAAATAAAGTTAGAGAGAGAATAATTAGTATTCTCAGCCAGTTTTCTCTAAAAAAATTCTTAATTGTGCTGGAAGTTGCCAGATAAAAACTATTCAAAGCTGTTTGACTTGATTGTATTTCAGAAATTCTGTCATAACCCTGATTTATTAAAGTGGGAGTATCTTCAAATCTTTCATCCTGAAACGACGCAAGAATATTATTATAATCATCCTGCATTTCAGAAAGGTTAGTTGTTTTCTCAGCGTCCTGATAAGTTTCGACAAAAATTTTTAATTCGTCATTGGCCTCCAAAGCATTTTCCTTAATCGAACCAATTTCTGATACATACTCAATTATTAGTTTATAATTTGCTTTGCTCCCTTTTTCTTCCAAAGCAAACTGGGCAGAATAAAGTTGCAATGCCTCTTGATAAGTTTCATTTACTCTATTTATTGAAATATTTTTCTCCATCATCTCAAAGATATCTTTTTCCGCCTGAGCCAATGACTCTTTTGCTTGAATAGATTCATTGCTTTGTGTTGTTGAAAAAGCAAGAGAACTTTGAATAAAAATTAAAAACAGAACCCCTATTAAAATAGCCAACAACAATATTTTATACCTTGATTTCATTTTCATTATCCTTTTGGAAGCCTCAAATTCCTGAAACCTCCCACAGCCTTTTCAGCTTCGAGAGTTGCAAGTTTTTCTTCAATTTCTCCAAGTCGTTTATTAAAACTTCCGATTTTTAGTTCGAAAGTTCTTGTTTCAAGTTTTTTCTTTTTCATATAGTCTTCCTGCAATTCTTTTATTAAGATTATAACTTTCTCTTTTTCAAATTTCAGCATTTTGCTTTTTGATGTAAACCTGAGCATATGAACTCTTTTTGTTTCCATCTCAATCAGCTCTTCTATAACCTTAGAAAGCTTTTTGTTATATTCCTGCATTGCTGTTTCATATTCATTCATACTCATTTTCTTATCTTTAAAACATTCTTTTTGAACAACTTTTATTAATTCATTCAGAATTTTTTCTTCATCTTTAAGTTCTTTAAGCCTTTTTTTAACTTGCCTTAGCCTGTTTATTTTATAACTCCCAAATGAAAAGATAACTAAAAACATTGCACCTAAAGCAATTTCTCCAGGATATTCTTTAATGTAATAACTTAATTTTCCAAACTCTCCTTTAACCTCTAAAGCATAAGTTAGTTGAGAATCTTTCACTCTGCTATAAGCCTGCTCAAATTCGCTTCTTTCAATTGAAAGCTTTGCAAGTTTTAACAACTTTGTAGATTCAGAAACATCAATACCTTTTTTTTCAGCTGATTTAATCAGAGAATCTAATTCATTAATTATTTTCATTGAATCTAATGCGTATTTAACCTGCTCTTTGATTATATTATAATTGTTTCTTACAACTTCAAGATTAAAAGTATTCATCTCAGTTTCAGACTCATTTAATAGTTTATTCAGATAATCAGACGAGAGATTTGCTTTATTTAACTGAATTATTAACTCTCTTGACTCATTCAACATTTCTTCAGCTCTTTCAATAGACAACTCGTGTATTTCTAATGTTATTTTTTTAGAATCAATATATTCAGAAGCGCCTTTTCTTCCATTCATACTTATTGTTAATTCTTGTTTTCCAAGTTCAATATACGTTGGAGAAGTTATTATTAGAGTTATTGTTATTTTCTGCTCTGGACCCAAATAAGAAATTTGTTTTGGAGCAATATCAATATATTTAGATATTTTTCCTGATACTGAAAAAGTTAAATCTTTCAAGGATTCATTTTTGTCTTTATTTTCAAAAACAATTTTAACTTCATTTTGTTCTCCTCTTATTAATTGAAAGTCTGCTGAAGTTCTTACTGCAACAGCGTTTGCTGCACTTCCTCCTCCACCCCCGCCACCAGAAGAAGTTGAAGGAGTTGTAGTGGCTGTTGGAGCATCACAGTCAGAGTCTTGCAAATAACCACAGGAAGTTACACAAACTCCGTCGCTTGCATTATAGCATAAAAAAGAAATGTTTATTGGACTGCTTAAATTTAAATTACCATTAGCATCTTGGATTAAATTTCCTGAGACATTATAACCGTATGAATTAAGATAGAATGTTTTAACTCCAGAAGTCATTGAAGCTAAATTTGAAAACCCCACACCAATATTATTATAGTGTAGTTCGTTATCTGTAATGTTTGTAAAATTAGTTGATAAATTTCCAGAAGTATTTGTAAGTTCAGAAGGAAGTGTCCAATAAAAGCTTACATTATATGCAGTATTATTTTCATTAACATTAGAAGAACCCATAAGATTTCTTAAATATCCATTCAATGAGAAATTTTCATTGGTTAGATAAACTGAAGTCGGATAAGAAGATATTAATTGATAAAGATAAGGGCCTGCTTGATTTGATACAAGAGTCGCTGTTGTGTTTCTGTATCTTTCTGAGCTTCTTGCTCTTAATTCATCTAAGGTTATTATGACATTTTCTTGTTTTACTTCTGATAAAAATGTTGCATTAATTTGTATTGTACCATTAGATTTTGGGGATAAACTGCTAACAGCAATTAGATTTTTGATGTATTCTCCATCATAATAAATCCTTCCTTCAGATAAATCATAAGTTAATCTAAAATCTAAACTGCATCCTGTTGAATGTTCTGAATCTCCTGTATTGTTTATAGTTATATTTCCTATAAACTTGTTTTCATCCCAACCACTAACAGGTCCTAAATCACTTGTTGCTGTCCAAGTGCAATCCCAAAAACTTTCTAAAGTGTAATTTTCTGAATAAGCAGAATCACCTGCAGTATCATTTGCCCATATGCGAAATGTAATATTTGATTCATAAGAAGGGAGGGGCAAGGTTGTATTTAACATTGTATAACTTGATTTTACAGTTGTGTTTGTCATAGTGATATTGTTCTCTCCATAATCTCCTGTTGAATTCTTCCATTGCAAAATAGCAGAATTAAAATTATCATCAGTATCTGAAACATTAATAGTTATACTAACATTTATATCTGGGTCTAAATCATCTGTGGAGTTTGGAGTGTAAGATACAGAAATAAATGTCGGGGCAGTATTTCCATTTATTGTCCTTGTTTCTGTTGAGTTTGTGTTTCCTGCGTAATCTGAAATAGAAACATTATAAGAATAACTCTGCCCAACAACTAATCCTGCTTGAGTATAAGCAAACACCCAATTTCCGTTTCCTAAATCAGTCAAACTTTCATTAGTTGAATTAAAAGTAGTCACAGTTCCATCCCAATTATAAGTTACATTTTTTAAGTTTTCTTCAGTTATTGAAACATTTACAACAAAGCTTCCTGAAGCTCCTGAATTATTTGATGGAGTTGGAGAAACAAAATCAACTAGAGGGAATGTTTCATCTAAATAAGTGTAATCTATTGTAACATTGAATAAATAAGGAGTATAATTCTGGTTTTCTGTAAAGAATGTTGCTCTATATTGAAAATAACTTGCATTATTCAAAGAAGACAAATTAGAGAATGTATTATTTGTATAAATAGTTGAAAAATTTGCACCAGAGCAATCACTTAAGGAGCAGGTTGTAAATTGAAATGTTAAATTAAGAGAGTTTGTTGTTGAGCCATCTGCAAAAACGCCGTAAAGTGCTTCTCCTGTCGTATAATTAAGTTCTGCTGAAACAGATGCAATTGTAAATATAAATAATAGAAATGCAAACAAGACAAAATTCAATTCTTTTTTTATAAAAATTGTTTTAAATGACATTTTTAAAATACCTCTGATATAAATCTTTTTTTAGAGCATAGGAATCCGCATGAGACATATAAGCTTCCCAAGAGTTGAGGCTCTCCATTAACTTATCAAAACCAATGATTCCTAAACTATATTCTTTAAATTTTCTTTTTGTATTTTTCAGGAATCTTTTAATGGTGCTTTTTCTAACCAATCTATAAGAACTAAAAATTTTATATCCAAGAAAGTCTATTCCCAATGAAAGTGGAAAGATATTTGCCTTTTTTGGATGGAGTGTTAGTTTCATTGACGCAAGGTGTAAGCGGATATCTCCTTTTATTTGATGAATTTCTTGTTTTGATTCATGGAGTATAACAAAGTCATCCATGTAACGGACATAATATTTTATCTTCAGATTATATTTTACATATTCATCCAATTTATTTAGGTAGATATTTGCAAATAATTGAGAAGTTAGATTGCCAATTGGTATCCCTCTTTCTGAATTTGTGCTGTCTATTATTCCATCTAATAATTGCAATAATTTTTTATCTGCTATTTTTTCTCTTATAATCTGTTTTAAAATTTCATGGTCTACACTTAAGAAATATTTTGAGACATCACATTTTAGAACATAGTAGTTATCGCCAGTTTTTCTCATAAATTTCTGGATTCTATTTATTCCTTTATGAGTGCCTTTTCCTTTTCTACAGGCATAAGAGTCATAAATAAACTTGAAATTAAATATTATTTCAATAACTGAACAGATAGCATGATGAATAATTCTATCTCTAAACGGCAAAGCAGAAATTTTTCTTTCTTTTGGCTCAAATATAATAAAGTGTCTGTACTTCCCTGTTTTGTAAGTTTGATTTTTCAGTTCATTTTGTAGTTTAAACAATTCATCCTCTAAGTTATAAGTAAATCTAAGAACTTCTTCTGAACCATTCTTTCCTCTTCTTGCTTTTAAATAAGCACTATAAAGATTCTCATATTTGCAGACTTCTTGAAATAAATTTTTGTATGTTTTCATTTTTTTATTATTAAAACCAGCAGCGTTCAATCCGTTTACACATCATCTTACTAACTGCTGATTTTTTGGTTTAATATTTAGCTTGTCAGCTTGGATTTGGATTGATGTAGTTCCCCTGCACGGTCCATTGTCTCCGTAAAGACATTGATTCTGGCTTTTGGAACTATTGCAACAGCGAAAGCCAATGTTGTTGTTCGTATCCGTGGGACCATTGTTCAAATTCGCACAAAAAGGGCCCGCATTGGCCCCATTGTTCCAATTGCCACCACGTAGCACAGCGCACTGCTAATCACAATCCAACCCATTCCTATACAGAATAAAAATTCTCATTTTCATTCTGTCTCCCAAAGTCCAAAATCTCATGGACTTTAGGATAAAGGAATATTATTATACTTCTTGTACCAACCTCCCAGCATTTTGCCTATTTCATTTATTAATTCAGAGCCATATTCATATTGGTCAAAACTGATAAACTGCAAATCTTTAGAAAGCCTAAAAAATATTCTTAATTTATCTAATTCAATTATTGCTTTCTGTAATGACTGTTTTTTGTCAAAATCATTATTTGATTGTATAATACTTTCTAAAAAACTTAATGAAGTATTCTCTATTTTTTGAGCCATTGTATATTTTTCTGATTTTGGAAATTTATTTAGCAAAGTGTGCAACCACTTGATGAATTCATATGTTTTATGGAAAATTTTCATATCTTCTATCATGTTAAAACCTCTTTGAGTATGATGAATTGGGAAAAATTGCTTCGCCCCCCCCCGATTGAAGCGGGATAAGTTACGCTTAGATATACTTGTTATCATTTCCCCTTCCCTTCTATTGTTCTTATCAATGAACTAGTTGCTCTGATGCACTCTTCTAATTGTATACAGTATCTTTCTTCTGATTCTTTCTCAAATTGTTTAAGGTGTGTTAGAATTATTATAAGGGCCTGTATTCTGCTTATATTTGCTCTAACCTTGTTGTACATACTTGCTTTATCTTCTGTATGATACTTATTATAGCCAACAATAAGATCTGTTATAGAATTAACAGACATTTCATAGAGCATCAACCATAGTTTTGTATGTTTATTTTTTTCAGCTTTATCAATGATTTCAAGCAACTCAAGAATTATGGGTAACAATCGAATATAAACTCCTAACTTTGTGAAAGGCAAGCCTTCTTTTTCAGGTATTTCCCTTTTTTCAATTTTCTGTGAATTTTTTTCTAAACTTTCCATTTTATTTAAGTATTCTTCAGTTGCCATTTTCTCTACCTCTTTTTTTCGCGCGACGCCCCTTTGGGCTTTTTTCTTTGGATTTCCAGATTCCAGGAACCAGATTAACTACTGCAACAGCGAAAGCCAACGGTGTTGACCGCAGCCGTGGGACCACGGCTCAAATACGCACAAAAAGGGCCCGCATCGGCCCCAACGTACCAACAGCCACCACGTAGCACAGCTTTATTTGTATTAGTATTCGCTGTAAAATAAACTCCATCATTCCCATAAACAGCTGTATTTGCATCTGTCCCTGTTTGAAAACTAGTTCCATTCCAATAACAATATCCAGGTGAATCTGAATTACATGGTTTATTGTAACTAACTGTCTCATTTGTCCATTCCCAAACATTTCCAGTCATATCATAAACACCTTCAGACGAAACACAATCTACTTTACTCCCAGTCATACAAGCATCACCCCCTCCAGGAGAATTTACCCAATCACAATCTCTGGTTTCATCAATAGTGCAATCTGTTAATTCTGTGGCTAAGTTAAAATATTCTCCCTTAATATTTGCAGCAGCTAACCACTGCTCATCTGTGCACAAATACTTATTCCCTCCTGGATAATTTTCACACGCTGTTCTTGCTTCATTTCTATCAATATAAACCCATGGATACTTCCCCTCAGATGAGTTGGCATAAGCACCAGCCAAAAGAGCCGCATCAGTGTCTGCCGCCCCATTCCAAGTGCTTGTGTTAGATTCCGAATTCCAACTCCCATCAAAATTCCATACACTCGCCTCATATTTATCAATACAAAATCCATTTAATTTGTTAATATAAGCCATACCTTCTGGACACTGAATTCTTTGATATTCCCAGCTTAGATTATTTAAAGAAACATTACTTCCTGTTGAAAAAATTTGGCTTGTATATGTTCCGTTGTTAAAAGAAAGATTAAGCTGAACTGCCCCGCTGCCAACACTGGAATTGTATTCAGTTTGATTATAAATCCCTAAATCAAAATCAGATTGTAATTTATCTATAAATGTTAAAGCAAAAACTAAGGAGGCAAATAAAAATACACTTAAAACAATCAATGATGTTTTTTTATTTAAAATCTTAATTTTTTTCATCTTCATTCAACTAAAAACTCCTTTTTTATATTTATATTTAAATCTAAAACTGAAAATAATAGTTCATAATTTCCCCCCTCCTCAAATCTATATTCAATTAACTTTTCTATTTTAAGAATATTCTTTCCATTACTTTCTTCTTTAACTAGAACATCTTGTAAATTAAAAGTTTTTGTTGTTATTGGGGCATTATCTTTTGTTAACAGTATCATCCCATAAATTGCTTCTTTAATTTCTCCTTGATTTACAACTATGTCTCCCTTAAAAGTATCCCCTATTTTAAAATTGTCTTCTAAATCCAAAACTACATTTCCAGTTAAACTTATAAATTTCTCGTTGGCAATATTTGGAATTTTTGTTATAGCACCAAAAAATATGTAAACTATTGCTATAAGTGAAAATATAGTTATTGCATATAATACTCCCTCTCTTTTTTCCATAGAGAAAAGAGGTTTTTGTTATTTAAAAGTTTATCTGCAACTCTCGAAAGACTTAAAAATGTACTATTATTATTATTATTATTATTATTATGCAAAATGGTGAAAAAAAGAGGGTTTAGTAAGAAAAAGAAAATCTCTGAAAAAAGAACAAATTTGAAAGGCAGGGAAGTTAATAAGGAGGTTAAGTCTGATAAAAAAACAAAAAGAAATAGGTTTAACCATGTTAAAAAAAAGGAAAAAGGATTTTTTCAAAGATTATTTGGAACTACATCAAAAAAATCTGATGAAAAGACTGATCCAATTAAAATAAAATCCCCTAAAAATAAAAAAGTTGTAAATAAAAAAATCAAGAGAGTTATAAAAAATTTAAAAAAAGAATTTGCTAAAAAGAAAGCAGGAAATAAAAATATAGAAACAAATAAAAAATCGAATGAAAATTTTATGCGAACTGGAATCAAGGGATTTGATTCTCTTTTTGAAAAGAGCATGGGTATTCCTAAAGGGAATTCAATTTTAATTGAAGGGGGTCCTGGAAGTGGGAAAACTGTTTTTTGCTTAGCAACTCTAAACGAATTGTGCAAACAGGGGAAAAAATGTCTTTATATGAGTTTTGAAGAATCAGAAGAACAACTAATCACACATATGGAAGGATTTGGATGGAAATCAAAAGAATTTATTAAAAAAGGTTTATTAAAAGTTGAAAGATTTGATGCCATAGATATTTCAAGAAGTATTGAGGCATTATTGAGTGCAGCTAAAAAAGAGCTTTTAATTGAAGTTGAGCCAATGTTTTTTCCAGAAGATTTTAATCCAGACTTTGTTGTAATTGATTCTTTGACAAGCATTGCTTCTGCATTTACAGGAGAAGAGTCCAGATTTAGAATTTATATGGAGCAATTATTTAGATATCTAGAAAAAAACAATATCACTAATTTTCTGATAAGAGAAGTTTCATCACCTTCTCATGTTGGAACAACATTTAAAGAACAAGGAGAAGCAGTTTCTTTTTTATCCGACGGTATAATTGTTTTGTATAATGTAGTTTATGATTCAGGAGAAAGGACTTTTGCTATTGAAATACTTAAAATGAGGGGGGTTAGTTTTAAACACAAAATTGTTGAACTTAAAATTATAAATAAAAAAGGCTTAGAGGTAAATCCCAATAAAATATTAAAGAAAAGTCATAAGAGCAATTTTAGTTTGACTTGATTTTTCTCTAAGGAGATAAATATTTTTGTTAAGTCAGTTTCTTAGGATAATTTGTGCAAAATTACACCTAATAAATTTACACTTGCTCAGTCTATTATCTAATTGTTTCTTTTTATTTTTTTAATTGTAATGGCCGCCTTCTCTTCATCACTCTGCACCTTTCTCATGATATGTTCAAAAATAAAACAATCATCTAATCCTAATGCATTAAACACGCTATCAATCAAGAACTTTTCTCTGTTAGCAATATCTATCTTTTTTACAGTTCCTTTTTTTGTAAGCCAATTCTCATAAATGTTGACAGATACAATTAGCTTAACATCCTTAAACTGTTCGAGCTTATCTTTAGGGATACTTCCTTCAACTTTCTTCGAAATGTATTCTCTTAATTCTCTGCCTTCTTTTTTTAGATAAAAATGTCCGAATTTATTATGCCCGTAGAGATGATTAACAGAGGGCGTCTTTTTGTCTATTATTATTTTTATCATTTTTCCTCCTAAGATAATTAGGGTCATTTCTAAATCCGCACTTCTTGCAGACTTTTCCTAGAGGCCCCTCTGTATATCTTGAGCTATTGCATTTAGGGCAATTCTTCATTCTATTTCTTATTTACAAAAGGCAAGTCTCTAACACCAAAGATAGCTAAGATAACTCCTATCTGAGCAATTAGTGCTGTGACTGCTGTTCCGGGTTCTATTGAACCTTGAAGCCAACCGCCGACAGTTCCAATAACTACAGAAAGTCCAACTAATGCTGTACCTACTTTTGTCTTTGACTTATACCATGGTTTTTCACTCATTTTTTTTACCTCCTTTTATTTTTTTAATATTGGGATTTTTCCTGCGTGTTGTTTAAGAGTTCTATTTTTCAAAGCTTCCTTATAATGTGCTTCTGGACTAATCAAAGTCATTTGACATATTTGACATTCTAATCCATACGTCCATAAGGGAAACTCCTCACAAAATATCTTACTCAAAATCTTCTTTATTGTTTTCCACATTTTTACCTCCTTGAATATTTTTAATGGAATCTGTAAATTGAGTAATGTGTTTTTCTAATTCTCTATCAGTATAATCAAATTCAAATCCATCATTTCCGTCTTTATAAGGGTATAATGCTAATCTATCATGCACTGCAAAATAAGGCCTTCCATGCATCCCATGTTTGTTGCAAACATTATTTACACTATCATATTTATATCCAAAACTATCAACATGGGTTCCTCCCCAAAAAATTAACTGTGGCTTTTTGAAAACTGCCACCGCATGCATAAATGAACTATCAATTCCTATGTGGGCTACTGCATTTTTGATAATCGGCAAAA
>Ga0268282_1001199_pt1 | contig 11649 bp, 3 predicted proteins | sample saktaG_12_FD_190133 | JGI IMG/M metagenome (GOLD analysis project Ga0268282, IMG submission 190133) | Saline water microbial communities from Sakinaw Lake, British Columbia, Canada - sak_2011_5_24_120m | ecosystem: Environmental > Aquatic > Non-marine Saline and Alkaline > Saline ...
CAGCTTGTGCCTCCAAGATATTTACGCACACCCCAGTAACCTCCGGCATATAATTCTCCGTTAATATTTCTAATGCCTGTGCCCACATACCCATACTGCCCACATTGAGCCAGTTTGTGCCATCATAAGCTGCTATTTTATCAAATACAATTGTCCCAATTTGTCCAAAATTTCCTGCTATAAATAATTTATTATCAAATACTTTAAAATCATAAACAGGTCCATTAGGCATTCCAATACTTGTTCCGTGCCAGTTTGCGCCATCCCATATTGCTAAACGTTTTGTATTTGGCTGATAATCTACTTCTCCAAACCCCCCTCCTATAAACAGTTTGTTATCAAATATTCCTATACATTTAATGGTACCACTATAAAGTGTTATACCGTTAGAATAAGAATTCCAATTTAGATTATCCCATTTAATAATACCATTAACTATAAATGTATCTATTTTTTGAAAAACACCACCTATATATAAAAAACTATCTTTTTCATTAAAAAACGAATTTATTTGTACTCCACCTTCACACCAAAGACTATCAATATTATTGAAATGGGTATTCCATGATTGAGATTTTACATCAGCCATAAAAATTAGAATACTTATAATAAACAAAAAAAATGTTCTAAATTTTTTATTATTCATAATTCATAATTATTTAGTAATTACCATTTTTTCACTCTTAACTACTTTGCCGTTTATAATAAGATTACATACATAAATTCCTTTTCTCCAGCCCAATGTATGAACCATTGTCTTGTTACTGCCTTTTTTAAAAATAAGTTCTTTTAACAACTTTCCTTTTAAACTATATATTTTAATTATGCCTTTGTCATCTGCAGCAATGTATGCTTCTATGGTAAAACTATTATCACTTGGATTTGGATATAATTTAAAGTCAAGTTCTTTAACGTTTATATCTTTTATTCCTGTATTATTTATTATGGTTATCGTCTTATATGCAGTATCTGCACAATTTCCATATACAACAATAACAGAAACCAAATAGGTTCCAGCTGTGTCATATTTATGTGAATTGTTAGAACCTGTGCCTGTTGTACCATCTCCAAAATCCCAATCCCAACTGTCGGCATTAGGATTTGAATAAAAAATTACGTTAGGAATAGGATTGATATCTGTATAAAAAATAGTGTCTGCAGAAGTATGTATGAATGCCTGTAACGAATCGCAGGGCTTAATAGTAATCGTTGTAGTTGCAGTATCCTTGCAATTCTGATAATTCACAATAACTGATACATTATAAATGCCAGGGTTGTAATATATATGCAATGGCTTTTGTATTGTATCTGTTTCTCCATCTCCAAAATCCCATTGCCAGGTATCAACATAAGCATTATTGTTGTAAAATTGTATAGCAATGCTATCTTTTACATAATATACTGTATTTTTTGGATATATAATTGCATGTAAATAATTGCAGCTTGTATCAGGCATAAACCATTTGGCAAGACCATAAGCACATTGGTTGCCGTTTACATAAGTAAATGCTCCGCCTACATACAGAGTGTCTTTAAAAACTTCTAATGTTGCTACTACATTATTAGCTCCTTTACCCAAGCTATCCCATTTTGTGCCATTCCACCGGGCAATATAATTTACAGGCATTCCATTAAGTAATGTATCCGTGCATCCGCCTACATACAGGTCTCCTCTGTAAACTGCCATTGCTTGATAATAAACATCACAACTCAAATCAGTTCCAAGAGAGTTCCATTGAAAGCCATCCCACATAGCAGCCATATATGAATTCAAGGTATCTGCAACCTGTGTAAATGCACCGCCTACATATAAAAAATTATTAACTATATCCACGCACATATCATTAACCCAGTAATTAGGACCTCCAGGCACATCTTGCCAGCTTGTGCCTCCAAGATATTTTCGTAAACCCCAGTAACCTCCGGCATATAATTCTCCGTTAAAAACTTCTAATGCCTGTGTCCACAGACCCATACTGCCCACATTGAGCCAGTTTGTGCCATCATAAGCTGCTATTTTATCAAATGCAATTGTCCCAATATGTCCAAAATTTCCTGCTATAAATAATTTATTATCAAATACTTTAAAATCATAAACAGGTCCATTAGGCATTCCAATACTTGGTCCACGCCAGTTTGTGTCATTCCATATTGCTAAACGTTTTATATTTGACTGATAATCTACGTCCCAAAATCCACCCCCCATATATAATTCATTATTAAATGTTTCTAAACACTGTACTTCACAGGTATTTGTTACCCCATTTGATAGGGCATTCCAATTAACACCATCCCATTTAGTAATAGTATTAACCAGCAAAGGTCCTATATATTCAAAAGCTCCACCCATATATAAATATTCACCCTGGTTATGAAATGATTCTACATAAATAGTACCACCACTAGAATTCCATAAGCTATCTCCTAAACCATCAGTATGCCATGTCTGGGAATATGAAAAAGCACTGTCTAATATCAGGACTATAATTATTATAAATTTTTTTAAAAGTTTCATAACTTGATTATTGATTTTTTATTTCATTGTTTATCCGTAATCTGAAATCCGTAATCCGTAATTTTTTGTTTCATTGTTATTTAGTAATTACCATTTTTTTACTAATCATCGGCATATCTTTAATTATTAAACTATATGTATATATACCGGGACTCCAGTTTTTTGTATTAACTTTTATTGTATTTTCACTGCTGAATACTTTGTATTGTGCAATTAATCTGCCTGAAACGTCTCTTATTTCTATTGTGCCTTTTATGTCATCAGGCAGGCAATATGGTATTGTTGTTGTGTTATTGAATGGGTCAGGATAATTCTTACCAAGTATCTCGTCTTCTTTATTTGTGTCAGCAAAATCAGAAGTTCCAGGTATGTTTAATGATTTTATATTTATTTCAGCCGGACATTCAGGAACTTCTTCCCTGTATAACAAGTCAAGTATTGCCTGTGCATTGCTTGTTCCAAGTCCAGCAGGACATTTGTATGCCAGGTCTCTTATAAACTGTATTTGCAAACTATCTAACTGATACAATGTTTTACCCTGGTCATATAAATTTAGTAAAATATAATTTAATTGCACCCAGTCATAGACCTCAGGGTCATCAACCGGAATATTTGCAAGTTTTGTTGCAGCATCTGTAAGATTACTATCAGCAATATATGTTGCAATAAGTGTTTGTTCTGCCCCAGTTGTTCCTTCGTTTTCCAGTAAAGTTATTGCATCATCTTTACGATTATTTACAGTATCAGTAAGCAAAATTATTAATTCATTAAGGAATAACTGCCTTTGTTGTGTTATATTGTCAATTTCACGTTGTATGGATGCAAGTGTTGTATAATCAGGATTATATGCCTGTAATTTCTTTAACTGGTTGACAATACCATGAGGAATAGTTTTTAGTTTTTCATAAAACACCGGTTCTGTTTTTTTGGATACAGGCAGGTTTACCTGCATTACATTTTTGAAATTACCATGAGATAAAGGATATTCAGTTATTAATGAAATTATTACTGTATCAGATAACGGAGAATTACTAATTAATTTATTCTTTAATTTACCAACCGGGGTATTTCCATAAATACCATCTAATAATTCGTAAGTTTTACCATTATCAAGTGTAAGTTCAAAATTGTTGTAATTATTTTGTAATGTGTATATTTCATTACTTAAATTATCCAGATCTTCTTCTATAACAAATAATTTTGGTAATGGGTCATGAGGATAAGGATAAGGTATTATCCAAAGAGGTGGACATGCTGTAGGATTGTCAGTTTTGTCCACACCAATACCAAAAACATTTATTATTGCTTCATTAGGATCTGGATATATTTCAGGGATTACGTTTGGCGGACCAGCATGTCTGTAATAAATATATGAATAATCATCTAATGATTTTATACGTCTTCTGTCAGAAATATTAACTGGATTGAATTCATTGCCAGCAGCACATTTTTGTTTAAAGGACAATGGGAAAGAAGATGGAGGCATTGAACCCTGATTAGCAAAAGAACCATTGTTTTCAAAGTTTACAGTATATAATGAAGGTTCAGGATTGTTGCACCTATTACATTTTAGTTGTAACTTTGAATTATTACCAAATGTTATAATATTTTTATCACATTGAGTAAATTCGTTTCCTATCCAGTTACTTGTGTTCCATGCACCAACATATCCGCCATTTTCTCCTGAATTTTCTATCTTAACACCATATTTAAACCTTTTAAATTTATTATTACTAATATTAAATGAAGAAGAGTTTGTAGTAAAAATTCCATATAAGTTTTTGTTTTGGTCAGAAATAGATTCCCCAAATTTATTATCATGAATATAATCATATTTGCCAGCCTTAATAAAAATAGCAGCGCCCTTAATAAGTGCATCATTTGGTATCTTATCAAAGAAACATCCGGAAATTTCATGTCTGTTATCTATGGATGATAGTGTATTTTCAATTTTTATACCAAATATTGCCTGTTCAAAATCACAACTATAAACATTATACTTGGAATCAAAGGACTTAATACAGTATTGTTTATTAAGAAAAGTACATTCTCTAATATTAAAATTCTTTTGTCCGTCAATATATATACCAACATCAGTTCGCTGATAGGAATTGTAATGACCTGCCCATGGATTCCTGTCATTAGGATACGGGTTGCTGCTGGTGTTACTGTAGTGTGGGTCAAGCAAAGGAGAATTACAGATAAACTGACAATCATAAATATAATTTCCCGATGCATCATAAGGATATTTTTTTCTCAGGAATTTAATATCAATGCCATTATTTACAAAGTCATCATTACCACGGGTTTTAATAATTCCGCCGCTTCGTAAAGTATTAAATTCATGGAACCAAAGATTATTAGGGTCGCAGATATAATCCATATTTCTTGCTCCAAGCAGGACACCAATATGAGCATTTTCTATCTTTACATATTGACCAAGATTAATAACGCCTTGCCAGGCAGAAACAGATGGCATCGTATCGTTGCCCCAGACCTCAATACCCTGCCACATATAGTTTGCACATGGCACATCAAGGTTGGTTAATGTAGAATTACCTATTGTTAGTTTTCCTTGCTGTTCTACTATTATTCTGGCTTTAGGTGCAAATCTTAATGTCATGCTATCAATTGTAAAATTCACATTTGGGTTCACAATAATATCACCCTCAACAGTTTTAGTCCCTCCGCTCCATGTTGTATCAGTGCTGATTATTGTTCCATCAGGAACATCATAAATTACATCACATACACATTGGTCTGGTTGTATAAATATTGTTTCCTGATGAATATCAGAGCCACAGGCATTGGAAGCAATAAAAGTTACACAATAATAACCATATTCACTGAACTGGTGTATTGGATTTTCTTCTGTTGATTCAGAGCCATCGCCAAAATCCCAATCATAATCAGTTGCATCATCTGAAAGATTAGTAAATGTTATATCAGTATTAATAACAGGACATGTGGGTGAAAGAGAGAAGTCGGCTGTTGGCAAAGGATTAACAGTAACAATAACATCATCAGTATCAGTACAGCCGTTTGCATCTGTAACAGTAAGGGTATAAGTTGTTGTTATGGTCGGGATTGCCACAGGATGATGCGTAAATGGATTATTTAAATCTTGTGTTGGACTCCATTCATAAGTATAACCCATACCTAATCCATCTCCAAGTGTAACACTTCCTCCCAAACAAATTGTATGGTCAGGACCTGCATCAGCTACCGGGTTTGGATTAACAGTTACTATAACAGATAGAAATATCAAAGATGTTAATACTGATTTCATATATTTATATTTTTTTAAAAAATGACTTACTGCTCTGACTTGACTCTTTCATCTTACCAGCACCATTTTTTCACTCTTAACTACTTTGCCGTTTATAATAAGATTACATACATAAGTTCCTTTTCTCCAGCCCAATGTATGAACCATTGTTTTGTTACTGCCTTTTTTAAATACAAGTTCTTTTAACAGTTTTCCTTTTAAACTATATATTTTAATTATGCCTTTGTCATCTGCAGAAATATATGCTTCTATGGTAAAACTATTATCACTTGGATTTGGGTATAATTTAAAGTTTAAATTTTCAGCATTAAAGTCCTTTATTCCTGTATTATTTAATATTGTTATAGTTTTTGTTGCTATTTTTATACAAGTGTTATGTGTTACTGTAACACTTACATTATAAGTGCCTGTATCAGTGTAAGTATGAACAGGATTTTGTATTGTGTCTGTGCCTGTATCTCCAAAATCCCAGTGCCAGCTATCAACATAAGCATTATTATTGTAAAACTGAACATCTGCATTGCCCTGTGATAAATAAAAAGTATCTGCAAGAGCAAAAACACGTGGTTTTATGTATTTACAGCTGGTATCAGGAGGCATATACCATATTCCGAGTGTTCCCCTTTTTATGCCTGCACTATCAGTATATGAATTACCGCCAACATATAATTCATCATTAAATACTTCTAATGCATAAATAACCCATAATACGGTATCTCCTGCTGCATGCCAGTTTTGACCATCCCAGCGGGCAAGATATCCGGTATAAACACTTCCGATAGTATCCCAACGCAATCCTACATAAACATCTCCTCTGTATAATTCAATTGAATGACATTCTCCACCATATCCATTTCCATATCCAACTTTTTCCCAGTAAAATCCATTCCATATTGCAATGCCATCAGTTAGTATTGTATCATCAACAATATTGAAACCTCCGCCTACATACAAAAAATTATTAAATGTGTCAACTTTCATGGACTGAATATAATAGCTGGTATTACCTCCAACATCTTCCCAAATGCTCCCATTATATTTCTTTAATGAATACCACATCCCTCCTGCATACAGTTCTCCGTTATAAACAGCCAAGGCATGAACCTCAGTGGGTAATGAGCCGATATTTATAAAATCCATACCATTATATGCTGCTACATGCCAGAAATATGTTGTTCCTATACCGCCAAATGTTCCTCCTAATATTAACATATTATTATAAATTACCATATCCCAAACATTATGATTTACTTCTCCATAACTGTTATCCAATCCATACCAGTTTATCCCATCCCATTTTGCAATATGTGCAGTGTTTGGAATATCCTGCACATTGGAAAACCCTCCACCTACATATAATCTGCAGTTATATCTGGCAAAACATTTAACGCGTTCCGCACATGCATTAATACCTGGACCCAGCGATTCCCATTGTATTAGATTCCATTTGCCAACACTATTTAATAAAGCGCCACCTCCATATTTGAATCCTCCACCTACATATAACACACTACCTTCTGAATAAAATCCTTCAACCATTGCATATCCACCAGGGTTCCATAACGAATCTTCATTTTCAAATGGATCCCAGTGCTGGGAATAAGAATAATGAAATAACATAAAAAATACAATAGTAAATAATACTTTTTTTATCTTCATCATTAAATAGTTTTTTTAGTTAATATTCCTATTTTTATTGAGATTTCAGATAAAATAATTAGTGTTGTATCAAATCCGTTGAAAAACTCTGTCAGGTTTTTAAATCAACCAACAGTTTTAGCCCATTACCAAATAATTATTGTTATTTTATTCTCAACATTTTTTTGTAATCAATATTTATTCCATTGACTTCAAGATTATAATAATATATTCCTTTTGCCCAATCTGCTGTTTTTAATTCAATAACATTATTACCTGATTCCACACCAATAACTTTAATGATTTTACCCAATACATCTCTTACAATGATTTTGCCTGTTGTTCCATCCGGTATCAGATATGGTATTTTAGTAGATGTTGTGAAAGGTTCAGGATAATTATCGCCTAATATATGATTGTCAGTCCTTCCCTCATCGGAATACTCATCATTATTTGATATTTGCATTGATTTTGTATCTATAAATTTAGGACACAAAGGTATATACTCGCCAAGTAATATATCAACAATTGCTCTGGCATTATATACTGCCGGGTTTGGCGGGCATTTACAGGCAAGATTATAAACATAAGCAAAATCAATGCTGTCTATATCATAAATAGTTTTGCCCTGCTCATATAATGATAAAAGTATTTGATGTAATTCAACAAAATCGTCAACCATAGGATCTTGTTCTGCGCTTAATTCGTTTAATTTTGCAGCAGCATTACTATAATTGCCATCAGCAAGATAAGTGCCGTAAAGTATTTGTTTTGACCTTACAGAACCATCATGTTCAAGCAATTGAATTGCATCGGCTTTGCGATTATGATTTGTATCAAGCAGTAAAACAATAATTCCATCCAGTAATTGAGTATATGTTCGTTGATTTTGTGCAATCTCTCTTCTGATTGAAGCAGGAGTTACAGCATTAGGATTATAAATTTGTAATTGCTTTAATTGATTTTTGATTCCATTAGGAAGATTTTCAATATAAGCATAAAAATCAAGTGCAATTATTCTTGAAACAGGCAGATTTTTATACATTACCAGTTTAAAATTTCCCGGTGAAAGTGCATCCTCGTTCATTAATATATATATCACAGTATCGGATAACGGTGAATGACCTATTAACATATTTTTTAACTTCCCGTTTGGTGTATTACCTGTAACAGCATCTAATAATACCTGTGTTTCACCTTTGTCTAAATTACTAATCAGGTTATCTAATTCATTTTTCAGAATATCTTTAATATTATTCAAACTGTCTAATTCTGAATATGGCTGAACATTAAAAGAAAAGTCAGGCAATGGTATAACAGGATTTATAATTGGTGAACATGACTCGGCATCAGTAGTGTAATCAATATATGTTGCTATACGATTAACCCCGGTATTTGTTACAGGTCTGTATTTATTGGTAAAATCATCGGTATTACCATGATGACGGTATTCATAATACGTATTTGATTCTGTTTCTTTGATAAGCTGTTTATTAAATGTATTACCTGCCGGACAGTTTGGGTTGCCACAAGGCAGCCCCTGATCACCAAGTGTCCAGTAAATAACAATTGGTGGAAATGGCCATGGTAGTATCCAGTTAATATCAATACCAAAATTATTCCAGTTTACATCATATTGAAGTGGATCAGGAAAATGGTCATTACATTTAAGAGTTAAATCTGTATTTAACCAATTTGTCTCAATTGCACGTTCACAACCTGTAAATTGATTTCCAAACCAAAATGGTGAATCAGCACCAATCAGTCCTGAAATATTAAAGTTTGCAATAATTGCTTTTTTGTAATAGTCAAATATATTTTCAGTTATTTGATAACCGGAAGTAAAATCCAGTTGCATACCAACATTGGATTTATTAACATCTAAAAATGAGTTTAAAAATTTATTATGATGTATATTATCAAATCCTCCGCCTGTAATTTTGATAGCAGCACTTTCTGCAATACCTGTTTCACCGGGTATTTCATCAAAGGTGCAATAGGCAATTTCGTGGTTATTGTCAACACTTAAGAACATGTTTACAATTTTTATACCATATATTGCCTGTTTAAACTCAGAATTATAAACATAATATTTAGAATCAAAGGACTTAATGCAGTATTGAATATTTTCAAAAGTACATTCATTAATAATATTATAAAGTCCTTTTTGCCCATCAATGGATATACCGACATCTGTTCGCTGATAGACATTGGCATAGCCAGCCCAGGGGTTCTGGTCATTAGGATATGGGCTGGTGCCTGTGGTGCTGTTATAATTTTGGTCACGTAAATGGGAACAAATGAAATGACATCCCCCAATAAAATTATTAAGTATACTATAATTATTTTCATTTTTAATGAATTTAATATCAATTCCATTATTTATAAAAATATTATTATTAGCTATAATAGCTCCTCCACCTAGTAAAATATCAAATTTATCAAGGTTGTTGTTACAGATGTAATCAATGTTTCTTGTTCCAAGCAGGACGCCAATATGAGCATTGTATATATTTGTATTTTGAAGGGAAATAACACCTGAAACTTCAATACCTTGCCACATATAATTACATGGTTCTTCAAGATTGGTTAATGTAGAATTTTTTATTACTAGTAATCCTTTTGCTATTATTCTGGCGTTTGGTGCAAATCTTAATGTCATGTCTTCAATTGTAAAATTTACACCCTGGTTTACAATAATATCTCCTTGCACAGTTATTTTATTAGCCCCCCCCCAGTATGCAGGATCCCAGGTTATATCACTATCAATTATTGTTCCATCAGGAACATCATAAATTACATCACATACACACTGATCCTGTTGTATAAATATTGTTTCCTGATGAACATCAGAGCCACAGGCATTGGAAACAATAAAAGTTATACAATAATAACCATATTCACTGAACTGGTGTATTGGATTTTCTTCTGTTGATGCAGAGCCATCGCCAAAATCCCAATTATAATCAGTTGCATCAGTTGAAAGATTAGTAAATGTTATATCAGTATTAATAACCGGGCAAGTGGTTGAAAGAGAGAAACCGGCTGTTGGCAAAGGATTAACAGTAACAACAACATCATCAGTATCAGTACATACATGGTCACCTGTAACAGTAAGAATATAAGTTGTTGTTATGGTTGGGCTTGCCACAGGATGATGTGTCAATGGATTATTTAAATCTTGTGTTGGACTCCATTCATAAGAATAACCCATACCTAATCCATCTCCCAGTGTTACACTTTCTCCTAAACAAATTGTATGATCAGGACCTGCATCAGCTGTTGGGGATGGATAAATACAAATATAATGATCTAAATTACAAACCATATTAGATGCTGGATTAGATGCTGGAATAAAAGGCTGGCATGTTATTGTTGATGGAATATAAGGAACATATGATATGCATAGAACAGCTTCGCTTCCACCTGGTAAATTGTTATACCAAATATAAGAAGTAGTTGTTGTTGATGTTGAAAACATTTGGTTATTTCCGTCAGAAATATAAAAACATCCTTCGTTTTGTTGAATATATGAGTCATTGTTATAAATATTAAATGTAATAGGATCTCCTGGACAAAAGTGTTCACAGCATGGAAAACTACCATGACAATCATTATCAGGAATATTTACAGAAATATCAAAGGGTAATTTGTTTTTTATACCGATTTTTATACTTTTGTAAATAATATTCTTAAAAGATATTTTTATATAATATGTTTCACCTATAGTGATACTATCTTTTCTTACTAAATATTGATAATATGTTGTTGCAATAGTTGATAAATTACTACAATTTCCTTTAAATAAATAAATATTATTAAAAGCAGATTTAATAGAATCAGTTAAATCAAACAAGGCAATAGATACAGCATTAGAGCTGGCAATAAATTTAAACCAAGCTATAGAGTCAGACATGAATATGTTATGATATGTATAAATAGAATCAGGGATAAGTGATATCGCATTAATACAAGAAGTTGCTGTTGGTTCCTTTATATTTTTAAGACAAATCCCCAAATGCCCATTAACTTCCTGTTGCTGTTCAACTTTAATATAATATGTATTGCCTGTTGTTAAATCATTTGCAGTAATGGTTAAGCTGTCTCCATTGTCCAGACCTTTGTGTGCTATTTGCTGCAAACTGTCGCAGGTTCCCTGGTATAAATATAAGTCCCTGATATTAGCAACAGGAGTATTTTGTGGTAA
>Ga0268282_1001212_pt1 | contig 11582 bp, 9 predicted proteins | sample saktaG_12_FD_190133 | JGI IMG/M metagenome (GOLD analysis project Ga0268282, IMG submission 190133) | Saline water microbial communities from Sakinaw Lake, British Columbia, Canada - sak_2011_5_24_120m | ecosystem: Environmental > Aquatic > Non-marine Saline and Alkaline > Saline ...
GGATTCACTCCGTTGGCCAGAAGCCATATATAGCGGTGGGCAAGCTGGAAGGTCTTGCCCGAGCCGGCAGAGGCTGATATAGCTTCATGGCCAATGCCGCTTTTCATCACTTTGTCTTTTCTCCCATGAAGACTTCAAAAGCTGTCACATTGATGTAGTCAGGGATATCAGTAGGAAACAGGCTCTCAAAATCATCATATTGTACTTCAGATACCGGCGGCCAGAACCTGCGGTTTTGGACATCTTTGACTACGGACTCGGCGCAGCTTCTGGCGGATTCCATGAGTTCGGCGCTAAAGTTTTCCCAGATGACTACTCCGGTATCGCTTACCGCCTTCGGCAGATTGAAGTAGCCGAGTTCTATCGGGCTTTTGAAAATCTCTTTTTCGGGAAGCAGCATTCTATAAAGCGGCAGCTGTAGGTCAGTCCAGCGTTTCTCTTTGCCGTTTATAGTGACCATCATATAGTCGGCTACATCTTGTGAAGCAGAACCGAAGTGAGCTTCATCCGGGCTCTGTGCTTTGTCTGAGGTCTTATAATCGAGAATGCGTATGCGTCCCGACTCGCGGTGCCTGTCGATGCGGTCAATCTTCCCGCTGATAGGCATGCCAGCTAGTTCAGACTCGATTTTTGCCTCGGAATCTACAATTTGCCAGCCCTCGCTTACTAAATCAGTCTGTACTCGTGCTGCGGCGCGAAGCCGTTGCTTTGCTGCATTGAGTTGGATCTTTATCTGCAGTGATGGTGATAGGCCGAAGCGCTCCGCTACCCAGTTCTCTGCTTCGGCACAAAGGAATTCACCCAGCTTGCCGTCGTTTTCACACCGCCGCATCTCATCGCTATGTGCCATTTTCTGGAGCACCTCGTGCAGCATCGCCCCGAAATCGAGCGTATCCATCTCCCCCTTCTCATCGTCCAGTGGCTCCATGCCGAGTACATGCTTGAGATAAAAGCGGAAGGGACACTTCAGGTAATCCTTGAACTTGGTAACCGACAGCTTCTTCAGGTCGAGCTTATCTATCGAAATATCAGCGGGTGGACTAGCTTCGAGGAGGAAGCTGATCGTTGGTGGGTAATTGTCCTGCCTCTCGTCGGGATCTCCGAAAAGCTGTTTGGCACGTTGGGGAAGTTCCGCATCGCTGCAACGGAAAAGCAGGCGTGATGGCTTCAACGGGTCACCAGTGCTGGAGGTTTTGTTAACCATAAAACAGACACGTCCATCTCTCTGGCGGGATTCGATAAGTCCCTGCATCAAATAAGCATCTCTGGCAAGCCAGTCCTCATCGTGCCGCAGGCCTAGTTGCCTTCGGAGTGAGTCAGGCAGAAAAACATCGCTCAAGCGGCTATCGGGCACAAAGCCATCATTCATACCGGTAACAATGAGGAAAGGAGCATCATTCCATGGGAGCTCGAGCCAACCCTCGAGGTCAATGATAGCGCCCTTGCGCTCCAGATAATAGTGCTGTGCCCTCAGCCTCTGTAATAGAAGTTCCAACGCATATTTTTTCTCAATGCCGAGTATGTCGATTGTCTCACTAGCAAGCTCGTGAAGCATGGAGTCCACCAGTTGCGCTACTGTTATGAATTCTTCATCATCAGGATTATTGGGATTAACCATGCGGACCTCATATATAGTTTGCAGCAACGACCGCACTGCACTGTCAAGGTCATCGTTCTTGAACGAGTTCACCTGATTTTGAATAAACGTGACCGCCTTTTCCAGGCTGGCAAATTCTCGGCGTTCCGTTCTCCCCGCAGTTGGCTCATGAGGGAAGCGGCAGGTTATATCCTCCATCCCCAGTGGCAGGTGTTGGTTCTGGAAATTGTCCAGCTCCTCCAACAGCCAGCGCGCAGAAAGATTAAGCTTTATCTCAAGGTAATTGAGAACGTCAGCATGTCGTAGAAATGCGCTGAAGGCTGCGTAAGTGCCCTCATTGACCAGAGCGCGGAAGGTATCAAGGAAGTGATACAGTGGGTGCTCTCCTGCGCTTTTCCCGGCAGGGTCAAACGTAGTCATTCCCATATCCGCAAGTTCAGCAGTCAGATAAGTTGTCACCCTGCTATCAGGCACGCCGATGGCGATATCACCAGGGCCCAGATTACCAGCCTCCTCTGCCATAATCTTCATCACCTTTCGGCTCTGTAACACTGGAGAACCTGTGAGGACGATATTCTTCTCAGTATCCGGAATATCAATTCGGGTGGCATTCCATTTCTCCGCAATCGGGCGCCCCCAGCTATCGAAATGGTCCGCCAACGACTCAGGGGCATGTATCAAAATAACAATTGATACCAGAGTGGAGAGATGCTCCAGCGCACAAAGCATGCGTGGTGTGGGATCTGACACCGCAGCGATAAGAATTCGCTCGATTCCATCTGGAAGTTCAGGGCTTTCCGACCGTTTAATCACAAGCTCGCACGGGTCTTGAAGCCCAAGCTTCTCAAGCCGTGTCAGGTAGGCCGCTTCCAGTTTAGCCATGTCTTCCCATCGCTCCAGTTCCTCTAGAATATTGCCGAAATCTCTATATACATCTGCTATGCGATACCCTCCGTCCACCAGAGTCTCACGCAGTCTTTGCATCATTTCGCCGGTGTGCATCGCCCAGGTGAAGTTCTGCTCCGGTGTTCGTGCCGGGAAAAACTCGCTGTATTCACTGAGGTCGGCTCTCATCAACACATCAGCCCAGATTGCAGCTACCTCCGTCTGGTTAGCCACATTTTGGGATTCATTTTCAGAAAGCAAGAAGAAAGTTGGTGTTACCACATGAGGCGATAGGAGAGCCGCGTTTTGCTTTGCGCAATGCAGTGCCAGAGTCTCCCGCAACCGCCGTCCCGCCTGGCGTGTCGGCACCACGATCAGCTCCTTTTCCAAATCAACAGACCCGGAGAGCTGCTGCGGCAGCAGAAACTCCCGCGCTTTAGCCGTCACCGGCGCATCCCAACCTAGAAAAACGCGTTCTACAGGCATGATTTATTGCCGTACTGAGATATTGATTGGGTTTTCCTTATCATATACCCAGCGCTGTGGATTTTCGGCGATATACTGCCGAATGCTATTCAAAGATTCCTCGTTGCGAATAACATGGTCATAGTAATTTCGCTGCCAGACAGGAGTACCAGGGGCATTGCGCAATCGATTGATTCGTCTGGCTGTATTCATCTTGATGTAACCAATGATCTTGGGGAGCAGCATCCTGCGACGGCCAGTTTGTTGACACAGGGGCAATTCATGAATTGCCCCTACAAATATCATGATGCTCCCATGTACATGATTTGGCATAACCACGAAAGCATCCAGTTCCACATTGGGATAACGAGATGGTAAGTCTTTCCAGAATGCCTCAACAATCGCACCGGCAGGACTCAATCGCATTATCCCTTCATCCATTTCCCCGAAGATGTTTTCATGATTTTTCGTGCAGATGGTAACAAAATAGGCTCCAGCCTGGGAATAATCATATTCTTTGAGGCGGAGTGAACGGCGATGATGTCTTTTCGCATCAGACTTCATTCTTTTTCCCGTATCTCGTAGGGGCAATTCATGAATTGCCCCCTACAATAGGTGGCTATATTTTGTATTTGTAAGATGTTTTCATGAATAAGAGAAATACTATTTATAAAAGCTAGCGAGAATGCTCCACAACTTACTATGGGGGGAGATTCATTCATCGAAAGTCATACAAAACGAACTCCGTTTTGCTCAAAGATTGTTTGTACATTTGCTTGTTGCCCTCAAACCTCTAATATTAGTACTCCACCGATTACCTTCAATGTGCGTTCTACATACGTTTTTAGTTCCGGGTCTTGAATCAGATGTGTATCAGCATCTGGATTTTCCCCGTGGTGAAAGTGTTTCGAATACTCGTTAATCTCGGATAACTCATTCAGGAATGGTTTCAGGGACGACAACGGTTGATTTTCGGCAGAATCTCTAATTTTGCCTATCATATTGCCTAACCATTCACCTTGTGGAAATTGCCCTGGGAATCGTAGCCTGAGGTTTGTCTCAATTAGGGGTCTTATACAGCGAGCAACATCCCGAAGATTTCCTTTCGGACCATGTTCACGATATTCTGTCAGAGCAGAATAGTGCTCTAAGTATTCACCTTGCATTTCACGTTCTATGTCCCATTCAAGTAGTTCACTTCCTTGATCTTTACGTCTGATGCAAAGTGTTTTTCTGGTGGCTTTGTCCACTTCGTTCCAAACAAGCCGGAGAAAAAATTCATCATGTGATAAAAGAATCACCTGCTTTGCCGAATCGCTAATGCGAATTATCTCCTGCTTTGTGCTTGTTTTGCGATGAATATCAAGACTAGCTATAGGATCATCAAAGACAATGATTTTTTCAGACAGATTCGGATCCTTGTCAAGCCTTGCCAAGAAAAATGTAAAGGCCAGGGTACTTTTATCACCACTGCTCAAAGTGTTTTTAAAACAAGCTGTAGGCTTTGAAGGATCTTTGGCTTCTAAATCAAAAGCGACGTTGTTAATTGCAATTTGGTAGTTTAAACTTGGCTTTCCTCCAAAGAATACTTCTTTAGCATCATTTATTCGAAAATCTGCTGCAAATTTTTCTAAATAATCGTTGATTTTTTTCTGATATTGAGTTAGAAAAGTCTTTGTGTATTCCTCCAACTTAGTTCTAGCAGCTCCTTTTTGCCCTTCGAGTTTAGTCTTTTCATCTAGCAGCTTTTGGTACTCTGTGCAAAGAGGGGCGACTGTTTCGGATAAACGTTTCTTAGTGTTTTGCAGCTTTTGCAGGTCCTCTTCAGCCAAAGTCAGATTTGCATCACCGATTTCCTTTTTCTTCCCCCCAATTTTCTGGTTCACACATCGAACAGATTTGTTATAATTTTCAATTGTTTTGCGAGCCTTCTCATATTCTTTTATCGCATTATTAAGCTTATTGTTAGGTGTCAGTCTTTCTAGAGGCGAGGTGGACTTTCTTTCTACGTGCTCAACAAGGAGTTGGCAAACTTCATCCCATGTGGCTTTAATGTCTTTAAAAGAGATGATAGGAAAGTCTACGTCTATATATTCTTTCCAAAACTCAGTAAGCGATTCATTGACAGTGATCTTTTTCTGTATGGGGTCGGATGTCAATAGTAGACACCAAAGCCTTCACCCTGCCAGCACTAATCCAGCATAGTATTTCTGGGCATAAGCTACTGGTGACAGGTAGCCCAGCTTAGCCTGTAACCTTTGCCGGTTATAGAAGATTTCAATGTACTCGGCGATATCCTCCATCGCTTCGCGCCGACTCCTGTAGTGGCGGTGATTGATCAGTTCCTGCTTGAGGATTCCCCAGAAGCTCTCCATCGGCGCATTATCAAAGCAGTTCCCGCTTCCGCTCATTGACACCTCTAGTCCAAACTGCCTTAACAAGCCTTGATACTCATGGCTTCAGTATTGACTGCCGCGGTCGGAGTGGTGCAGTAACCCTTTCTCTGGCCTCCTGGTGGTTACTGCTTGCAGCAGAGACTGGTTGACCAGGTTACGGGTCAGCCTCTCTCCCATGGCGTAGCCCACAATCTCACTGGTAAAGAGGCCTTTGTGCCCGGCCAGGTACAGCCAGCCTTCATCGGTAGGTACATAGGTTATATCGCTTACCCACACGGTATTCGGTTCATATACCTTAAACTGCTGCTTAAGTAAGTTCTCCGCCACCGGCAGTTTATGCTTGGAGTCAGTGGTTGCCTTGAATTTCCTCTTCTGCTTACAGCGTAGACCCAGCTTCCTTTTGATACGCTTGATACGGCAGATACCCACTCTTATTCCGTCCTCAGCCAGCTCACGCTGCAGTCTCTCCGCCCCATAGGTCTGCCGGGCCCGCCTGTGTGCCGCCTTAATCGCCACCTCCAGCCGCATTTCTTCCTTTGCCCACTTAGAGGGTGGCCGGTTAGTCCAGGCATAGAAACCGCTGGCTGAGACCCTCAGAATCCGGCTCAGGAGTGGTATGGGGTAGTGGAGCCGCATCTGCCTCATCACCGCGTACCGTGCAGCGACTCCCTGGCAAAGTACGCAGCTGCTTTTTTTAATATGTCTCGTTCCATCTTCACTTCTACCAGTTCTTTCTTCGTCCGAGCCAACTCCATCTCGACTTCAGTTAAGGGCTTTTGTGTCTTGCCGATTTCCCCCAGTTTCCCTTCCTTATAGGCTTTGACCCAATAAGCGAGTGTTGAGGGAGCCAGGGACAGCCGGCGAGCCGCCTCCGGTAACGACAGCTTTTCCTCAGTTACCAGTTTCACCGCTTCCTGGCGGAATTCCCGGGTGTACCTTCCTTGTGGTATACCTTTCAATCTGACACCTCCGTCTTTCTATTCTACCTGACTTTGGTGTCCATTAAATCCATCCTACCCCAGTAATACTAGAATTAGGTTTTGATTCCAAGTCTCACCAAGGAATTTTGACATGTCTGCAATCTCTTTCTTAAGATCTTTGTAGGCTTGGTTAAAATAGGAACGGTATGCTGCAACCAAGTCAACTTTGTTGATATCTTGTCCACAGAACGGACATTGCTCATCCTTGATATAAGGCATACCTTGGTTGATCCAGATTTCGCCTTTATCATCCATGAATTGGGAAATATGTTGTTTTACCGCTGCATCAGCTTCTTGGGATATATCAGCAAGCTGTTTGCAAAGCATCTTTTCAATATCCTGAAAAGGCAGATTTGGAAGATCGATCTCGGACAACAGGGATTTTTCAATGATTTCTGTGGCTTTCTTTAGGCTGTCTATCACCTTTTCATTTTCAGCGATCTTTTTGTCTATGTCATCCACAGGCGCTAAACTCAAAAAAGTATCGAGATTCATGTCACCAGTAATATGTTTCTCAACATCTTTCTTTTTCGAAGTGATCTCTGGATTAATATCGCGAATTTTGTTGTCCAGTTCATCAACTTCCTTAGCAAGACTTACACCCTTTTCACCAATTGCAAAGCGATAGAGATTTTTCTTGTGCTCGTGTTCTACGTAACAACCGGCGTATACATTCTCGTCAACAAAAGTCGGATCGAAAATCTCTATGTCTGGCAACACGTTATCCCACAATGAATCAGTAAAATTAACAGGGCCGCCTTCAAGAAGTAGAGCTACATGTGGATTGCCAGCTTGCCCTAGGGTACACCTTTCCTGGATATACTTTCCCTCACCTGTACGTAACGAGCGAAGTATTGCAGATAGAGTAGTTTTACCTTGTGCGTTGTAGGAGTGGATGAGAGTAAACCGTCGGAATGTCGTATCCTCCTTAGAGAGATAGTTGACGAATTTGCCGACATTTTTGATTTTTATAATCTTCTCAATCATATACACACCCCATCCTTGAGCTATTTAGACTCTTATCATAAATCTAATTGTTCATTTGTCATGTTCTATTTGTGGCTTACACTATATACAATTTTTTAACTGTGGCATACAAAAGCCTCCAGGTCGATGAAGTGTGCTCCTTCCAGGCCGTGATATCTTTCGGGGTGGCAGGTGAGGATGAGTATCTGTAGGCGCTGGGCGGATTCTTCAAGGATGGTCATTATCCGAGCCAGGCGGTCGGCGTCGGTGGCGGTGAGCACATCATCGAGGACTACGAGCTGACGCTCCTCTTTTGCCAGCACTTCGGCGAGGGCAAGGCGGGTAGCCAGGTAAATCTGTTCCTTCTCGCCACCGGAGACGTTATCAAGAGTAACAGATGTTCCCGATATTTCGGGGAGAACGTGGGCGGGTTCGAAGGCCTTGCTAAGACGCAGGCTCCCGAGCTTTTCCCCGGCGATGCGCTGCAATATCTGCGTAGCCGCTGCTTCCACGGGGCCGGCAACACCAGCCAGTGCCTCGGCACGACATTGGTCCAGAGTTCTATAAACAAGGTCGATCGCATCTACACGCAGTTGCTCACTCACAATCGCCCGTTGCAGGTTGGCCACTTCTTCCTCAACCAGTGACAGGGTGGAGTAAGTACCCAGGGCAGCAAGCTGCTGCAGTTTCCCTTCCTCGGTTTTTTCCTCTTCTAGAGCACTGGTCGCAATCTCATCAGTAGTTTCAAGCTGCTTTTCCAGCTCCTCTACGATGACGGTGGGGTCTTCTCCAAATGCCGAAATCTGTTTTTCTATATCTTCCAGCTTTGCCCTTGCTCCTTCCCAGGCAAGTGCTGCCTTCTTAAGTTCTTCTTCTCTCTCAGCGTCCGATTTTCCGTCAAGGGTTAGCCTGGCCAGTCTCGATTGGACTGAGTCAAGCTTGGTTTTTGTTTCTTCCCGCCGTGTAGAGAGCATTGCCTTTTGTGTCTTGGCTTCGGTTAAAGCAACCTGCGCTGCCTCCCAGCGAGGCTCGGCGGTTTCGATTTCTGTCACAAACGAGCTTTTGCTTTCCTGTGCTGCGGCGGTGAGAGCTTCAGCGTCCGGTGGTATATTCTTCCAATCGGGGTACTGCTCCAGTATCTTCGCCATAGCCTCACCAACCTGCGGACGCTCCTGCTTAATGCTGTCGACGGATGTGCCTGATAACAAGGTCTCAAGTTTGGTTTCGGCTTCGGCAACCTTCTTGTCCAATTCCTCGGCACTTTTGCTGAGCTTATCCAGTTTTGTCAGGTCTTTGGTGTCAAATGGCTCTGTCAATTCTTCGAGCCTGCGCTCAGCCGCCGCCTTATCATCACGATGTACATCAATAGAGCCGGCGGGTCCCCAGGCACTGAGCCGTGCGATGCCGGGTAAGTTTGCCACCACTTCGGGAGAGCCCTTTATCTGGGTGGGGCTTCCTGTATGCAGCGTTCTCGTTCCGGTTTCGTCCCCGGAGAGAACGTCGAGTGAGCCATCCTGTTCCGGAGTTATTTCCAGTGTTATGAGAGAAGCATCGATACGCACCTGGGCTTCGTCGATGTCCTTAATTGCCTTTCCGATGTCCCACAGTGCCTTAGCATCCGGTGCTACCAGGCCGGCGCGTTCTCTCTTGCGTTCAGCGAGAGTTTTTTGACCTGTGGTGATTTTCCCAATCCGCCCATTCAGGTCAGCCAGCGTCTTGTTGTTTTCAATGAAACGGCGTGCCTGTTCTGCTGTCTCCTGAGCATTATCGATTACCGGGCGTCGTTTACGGACATCATCCAGCATAGCCTTTGATTCGACAACCTCTTTGGTACGACTCTCCACCTCTTGCTCTTGTAGCGGTATATCTAGCTCCAGTTTGCCCAGTGATTCCCTGGCATCGTCGAGTTCTTTCCTTGCCGCTTCGATTCCATCAACTTTTTGCTTCAACTCGCTGTGTTTTGCTTCGGTGGCTTTGAAGCGCTCTTCCCGCTGTTTCTTTTCCGAAAGTAGTGTTTTGTAAGAATCGGCTGTGGAGCGGGCTTCCTTGAGTGCCTTGCTGATGTTTTCGGTATCGGCTTTGGCTTTAGCATGACGTACCCGTAGCTCTTCAACTTGCTGTGCCGTTTCGTCGAAAGCCTGCTGTTGTGAACGTGCAGTTGTAAACTCGGATTCTGCTTTTGGTAGTTTTTCTCTGAGACTGACTATAGCAGGGGCACCTTTGCCAGTCTTCAGTTTCCCACCTGTAGTAAAGAATTCACTCCAGTTCTCCTGGATTCGTTTCTCTATCGGACTGGCTTCTGGCCCCGAGACCTGTGCCCCAAGCGAACTCCGGATGTCGACGAGGACGTCCCCCGAAAGTTCCCCAATGGCAAGGTTCCCCTGTGACGCCCAGAGAACTTGTGCTAGGCCCCAGTTTTCGGGTTTGGACAAACCCCGTCCAGGGGCATCCCGTGTGAGAATTGCCCGTATCCTCTCGTCGGCTGCGTTAGCCTGTGCCAGGCTCACGAACTGGCCATTCTCCTTTCTCTCAAGCTTTGAGTTAGCGCTATCGAGAAATTGTTTCGTGATACGGTAGTCCGTGCCGTTGTGAGCAAACTCTACAGTAACTGTGGGAGCTAACGAACGACCCCAGGGACGGATGGCTTCTATCTCTCTCCCGCCGACGCGGTGTCCGTCGAGCATGCCACGACGCAGGGCTTCGAATAACGTGGATTTTCCAGAGGCATTGGGCGCATAAATGACGTTCAGGCCATCCTCAAAAGTGCCGATCTCAACGGGGTCTATGAAGCAGCGCCAGGCAGCGATGCTCAGCGAACGCAGAATCAAGGTGACACCTCTGTGATTAAAGCATAGAGTTCCAGGAGTGCTCTGGATGCCACTTCAGGAGAAGCTCCCTGTGGACGTTCTCCTGCAAAGTGAGGGTCTGCCAGTTCCCTTAGCCTGGTCGCAGCATTGCGAAGTATCCCATACGGCAGATTGGTTACCCAGTTCTCATCTTCAGGGGAGGGTCGAATCATCGATATATCCACGTGGGAGGAAAGAAACCTGGAAGCCAAAATTTCCTGAATACGGTTGACCTCGTCGCTGTCCTCTGCAAACATAAGTCCACCGATGCGTAGCTGAACCAGCGTAGATGCGGGGTTTTCTATGGATTCTATTTGACTGCGTATGCGCAGGAGGTCTCCGGATTCTCGAATGTCCTCATCTATTGTATGCCATGAGAGATTGCCAGTATGAACAGGTGTGATTTTGGGTGGCGTTCCAGGGCTGGGAATATCCACTATCAGGACGTTCCCGCTGTCCCGTTCTCCAAACTTCGTAGCTTCGTGAGTGCCGGAGTATGCCATGCGCACTGCTCCGTCCGGTGCTGGATAGGTTGCTGTCGAATGCCAGTGGCCCAGGGCAAGATAATCAAGCCCGGCACGGATTGCCGCATCTCGAGGAATGGGATAATCCGGCTCTTCCTGCTGGATGCCTTCTACTGTTCCATGTGCTACACCAATCCGAATACCCTCGGCATCGCTGGCTTGTATCCATTCCGTCGGGTCCTTGCGCGAATACTTCTCCCTTACCGGGCATGGATAGAGGATTCCACCCGGGATACTGACAGGTTCCTCCCTTTGGAGAATTGTAACTTTACTTGCTGACTCCCAAGACGGATGCTCCCAGACAGAGCCTGGTATCAAAGGGTCATGGTTGCCAGGTATTAAATATACGGGTATTTTGAAGTTGGACAGGATGTCGACAGCTTTCTGTACTAGAGTCCGTTCGACCCCATTGTCCTCAAAAATGTCTCCAGCAATGAGGATGAAATCTACAGAGTGATTCTGAGCAGCCTCAGCCACCCTATTGAGAGAAGCCAGGCGTTCCTCACGTACGTGTACTCCGGCTCCACCTACATGTGCTGCCTTAATTCCAAGCTGCCAGTCCGCCGTGTGGAGAAATTTCATTACTTCATACCCTGTGTCCACGAATACGAAGTAGTTATATTCCTATATCGAAACTGCTAATAGCAGGTTGCATCCTCGGCCAAACTGTTGTTCTCAGCTTCAATTGTCCATACTGCTCTATAGTTACAACTATTTAGCCTGTAATTAGCGCAATAGTAGCACTCAGCTATGGGCAAAATCAAATCCGCATTGGCAGCAAAACGCCCTGTGGGAGGAGGCCAAGCGAGGGGTAAAGTGAACTGGTCGGGGCGAGAGGACTCGAACCTCCGACCTCAGCGTCCCGAACGCTGCGCGCTACCAGACTGCGCTACGCCCCGCCATCACTTATTATAGGCGGCTTT
>Ga0268282_1001219_pt1 | contig 11541 bp, 13 predicted proteins | sample saktaG_12_FD_190133 | JGI IMG/M metagenome (GOLD analysis project Ga0268282, IMG submission 190133) | Saline water microbial communities from Sakinaw Lake, British Columbia, Canada - sak_2011_5_24_120m | ecosystem: Environmental > Aquatic > Non-marine Saline and Alkaline > Saline ...
TTCTATTATCAAATGACATTACTGCTGAAAGTCAGATTATGTATTATCGAGACATTAAAGAAAGAGTTCAACGGGTCCTTCCTTTTTTAAAGTTAGACCGTGATCCATATTTAGTAATTACTTCAGACGGCAGGTTAAAATGGATTTATGACGCCTACACTGTCAGTAATCTTTATCCCTACTCTCAAGTAATAGGCAGTTCATTAACGGAAAAAGGCATAAATTACATCCGAAACTCGGTGAAGATAGTTGTTGATGCTTATGATGGAGAAATGCAATTCTATATTTCCGATCCGAAAGATCCCTTGATTCAAACCTATGCCAAGATTTTTGAGAATACGTTTTTGCCTTTATCTGACATGCCCGAGGATTTAAGGAGTCATCTCCGCTATCCCGAAGATATTTTTATCTATCAAACCGCTCTTTACACGATTTTTCATATGGAAGAGCCCCAGATCTTTTACAACAAAGAAGATAAATGGCAAATTCCAGTTATATCTGAAGGCAGGGGAGATCCAATGATGCGTCATATCATAATGAAGCTGCCGGGAGAAACCAAAGAAGAATTTATTTTAATGATTCCCTTTACTCCTCAGGGGAAAGACAATTTATCTGCTTGGATGGTGGCCAGGTCAGACGGAGAGAACTACGGCAAGTTGGCCGTATACCGCTTTCCTAAACAAAAATTAGTTTTTGGGCCCAAACAAATCATTAACAGAATTAATCAAGATCCTGAAATATCTCAGCAGATTTCCCTTTGGGATCAGCGAGGTTCTGAAGTCAATCAGGGTCCGCTTTTAGTCATACCCATTGAAGGATCCCTTCTATATGTCAGACCCTTGTATATTCGAGCTGAGGGCGGCAAGATTCCGGAATTGAAAAGAGTAATTGTAGCTTACGAAAAACAGATTGCTATGGAAAAAACCTTGAAAGAATCTCTTGATAAGATTTTTAGTGGAGTTGAAGAAAGATTGCCAGAAGAAGAAACTCCTCTGGAAACCAAAGAAGATCTCATCTTCCAAGCAGAACAACATTATCAACGAGCACTTCAGGCTCAGAGAGAGGGCGATTGGGCTCTTTACGGTCAGGAAATTGAAAAATTGGGTAAGATTTTAGAACAATTAAAGTAATCAAATTTAAGCCATTAAGGACTTGACATCTGTTAAAGAAGTCCTAATGTTAAGGTAGAAGAAAGACAAAGGTCGGTAAGTTTTAATTTAATTAAAACATTAAAATGAAAAAGATAGGTTTAGGAATTTTAATGGGAATAGTAATCTTGAGTCTTTCTGGAATAGTTGGAGCAGGAAAGCTGATTCCAGTAGCTGATCAGGCACAGGAAAAAGCAAAGGCAGACAATTCTCCGGTAATAGAAAAAGTAGACGATTATTTGATTTCAGCAGCGCCCGAAAGGGTTGTTTTTATTCACTACAAGAAGGGATATGGAGGATTTTGCGATAATGACGGAATTTGCGAAAAAGATCTTGGAGAAAATCCAAGTTGTGCAGACTGTAAGAAGGATAAAGAAGAACCAGAAGAGCCTGCAACAGCATGTTATGCTTTTTTGGGGAAGTGGGTAAAATGGAGAGAATTTCCAGTAAATTACGTCATAGATCCGGACAATCCTGATGGGTTGACAGAAAAATTTGTGATTGGTGCTATGTCGGCAGGAGCAGAAGAATGGAACAGTCATACAAGCGAAAACCTTTTTGGAAGTTATATAGTGGACTATAATTCAAGTTGGGACAGCGATACTCCCGATGGCAGGAACGAAATGTTATTTGGGGACTATCCACGAGATGGAGTGATAGCAGTAGCAATAATCTGGGGATATTTTACAGGACCACCCAGCTCAAGAAAAATTCTTGAATTTGATATTTTGTTTGATACTGACTTTACTTGGGGAGATGCTGTTATAAATCCAGAAGTAATGGATTTGCAAAATATAGCAACTCACGAGATTGGGCACGGCGCTGGTTTAGCTGACTTGTATGAAACCGCTTGTTTGGACGAAACAATGTATGGTTATTCTGATTACGGTGAGGTAAAGAAGAGAGATTTAAACGTTGGAGATATTATAGGAATTCAAGAACTCTACAGCGGATTTTAATTCTTAAGTGTAAACGATTTATAAGGGAGTAAAACTTCCTTACTCTTTAGGTGTTTTGTTTTTTTATAGCGTCCTACGGAAACATATTGGGAATCCTCAAAAAGAGAGGATTTTTAAATTAATGAGTATAAATGTTAGAACTTTCAGGATATATTTGTTAGAATTTTAAATATGAGGGTACCTAAAGATTTAGAAAAGATATATAGGAAATTTGATAATTGTAGAAGGTGTAAACAAGAGAATAATCCTTGTCTGCATGTCTTGGGGGGCGGTAAATTCAAGAATCCGAGATTTCTTTTTTTATTTATAAATCCTACGCATCTCAATATTTCTTCTCATAAAGATTACAAGGGCAATAGAAGATATCCATTTATAGGTGTTCGTTATTTTTATTGCTTACTTTCAAAAGCAGGTTTTGTGCGTAAAGATGTTGTAGAAGATATCTATGAAAATGGCTGGCAAATTGAACATGAATATAAGATAGAGGATAGTTTAGTTGCTAACGGAGTTTATCTGACCAACTTAATTAAGTGTACCCAGCTTCATCCGAAAAGTCCGGCCAAAGATATTATTCAAGAAGATTTGCCATTACTTAAAGAGGAAATAAATATAGTTTCACCAAAATATATAGTAACATTTGGCAAATTGCCTTTTAAGTTCATGACTAATCAAGAAATTCGCTTAAAGGATTGCTTGGATGGGTTAAGAAAGAGTAGGTATAAAAGCTTTAAGTCTATTAATATTCTAGGAAAGACGTATGAAGTTCTCCCTTGTTATTTTCCGGTAGGAAGAGGTAATCCTAAGGCTGCGTTGGAGATTTTGAGATATATAAAACGAAATATTAAGTAAAAGTGGTGAATATATTCTTGTCCCTTATCAATTTTAGCAAGGATACATTCTTTCAAATAAATTAAGGCAAAGGTATGAAACAGATTATTAATCTTAATAAAAGCTCTTCAGTTATACTTAAACCAGTTTCTCCATATAATTTTGATGCAACAGTACATAAGCCGTCGCATTTTCCGTCTTCGGACAATGAATGGGAGAAGGGAAAGTACTGGATAACAATGATTTGGAGAAATGAATTCTTAGGATTGAAATTAGAGAATAAAGGAACAACGGCTAAACCAAAGATAAGATTAACCGTATATTCCAAAAAAGCTTTATCAAAAGAGTTTAAGCGAAGCTTAATTCCGGAAATAGAATGGAGATTTAATTTAAAATCAGATATTTCAGAATTTGATAAAATATTAAAGAAGGGCAAAACCCTTGGTTTGTTATTTAAGAAATGGCGGGGCATGAAGCCGGTGGCCGCTAATTCCTTTTATGAAACACTTGTCATTTATATTGTCTTGCAAAACGCAACAGTTCGCAGAACGCATCAGATGTTAGAGAATCTTTTTGACAAGTTTGGCAAGAAAGTAAGGTTTGATAATAAGATTCTTTCTACTTTTTGGAAGCCAGAAACAATGAGTAAAGTTTCAGAACAAACCTTAAGAGGTTTGAAATTGGGATACAGGGCTAAATTTTTAAAGAGAATCAGCGGGCAGTTTGCCAAAGGAGAAATAGATGAACTTAAGGCGAGAGAAATGGGTAGGGAAGAATTAGAAAAAGAGGCTTTAAAACTTTATGGCATTGGGCCTGCTTCTGTTGAATATCTTTTATTTGAGGATTTTTATCATTATGATGCTTTGGAAACTATTCCTCCCTGGGAACAGAAAATAATATCCAAATTACTGTTTGATAAAAGATTGGTTTCTACCAAGAAAATCCTTAGTTTTTTTAGAAAAAAATACAAAGGTTGGGAGAAATTAGCTTTTCACTATATCTGGGAGGATATTTTCTGGAAGAGAAAAACTCAGCATATAGATTGGCTGGAGAAGGAAATTAGATTATAAATTTATGGAGCACATAGCAATAATGAAAAAATCTTGGGGCTTAATTGAAAAGATTTTGACTGGTGAAAAAACAGTTGAATCAAGATGGTATAAAGCAAGATGCGCTCCCTGGAACAGAATAAAGCCAGGCGACATTATTTATTTTAAAGATTCGGGCGAACCAGTCACTGTTAAGGCGAAAGTTACAAAAGTTTTACAATTTGATAATTTGAACCCAAAAAAAACAGAACAGATTTTGACAAGATACGGGAAAGCAGATTTGGGGACTAACCATATCATATCGGAAATCAGAGAATATGTTTCTGGCAAGAACTATTGCGTTTTCATCTTCTTTAATAATGTAGAGAAAATAGAGCCTTTTGATATTAATAAGACTGGCTTCGGAGCTATGTCTGCTTGGATTAGTATTAATAATATCAATCAACTGAAGAAGTAGAACTGATTAAACAGGTTTTATTCAAATGAGGCGAAAACGCAGGGCTGGGTTGATTCAAAAGAATATGGCGCTTATTGCCTTGCTAATGGTTGGCAGGAATCTTATGAGTAATCTAGATGTAATATTAAATACGCTTGGAACAAAATTTGATAAGCGTAAACCAGGAACGCTCATTAACTATTTCTCCGGTGCTATACAAAAACTTGAAGAGGGTGATTGGGAAAACTCGCTTGTTAAGTCGGGAAAATTCGTGGAAGCAATAGTGAAACTTTTGTGGGTGTTCGCTGGCAAAACATTACCGAGAGCAAAGGACTTTAAGGCAGGCGTTTATGCACAAAAGATAATTGATCAGGTAAGCACCACCGAAATTGCGAGTGAAGGAGTGCGTTTGCAAATTCCGCGTGCTTGTATTTTTCTTTATGACATAACATCCAATCGTGGTGGGCGACACGACTCCGACGAGTTTAATCCCAATGAAATGGATGCGATTACTGCTTCGGTTATATGCTCGTGGATGCTTGCCGAGCTTGTGCGCTTTTGTGCATCAAATAGTCTATCGCCAGATGAAGCAAGAAAAATTGTGAAATCAGTTATAGAGAGACACTATCCGATTTTTGAAGAAATAGACGGGAGAATTTATATTGATAATGGGAAGCATAAAAGCGCACTTCAATGTGCTTTGATGATTTTATATAAAAGATTTCCCGAACGGATGACTAGAAGTGAGCTTGCCGAAGCAGTAAAAAGACATCAATATGGAAAATCTGCTCTAAAGTTTGAGCGACTTACTCCATTCGTTGATTCTGATAACAACGGCAACATACTATTGAGAGTTGCTGGGCGAAAAAGGGTAGAACAGATTTTGACAAATTAGCCCCGCAAAAGAATTCAGGGCAAAGCCCAAGCAGGCGGGTGGAAACGCTGGGCGGGATTCAGTCCAAATCCGCTTGCGGATTTTCCTTGAAAAAAGTTCGGATTTCGTTCAGAGTTCGGAGATACCATAGTAAAGGGAAAAGTATTTCCTTTTTTTGTCTCAGCTATTGACAAATTCTGTCAGTATGATATAATTTAAATATAGAGGTTAACTGAGATTATTTATCAACCTGGGCAAAACCAGTTGCGCCCGGAAGTCAACAATGAGACTGGCGAGACGCTTCGAAAAACCTTGGCTATACATAGCGTTCATGTGCCGGGGTTTTTTCTTTTTTTAAAATTTAAAAAATAAAAGAATTTACCACTAAAGAAAAACTGGGAATTATTAACTAATTAGACAAGCTTTAAATTTTTATATAGAAAGACTCGAATGGCAGGTAATAATAGGTTCCAGATCAATGAATCTTTCTTTAACTTTTCTCCAATCTAAGGTTCTAAACGCGTCCTGTAGGGGGGGGGGTTAGGAATTGCCGTCTCGCAATAGAGGTGGTTTTTTGCTAAATTAGAATAATATGGAACACGTTTTTCATCCACCAAAAGAATATAGTTTTGAGAAAGTGGGAATTAAAGGAAAGATTTTTCCTATAAAAGAATTAACTACAAAAACTCATTATTTTTTAGTAGAAACAGAGAAGGGACATGAGATAACAATAATAGAGCACGAATGTGATTTTATTTATTACATTCTTGAAGGAAAGGGTTATTTCTTAATAAATGACATAAAGGAAAAATGCTCAAGGGGGGATTTAGTTGTTATACCTGCAGGATCAAAGTTTAGCTATAAAGGTAAATTAAAAATGATTGCTTCTTCTACACCGCCTTGGTGGGAAGAACAAGAAGAAGCTTTAGGATAAATTTACCAAACAGATTCTAGCATCGTCCGTTCCCTGGGAGCTTCAGTCAAGTTGCTTTCTCAAGACGGCGATTTTTTGGTAGAATAAGGCAATATGGAAAACATAAAAATAGTTTTGGCATCTAAAAATGACAAGAAGCAACTGTTGGATTTTTTTCAACATTACAAAATCAAAACTATTATTCAAAATAGGATTGATTGTTATCTTTCTCATAATTTTACCGTTGTAGCTAAAGATAAAAACAAAATTGTAGGAATCTTACAGTGGTACGTGAAAGAAGATCCAAAATCGGGTGTTGTTGAATTTGAAGAGATTTGCGTTTCTGAAAATTATAGAGGCAGAGGGATTGGCTCCTTGCTGATGAAATATGCAATTCAATCGGTTAAAAATTATTTCAAGAGAAATAAGATTGAGCCTAGGAAAATCTTTCTTTTTGTAAGCGAAGAGAATAAGGCCGGCAGAGGTTTGTATGAAAAATATGGTTTTAAACTTACTTCTGAAGCTGGTAATTTATTTTCCGATACCGAAAAAGAATTGCTTTATTGTTTAAATTTTTATTAAAGCAAGCTTTAATAAAAGAAAGATAAAATTATGCCATTTACACCATTTCATTTAGGACCAAGTTCTTGGATAGGATTAGTTCTATTTAAGGTTTTTGATTTCTCTGCGCTTCTTATATCAAGCGTCATTGTTGATGTTGAACCCTTTTGCGTTTTCTTTTTTAATATAGACTATCCTCTTCATGGATTCTTTCACAGCTTTTTAGGCGGCTCAATATTGGCAGTGTTAACGGCAATAATTTTGTATTCCTTAAGGGATAAGATTAAAAAGGTAATGATTGTTTTTAAATTGAGCCAGGACTCTTCTTTTAAAAAAATCCTCTGGACCTCATTCTTCGGTGTTTATTTTCATATTCTTTTGGATTCATTTCTATACAGAGATGTAAAACCCTTTTATCCTTTAGAAAGCAATCCATTTCTTGGATTGTTTTCGTCTCAACAAATTTACTTTTTTTGCGGTTTATCATTCTTGGTTGGAATATCATTTTATTTGATTAGGCCGAGGATTATTAGAAAACACAGGTTTTAACCGGAGAAGCCTGTAAGAAAATTGCCTATCAGGCGGTTTTTTGGTAGAATAAAGTATATAGAAATTTGTCTTTTGTATAACAATATATTGGCAAATAGATTATTTTAAAATAGGAGTTCTGTAATATAAAAATCATGGAGATAATAACTGATAAAATTTCAGTAATAAAATTCAAAGAAATGACTGCCAAAATGTTTGGTAATTTAGTTAAAGCTGTTGTCGACATAGAGAAAGGAATAATGGCGGTTGATGGCGAGCTTCACGCAGACGAACAGGCGCTATTACTTGAAAATGGTTCAAAGCAGGGGGATATTTGGGGAATTAATATCTATCCAGATAACTCCGGTGAAGATTTTATTGAGTTTGATTCTGTTATTAACATCAGGCCATTTCAGCAAAATCGCAGTCGCGGAGTAGATAATCCCGAAATCAGAAAAAAGATTTTGCAAGTAGTAAATAAATTAGTAGAAAAATGAATTTTCAACATAAAGAACTTAGCCAAGGCAGGTGGAAAAAACTATCTTTTTTTGAGCAAATGGCAAATATCGGTAGCGAGGTAGAGAGAGCGATTAATTGGAAAAACAAAGACAATGAGGAATACAGTCAGCTTGCTTTTGAACGAGCCTTGGAGTTGATTGATCTAACAATAGCGGATAAGAAAAACCTTAAACGTTTACGGGAGATAACAAGGGTGCGGGAAAATCTTGCTGATTATTTTGTCTGCGGTAATAATTATTCTTCATCAGAAAAAAATTGGAAGAATTATTTCTACTCTTTTGCTTTTGCTTCTAAAATACATACTTAACCTTAAAAACAGATTTTAGTTGAATAGAAGAGCAGAACAACCGTCTTCCGATGGAAGCGGTTTTTTAGTTAGGATAAAGATAAAAAGAACATATAAATTGACATTAAAATTTAGTTATAATAAAATAGAGATATAATTAAATAGCTTATCAAGAGTGCAGGGGAGGGACTGGCCCCGTGATCCTGCCGGTAACCCTTTAAGGTGACTCCTTAAAGAAGGTGCCAAATCCAGCCTTTGCTTTAATCAATGATTAAAGTTTTCTCAAAAGGAAAGATAAGGGTCGACTAAAATTAGAATTAGTTTTAGAAAATCTTTCCTTCAATGAGAGAGATTTTTTTATTAACCATTAATTTATTACAAATATGCTTATGTTCAATGATACGAAGACTTATACAGTTGAAAGCGTTACTTCCGGTCATCCCGATAAAATATGCGACCAGGTTTCAGATGCCATCTTAGATGAATGCTTGTCTCAAGATCCAAAAAGCCGTGTAGCAATAGAAAGTTTCGGAGGGCACGGTCTTTTATTGGTAGGGGGTGAAGTTACTACCAAAGCCCAGGTTGATTTTAAAGAAATAGCCAAACGTATTTATCGAGAAATTGGCTATCAAGATGATTTAAAAGTAATGACCAATATTACTTGCCAGTCACCGGATATTGCTCGGGGCGTAGACACCGGGGGAGCCGGTGACCAGGGAATAATGTACGGTTACGCTACTGATGAAACAGAAGAATTTCTTCCTTTAGGAGTTGTTTTGTCCCACAAACTGACTAAGGGATTGGAATTGTTGAGAAAGAATAATCAAGTTTCTTGGCTAAAGTCCGACGGCAAATCCCAGGTGACGATTAAAAACGGAGTTGTCAAATCAATTTTAATCAGCTGCCAGCATGACGAGAATGTTTCTCAAGAAGAAATTCGTGAAACAATCATTGAAAAATTAATTAAGCTTCTTGTTGGTGAAATTAACAATATTGAGATTTTAGTCAATCCTACCGGTAACTTTGTCAGAGGGGGATTTTCAGCCGATACCGGATTGACGGGTCGAAAAATAATGGTTGATACTTACGGTGGACTGATACCGCACGGCGGAGGATGCTTTTCCGGCAAAGACCCAAGCAAGGTTGACAGGTCAGCTGCCTATATGGCTCGCTTTGCTGCAAAGAATATTGTTGCTGATGGATTGGCTAAAGAATGCTTAGTTTCAGCTTCCTATGCCATAGGCAGGACAGAACCTTTAATGGTTGAAGCAGTTAGTGAAACAGGAAAAAACTTAAGCGATCTTGTTAGAAGTAAGTTTGACTTTAGACCCAATGCTATTATTGAAAGGCTCGATTTGCTTAAACCTATTTATCTCAAGACCGCAAGCTACGGCCACTTTGGAAAAGCAGATCTGCCTTGGGAGAAGATAGTAAAGTTGTAAGTTTTGCGAGAAATCTATTCTTTAACCTAATACAAAAACTATCGATTTAACGATGGTTTTTGTTATCAAATCAGGGTTTGACTCTAGCCCCTCTGCTTAGAGAGTAATACGTCTTTTTTTGGTATAATAGGTTTATATGAAATACGATGTTGCAGTGATCGGAGGAGGCCCTGCTGGGATGATTGCAGCAGGAAGAGCAGGGGAACTTGGTTCTCACGTCGTTTTAATTGAGAAGAACAGGGATTTGGGAACTAAACTTTTGATTGCCGGAAAAGGGAGATGCAATATTACAAACAAAAGGGACAAACCCAGGGAAATGATAGAGAAGTTTGGAAAAAATGGAAAGTTTCTTTTCTCATTATTTTCTAGGTTTGGAGTAAAAGAAACGATAGATTTCTTTGAGAATCATGGCGTAAGGACAAAAGTTGAAAGAGGAGGTAGGGTGTTTCCCGTGAGCGATAGGTCGCAGGATGTGTTAGGTGCACTTATCAATTACTTAAAGAAGTCTCAAGTTAAAGTAAGGATGAATTCAAAAGTAAAGGAAATCGTAAAGAAGGGAAATAAGATTGAAAAGATCATACTTGCAAGCGGTGAAGAAGTCGTTGCAGATAATTTTATAATCTGCACCGGTGGAAAATCTTATCCTGTAACTGGTTCTACCGGTGACGGATACGGGTGGGCTGAGAAAATGGGACATATGATTATAAGTCCTTCGCCATCGCTTGTACCCGTTATTATTAAAGAGAAGTTTGTGAAAGAACTTGAAGGTTTGAGCTTAAAGAATGTTGAGATTAGCATATATAAAGATAGTAAGAAGATTGGCTCAAGATTTGGCGAAGCAATCTTTACGGCAAATGGAATGAGCGGGCCGATAATTCTTGATATGAGCAAAGAAATCAGCAAAGAGCTTCCGGGAGAGATTAAAATGCAAATTGATTTTAAACCGGCATTGGATTTTGTAAAACTTGATAAAAGAATCCAAAGGGATTTTCAAAAAGGTTCTAATAAGCTGTTTAAAAACAGCCTTGATGAGTTATTACCCAAGAAACTCATTCCGATTGTCATAAGATTATCCAAGATTAATCCTAATCAAGAAGTTAATTCTGTCGCCAAAGAAGAGAGGAGAAAGTTGCTGCATCTTTTGAAAGAATTCGGGTTGGGAGTAAAGGGGCTGGAAGGATTTAAAAAAGCAATTATTACGACCGGTGGAGTTAAGTTAAGCGAGATTGATCAAAAGACGATGAAATCAAAATTGATTGATAACTTGTATTTTGCAGGAGAGATACTTGATCTTGATGGTCCGACGGGCGGATACAATCTGCAAGTTTGCTGGACTACCGGATATATTGCAGGAGAAAGTGCCGCATAGGATTCTTTAACAATTGAAACGAAGCCCTTTAAAAAGCTTCGTTTTTTCAATAAACATCATTTATATTTGCTTAATGGGAGTTATCTTTCGACTGCAGACAGCTTAGGACTTGACAAGATATTATTATGGGTATATACTCATAATAGATAGCAAATGTAAAGGTCGGCTATCAGATAATCATTAAAATTAAAAATAAAATTATGCCAAGATTTAACGGAACAGGTCCTTTAGGTTACGGTCCGGGTACTGGTTGGGGCATGGGTCCTTGCGGTGCCGGATCAGGAAGGAGAGGGGGATATGGACGCGGATTAGGACGCGGATTAGGATGGGGAAGACCATATACTGAAAAAGAAGAATCAGAAGATTTGAAAGACGAAGTAAAATATTTAGAAGAGGAATTGAAAGCAGTTAAAGAACGTCTGGGTGAACTAAAGACCAAAAAATAAAAGAAGGCCGAGAACCTGACCTTCTCGTGAGAGAGGGTCAGGGCAGCCTTCTTCTTATAAGATATCATTGAATTTTAATAATTTCAATAGTTAATATTATGGCAAGACCAAGGCTTTGTCGAAGAATCAGATTTAATCCAAATATAAGATATTTTAAGCCTCAAGGTGTTCCAATGAGGTTTT
>Ga0268282_1001221_pt1 | contig 11528 bp, 6 predicted proteins | sample saktaG_12_FD_190133 | JGI IMG/M metagenome (GOLD analysis project Ga0268282, IMG submission 190133) | Saline water microbial communities from Sakinaw Lake, British Columbia, Canada - sak_2011_5_24_120m | ecosystem: Environmental > Aquatic > Non-marine Saline and Alkaline > Saline ...
TAATTGAAAAAGAGAAAGAATTAAGCGAGCTGGTGCAGGAAATAGAAGCTATTTCTGAAGCTTCGTCAGGAGCAGAGGGAATGGGGTTAGATGAAATTCAGGAGATAATTGATGATATTGCAGAGAGGATTGATGTAATAAATCAAGAGATTCATGAATTGGTTGGAGAGATTCAGCAAACCCCTGAAGAAATTACCGATGAAACCGAAGAATTAACCGAAGAGTCAGAAGAAGGCGAAAAGGAAGAAAAAGAGGAGGAAGAAGAAGAAAAGGTAGGACAAAAAGAGATAGGACAGGAAATGTCTGATCTTTGTCAGAAAATTGAGGGAAATTATCCTGCTCAAAATAAGATAATTTTTAATGAAGTTGCCTGGATGGGAACATTAGAAAGCGCTAATGATGAATGGATTGAGCTTAAAAATATATCGGGAGGTGAGGTTAATTTAACTGGTTGGCAGCTTTTAGACAAGGAACAGCAAATCAAAATCATCTTTGATGACAGAGATCAGGCCTCTGTTGGCGGATTTTATCTTTTAGAGAGGACCGATGATGATTCAGTGCCTCGGATAGCAGCTGATTTTGTTTATACCGGCGGTCTCAACAATACAAATGAGGCCTTGTATCTTTTTGACGAAAATTGCCAGCTTCAAGACGAAATAGAAGCTTTTCCCGATTGGCCGGCTGGCGACAATTCTTCAAAAAGAACGATGGAAAGGAAATCAAATTTAGGTTGGCAAGCAAGCGTTAGATCCGGCGGCACTCCAAAAAGAGAAAATAGTTCAGGTTATATTAAAACTTCTGGTGGCGGAGGCGGCGGAGGAGGCGGCGGCGAGTCGGCGCAGCCCAAAATCACCCTTTCCTATTCAGAAGATAATCCTGTAAACAAAGAAATTGAAACAACGCTTTCTCTTGCTGATTTTAAAAATGCTCTCTATGATGTAAAAATTTCAATAGAAAAAGAAGACGTTGTTCTATCAGAAATTTACAACCAAAAAGAAGATAAATGGCAATCGTCTCATTATTACCTCAAAGAAGTATTTTCTGGTAAATCTTTTGAGGGAGAGCTTCAACTGAAAACAGTAGAAGAAAAAAATGATTTCAGGGGAGAGGCGGATATTTTCGCCAAAATTAGAGAAAACGGAAAAACAACGATTTACGCAGAATTTAGCGGGAAAATTAATATTACCGATCCAGAGTCAGAGCTGGGCGAAGAAGAAGAAGAGGAGGAGGAGGAGAAGGAGGAAGAAGAACCTTCCCGACTTGTAGTTATTAATGAGATCGCCTGGATGGGAACTGAGGTTTCTCTAAATGATGAATGGATTGAGCTTTATAATCCAAATTCAGAGCCGGTTGAACTCTTGGACTGGCAATTACTTTTTTATTCTCCAGAAAAAACCGAGCCAAGAACAACTGCTTTTTCTATTTTAGAGACAACAACTCCCGCTATTGATGGTTTAGGTTATTTTCTCTTAGAAAGAACGGGCGATGAGACCGTTAGTGATGTTGAAGCCGATTATATTTATACGGGCCCCTTAAATAATGATGGAGGAGTTTTTGAATTACGGGATGAAAATGGAGATTTAATTGATAAAATTGATTGTTCAGAAAAATGGTTTGCCGGCGATAACGAAACCAAGCAAACAATGGAAAGGATTAACCCAGAATTACTAGGGTCAGATTCCACAAATTGGGCGGATAACAATCTTATTACCCGCAATGGCAAAGATGCTAACGGGAATAATATTAACGGCACTCCAAAAACAGAAAATAGTGTTTCTAAGTCTTCAACTGAAATTTCTGGGATTGTTGACTTTCCTGCTTTAACTCTTCTCGGCAATCCTTATATTGTTGAGGGAACAGTTGTTATTCCCGAGAACAAAACTTTAACCATTGAACCGGGAGTAGTAATAAAATTTCACGGTTATTATTCCGAAAATACGGGAATGACAGTAAATGGCACCTTAAAAGCTATTGGTGGGGAAATAGATGATGAAAAAATTGTTTTTACTTCTTATAGAGACGAGGAGTATGGCGGCAGCGGAGCTTCCCACGGCAGCTGGGGACAAATTTATTTTAGTCCAACCAGCGCTGGTTCCGAACTGGAAAATATTATTCTAAGATACGGAGGCGGCTTTTATGACCCCGGACAAGACTGTTCCGGAGATGCCGCAGGAATACGTGTTCAAGAATCTTCCATCACCCTTAAAAACTCAGTTCTTGAGCACAACAAAAACAACGGACTTTTGCTGATTAATTCTTCCTCCATTATTGATAATGTTCAGTTTTTAGATACCGCAATTTGCCAGGGTTTTCTTGAACATGGAGGTAAGGGTATTTCAATTAATGGCGGTGGCGCTTCTATTAAAAATTCTTTATTTGAAAAGAATATTTACGGAATTTACATCAATAAAGGACAAGATTCACCGGCAACTCCAATTATTGAAAATAATATTTTTGAAGAGAATGAAAAACCAATTTGGGTTATTGATTCTTCCCCGTCTATTAAAGGGAATCAAGCAATAAACAATGATATTAATGGAGCTATAGTTTCTGGCGAAATTAGCTTAGACACGGTCTGGGAGGCAGACCTAACATATATTATTGAGGGAGGTCTTACTATTTCCCCAGGCGTTGTTTTTACTTTAAAACCGGGAGTAGTGATAAAGGTTCACGACTGTTATCGGGGAAATGGGAGAATAATAGTAAATGGTATTCTAAAAGCCATTGGCGCTGAAGACGAAAAAATTATTTTTACTTCCTTTTTTGACGATGACTACGGAGGAGATACCAATAGTGATGGTGGCGTTACCTCTCCTTCTCACGGCAGCTGGGGACAAATTTATTTTAGTCCAACCAGCGCTGGTTCCGAACTGGAAAATATTATTCTAAGATACGGAGGCGGATTTTATGACCCAGGACGGGATTGTTCCATAGATGCCGCAGGAATCCGTGTTCAAGAATCTTCCATCACCCTTAAAAACTCAGTTCTTGAACATAGTAAAAACAATGGACTTTTGCTGATTAATTCTTCTTCCATTATTGATAATGTTCAGTTTTTAGATACGGTAGTTTGCCAGGGCTATCATGAGCATGGAGGTAACGGCATTTCAATTAATGGCGATAGCCCCGTTACTAGAAACTCTTTATTTGAGAGAAATGTTTGTGGGATTTATATTCAGAACGGAGATCCAATCTTAGAAATAGAGAGTTTGGTTTTTGGAATAGGCAATGAAGCAAACGGTCGCAATATTTATAAAGATGGAGAATGTATTAACCCAGAATAGAGACTACGCCGCCGGGTCGCGTAGTACGCGCCGCGCTACGCCGCGCTACGCCGCGCTACGCCGCCGGGGGGGGTCGCGTAGTGTGAGATTTGACCTGGGTTTTGGCTTGTGTATAATGATATAATATAATGAACAAAGATTTTCTTTTTTTGATTTTGCTTTTGGTTATTATCGCCGGGGTTCTTTTGTGGCAAAATCCCGAGGTCACATTTGATAGGATAAAGGCAATGATAGGTCCGAAGATATCGCTTTCTGAAGATTCAGGTTTGGATTTATCTGAAATTAATATTGAGAATTTAATAATTCAAAGAGAGGAAGGGGAGGAGCAAGAAGAGCCTGTCCTAACTGAATTTTCAATAGACAAGGAAGAAGAGAATGGGATTGGTGGGTCTTTAATTGGAGAATTGCCAGAGGGAGAAGAAACCTCGGAACAAGAGATTGTTGTTTTGGAAAAGAACTTAACCTTGGAAGAAATTCAGCAAGAGGTTAACAGAATTGCTGAAGAAGTAGAAAGGATAGATAAAGAAGTTCAAATTTTAGTTGCTTTGAGTGAAATTCAATAAATATGGATAAAGAAAATCTCATTGAGCTTACTAATAAACTTTATAAACTGACTTTGCTTTTTCCTAAAAAAGAGCCATTGAGATATAAGGTGAGAGGGGTTGCTGATGAGATTTTAGCTAATCTGGTTGCCCGGGAAGTTTTCCACAGCCCTAATCCCAGGGAAACTATGGCTGTGGAAAACTCAAAACAAAAAGATTTAATATTTGAAATTAAAAAAGACTTAGCAGTTCTTAAAAGTTATTTTGAAGTAGTTAAACGGCAAAACTGGGTGAGCTATTTTGATGTCTTGGAAATTGAAGAAGAATATGATAAGATAGAATGTAAAGTTGACAGAGGCCCGACCTCTGTTGCTGGCCCTAAGATAGCTAAAATTAACGAAGGACAATCCTTTGATAGAATTTTAGATTCCAGAAAAGAAAAGATTTTAGGAATTTTGAAAGAAAAAGAAAAAATTCAAGTCGGCGAGCTTAAAGAACTTTTACCTGATGTGTCAAAAAGAACTCTTCGGAGGGATTTTGACCAGTTATTAAAACAAGGCTTGGTTGAGAGAATCGGCGAGAGAAACAACACTTTTTATTGCCTGAAGACCGTTTAAAGTATCACTTTAGACAATTTAACGAGATAGGACATAGATGTCCTATCTTAATATTATTTTGTCCTACCCTAAAATGAACAATCCAAGGAAAGTTTTTAGTCAAATATACGATGATTGTGTAGATAAAATCTATCGTTTTATCTTTTTTAAGGTAAGTTCTCAAGAAATTGCTCAAGATTTGTGTTCAGAGACATTTTTGCGTGGTTGGCAAGCATTTAAAAATAATAAAAAGAAAATTGAAAATCCTCAGGCCTTTTTGTATCAAATTGCCCGTAATTTAGTGGTTGACCATTATCGCCAGAAGGGTAAGATGCAGACAGTTTCAGCAGATTGTGTCCCGATTATTGATCCTGGGGAAGATTTAGAAGAACAAGCTTTGTTAAAGTCAGACCTTGATACAGTTAAGTCAGCTTTAGCTGGACTTAAAGACGAATATCAAGAAGTAGTTGTTTGGCGCTATGTAGATGATTTGTCAATATCTGAAATGTCAAAAATGCTCAATAAGTCAGAAGGAGCGGTACGAGTTACGCTTCATAGGGCTTTGAAATCCCTTAAAAATCGGATATCCGATACAGGTGTAACACAAGCTTAAGTTTCTCGTCTTAACTTTAAAAGGACGATAATATGACTGAAAAACAACTCATCGCTAAAATTAAAGAACTTCAACAGATTAAGCCCAGCAATGACTGGGTTATTTTAACTAAAAAACAGATTTTAGGAGAAGAAAAACCAATCCCTGTTTTTTCTTTTATTTCCTTTATTAAAGAGATTCAAAAAGGAGAAAGGTTTATTTTTCAGCACAAGCCGGCTTTTGCCACTTTTCTTGTTCTGGCAATTTTGTTTGGGCTTTTTGGTTTTGCCCAGAATTCAGTGCCTGGCGATACTCTTTTTTCTGTAAAAAAGATTACTGAAAAAAGCCAGACAGTTTTTATTTCTGAAAAAGGGCAGCCGAAACATAATCTTGAGCTTACTAATAAACGTTTGGATGACTTAACTAAAATTGCTGAAGCAAATCAAAGCCAAAAGTTAACTTCAGCTATTAATGAATATCAGGAAAGTGTTTCCAAAGCAGCGGAGAGTTTGGTGGAAGCAGAAGTAAAAGAAGTTGTTGCCGAGATTAAAAAATTAGAAGAGAAAACAGAGAAAGTAAAATCTCTGGGCATAGAAATAGGTGAGAGCGAGGAGTGGGACGATGCTTTGGTTAAAATAGTGGAAAGAGAGATTGAAGGTTTGGAAGTGGGGACATTAACCGAAGAACAGGAAGAAGTTTTGACTGAAGTAAAAGAAGATTATGGAGCAGAAAATTATTCCGATGCCTTGGAGAAAATTTGGATTTTAAGTCAATAATTAAAATTTGAATAAGTCGTTAATCTTAATTTTTTGAGTGGTTGGCGTCTCCCGCCTTTTTCAAAAAGATGGGGGGTAAACCCACGTGAGGGCTTTCCTTGTAAAAGGAAAACTGCCATAAAGAAAATTTTTATACTCAAAAGATTAAAATTTACCCCCGCTTTTTAGAAAAAGATGGGGGCAAGAAGGTCGATGACGACAAATTAATGAATTATTAATTAATAAAATATAGATTAAAAAAATGAAAACAAAAATAATTGCATGTATAATTGGATTAGCAATGGTTGCTATGATTGCTCCTTCGTCTGCTCAAGCTGTAACAGCTGCTGAGCTTCAGATTCAGATTAATGCCTTATTAGAGACATTATCTGGGTTACAAACTCAATTAGCTGACCTTACAGGCGAGCCAACAGGAGGAACTGTTACTGGTTGCACCATTACTTCCTTTAGCAAAAACCTTAAAGTTGGAATGACTGGAGACGATGTTAAATGTCTTCAGATTATTCTCAACACTGCTTCTGACACCCAGCTTTCAGCCGGTGTAGGTTCTCCGGGACAGGAAACATCTTACTTTGGCCCTAAAACCAAAGCAGCTGTTATTAAGTTCCAGGAGAAATATGCTGCTGATATATTAGCTTCTTGGGGGTTGACCTCTGGAACTGGTTATGTTGGTTCAACAACCTTAGCCAAGTTAAATACCCTTTTAGCAATTGGTGAAGAAGAAGAAGAGGAAGAAGAAGAAGAGGAAGAACCAACAGGTGAAGGATTAACGGTTGCATTAGCATCTGACAATCCAGCAGCCGCTATAGTTGTTGCTGGCCAAGGATTGGCTTCTTTAGCAAAATTAACTTTTGTTAATGGCGACAACGCCGAAGTAAAAGTAACTTCATTGAAATTAACTAGAATTGGAATTTCAGCTGATGCTAACCTTGCAAATGTTTATTTATTGCAGGGCGCGAATCGTTTAACCGATTCGGCTACAGTTTCATCCGGAATAGTGAACTTCAATGATTCAACAGGACTTTTCACAGTCCCATCAATGAGCTCTGTGACAATTACCGTAGCTTCAGATATCTGCAACACAACAAATTGTACAACCATAGTTGGTCAGACAATTGGAGTTAGCTTAGCTTCTGCTTCCAGTGTGACCACAAACGCAAGTTCTGTAGAAGGTACTTTCCCAGTTAGCGGAAACTTTTTTACAGTATCTGACGCCACATTGGCAACAGTTGCATTTGGTTCGTCAGCAAGCTCTCCATCAGCCAACGCCGCCTTGAATCCTCAAAACGACTATGTTATCTGGCAAAACAGCACAGTAATCGGTTCAAGAGCTGTTGATATGACACGTATTGCTTTCAGATTAATTGGAAGCGTATATTCAACTGATCTTCAAAACTTCAGATTGAATATAGACGGAGTCCAAGTTGGTTCAGCAATAGCAAACACAGATGAAGATGGCTATATAACATTTGATTTAAGCTCTTCACCAGCTACATTACAAACAGGCACAAAAGTAATTAAAGTTTTTGCTGATATTATTGGTGGTTCAAGCAGAACATTCAACACCTCAATAAGAGTAGCGGCAGACGCTAACTTTATTGACAGCCAATATAAAGTAAATATTGCTCCAACAACATCAACAACCACACCCGCCGCTTTCACATTATCTGATGTAACAACCGGCACTCAGACAATTGCTTCTGGAACAGTGACATTTGTTAAGACAACTGATTCTCCAGCAGGAGACATTGTCAACAATGCTTCAAATGCTGTGTTAGCAAGATACACTTTGACAGCAGCCGGAGAGGCGGTTAAAATTACAGATTTGTATGTAAGGGCTTATTTCACCAACACAGATAATACAGGAGACAACTACACTGGCACTACAACAGGTGCTGCGGTGACAGAGTTTACATTAAGAAATGGCGCTTTGTATGCTAATGATGTCCAAATCGGAAGCACAACAGATATTTCACCTGTTTCAGGTGGTACGCACTTTAGCTTGGGTTCTGCATTAGTAGTTACTCCGGGCAGTCCTGTAACTTTGGAAGTAAGAGCAGATATTTATGATAATATGGGGACTGTTAACGATATTGATACCACAGATACAATTATGGCTAGAATTGAAACTACAGCAAGCAATGCTCAGGCAATGACTTCTTTGTCAACAATAACTACACCTGGAACTGATACTGACGGTAATACGTTGACAGTTGCAGCAGGCAGCTTAGTATTGTCAAAATACGCAGCTTATACCAACCAGACAATTGTAGTCCCGGAAATAGCTTACAAATTAGGTCACTTCACATTGACATCCAGCACAACTGAGGCAACAAACCTCAGCACAATTTACGTTGATTTAGATACCAACAACACAGTTGTAAGTAATTTGTACGTTAAATACGGTACAAGCGCTGCAATGAATACCACAACATCAATTGTCGATCCATCCGAAACATCTTTGGCAAACAGCTGGTCAATTAATTATTTATTGCCAGCAGGCCAGACAATTGATATGGAGGTTTATGGGGATGTAAGCTCTCTTGCCCAAACCAGCGTTTACGCTTCTATGAGAGTAACTGGTACAACCGCAAGTTCCGCAACAGCTGCCGATTCAGGCACAATAACCTCGTACACAGGTCAGACAATTACGTTTGGTACGGGTACCTTTCTTGGAACTCAAGACCCGGCTACTCCTGTTGACCAAATGTTGGCAGGCGGACAGTCGGTTGTTGCTGGTATCTTCAAGTTCACTGCACAGAACGAATCATATACAATTAATGAGTTGAAGTTCGCAGTAGGAGCCGCTAACTCAACTGGAACAGCCTTAGCAGCAGCTGCAATCTCAAGTGTTTCTTTGAAAGACAATGCAACAGGCACTGTTATAGCCACAGCTCCAGTACAAAAAATTAGTAGCACTTATATAGCCAACTTCACCGGATTGACTGCTACTAATTGTTCTGCCTGCGGTTTAACTGCAAACTCCAACAAGTCATTGGCAGTAGTGCTTAATTTGAGCTCAGGAATTTCAGCAGATACAGCCACTACAAACTTAGATGTGGAACCATACTTGGCTTACGTCAAAGTTTCTAACAGTCAAGGAGTGCAGTCAAACAGCACAACTACAGCATCCCTTCTCAGCACCAAGACAGTCAACAAGACATATGTCTTTAAGGCAATCCCGACATTAGCATCTGCTGGAACTGACTCGTATGCTTCAGCGGGCTCTAACGTTGAACTTTATAAGTTCACGATTGGCGCTCCAAATGGAGCAGTTGCTGTAAAACAAGTGAAGTTCACCACAACAATGACCGACACAAACGGAACTGGTAACTACTTGAATAACTTTACGTTCTTCAAGGGAAGCAGTAATATCACTAGCTCTGTTACCATTGTAAACGCCGCAGGCACTGATCTTAAGGCAACAAACACAATTGGAACAGGTACAGTGGTTGTAGCATTTGTCACAGAGGAAAATGTTTCTGGTACCCAGACATATACCTTGAAGGCGAATGTTAATGAGTTCACCACTACTGATTCTGGCGCAGACACAGTAGCAACATATATACCTTATGATGCTGCAGTTGCAACGCAAACAGTCAGTGGTCGTGGTGGAAGCTACGTGAACGATCATGGCGCCAATGAAGTATTCGGCTTAGCAGCTACAGCTACAGGCGCAGAAGGAGTGACATACAACTTCATTTGGTCTGATATGTCAGCAGCTAGTCCAACAATCCACAGCTACACAATTGATGCAGCTTCATACGATTGGTACGATGGTTACCTGGTTACTACTGGTAACACAACATCACAGAACGTAGTTGCTCAGTAATTATTCTGAAACGAACAAACCCCTCGCTTCTTTCCTTGTGAGGAGGGGAGAGGGATAAAAACAAAGACTCCCGGGTTTATTCCTGGGAGTCTTTGTTTCCTCTGTTTTATTTATCAGCGTCAAGTCGTTATTTAGTAAGGTAGCATTCTCAAGAATGCATCCACTTCGTCCTTTGCTTCCGGCATTAGTTTTAAAAATATCATTGCCTGCTCGCGGGCTTTTTTATATTGACCAAGTTTAAAATAAGTAAAAGCTAAAGAAGAATGATATTGGGCAACGCTTAGATCCATCACAATTAATTTTTCGTAAACATCGGCTAATTTGTCATATTGCTCTGTTTTATTGTAAACACCAATTAGCTGATAAAGAGCGAGGGTTGAGGAATCGTTAAAGCCGTATTTTTTTGCAGTTTTAATATCTTCATTTGCTATGTCATTTTCTTTTAAATACATTTCAGCCAATGCTTTTGTCCAATAACAACCGCCCAAATTAGGATTTATTTTTATGCATTTTTCTGCGTCAGATTTCATTTTTTGATAATTTGCTGACACCATATCTGTTTTTGCCTTTTCTATAAATATTTCCACATGTAAGGGCGATAGCGTCTCTGCTTTGTCAAAATAAGAATATGCTTCTTTGACTAAATTTTCTTTTGTTGCTGAATTTTGTTCATTGTTGGCGATCACTGTTGTGAAGCTTCCCAAATAAATCCAGTATCTTGTGTAGAGCGGCTGGATTTTTACGCCTTCTTTCAGTAATTCAGCGCCCTTTTTTGCGTAAACCAAGTCTTTAGCCGGATTTATTGCAGCGCATTTTTTTATATCGGTGATATATTGCATTATTAAATAAGAATCTAAAAAACTATGCGATAATAATTCTTTATCCATTAAAGTAAACGACGAGTCGCATTTTTTTCGGTCGGTAAGGTTGTTGGCAATATTTATTTGAGTGTTAATTTGAAATGGCACAAGATTGTATTGCCACAAAAAGACTACTAAAACACAGAATAACACAAATATGAACACAGATTTCCACAATGTGTTTTTTTGTGTTCCGTTTTGTGTATTTTTGTGTGTTTCTTCTTCGGGTTGTTGGCTATAAATTATATACATAGAGTACCCGACCAATAGAAAGAAGATGAGATAAGTAGGGAACGTATCAAAACTAAAAAAATTAGCAACCAAATAGCCAACCAGGGTTGCTTGCATGCCGTGTGAAATTATTTGTGTTGTTTCGTGTTCTGTTTTGTGTTTATTTTTGTGTAATTGCCAAGATAAAACAACAAATAATGCTAAATAAGCTATTATTCCCAAAATTCCGGTTTGAGCTCCGATATCCAAAAAAACATTGTGTGCTTTATCCCACCAAGGCGAAGAGGTAATTAAGGGGTCATAATTTTTATCAAATCCAACAGCTAAATTTTCAGGTCCCCAGCCCAAAATTGGCTTATCTTTAATTTCTTGAAAAACTGTTTGCCATGCGCGGAATCTTTCATTATCAAGCGCCGCTTTAATTGATAATCTGTTTTCCAATATTTGAAAGAGTCTATTATCTTGCAATACCTGCGGAAAATGTGATTGAATATTTACATAAAAAACTGTAGAGGCAACAAGAATTAAAAACAGCGTAGTTAATATTTTTAAAATAGTAAATTTTTTGGGGTAGAATAAAAGAAAATATAACATACCTGCGATGACTCCAAGATAAACGGCTCTGCTTGCAGCTATAAAAATTACGTATAAAAATAATAAAAGAGAAAATATATAAAATATTTTTAAATATCTATTTTTTTCTTTTATCGCGAAAGACAAAGTTGGAAAGAATAAAAGCAAAAGATAAATACCTAAAAATATTGGATTTCCTATCGTTGACCCGGGTCTGCCCCCAACGCTTACAAATATATTAT
>Ga0268282_1001224_pt1 | contig 11513 bp, 11 predicted proteins | sample saktaG_12_FD_190133 | JGI IMG/M metagenome (GOLD analysis project Ga0268282, IMG submission 190133) | Saline water microbial communities from Sakinaw Lake, British Columbia, Canada - sak_2011_5_24_120m | ecosystem: Environmental > Aquatic > Non-marine Saline and Alkaline > Saline ...
CGCGACGACATTCCCAATCCCATTTACTAAATCTGCATTGTATTTTTCCGCCATCCTCTCCATTGTAATATCAACATCACCACCAAAAGTTCCTGCACTCATTAATAAATACCGCGTCGCATCCGTTCCGAATTTATCAAACATTTCATCAATAGAAATAACATTTCCTAAAGTCTTGCTCATCTTTTTCCCACCAGACAAAATCATTCCGTGTGCGAAAATCTCTTTTGGTAATTTTATCCCCAAATGTAAAAGCATTGCAGGCCAAATTGTTGCATGCACCCTTAAAATATCTTTTCCCATTAACTGAATTTGCGGAGGGAATAAATCTGGAACATTTTCAGATGTTCCATCCCACCCCAAAGCTGTGAGATAATTCAAAAATGCATCCACCCAAACATATGTAATCTGACTTTTATCAAATGGTAATTCTATCCCCCATGAAACATTTTTCTTGTCTCTAGAAATCGCGACATCCTGCAAATCTTGATTTTTCAGAAAAGATAAAATTTCATTTCTTTTTTTAAGTGGGTTTATTTTTAATAGTTTACCGTCGTTTTCTGGTGTCACAGGTTGATCTGCCTTTTCAATCGCTTCAATCAAATCTTTTTTAACACTTTTAAGATCTAATAAATAGCTATCTTCCTCCAACTCCTGCGGTTCCATATCATGATCAGGACATTTGCCATCAACTAATTGGGATGATGTAATAAATTGTTCACAACCAACACAATACAAACCTTTATATTTTCCTTTTTTAATTGCCCCCTTGCCATACAAAATTTGCAATGCTTTTTGAACTGCTTTTATATGCTCTGGACTTGTCGTTCTGATAAATCCATCATATTGAATATTTAATTTGTTAAACAAGTCTTGGAAATTCTCTGCAATTTCATCTACAAATTCTTGTGGATCTTTACCAGTCTTTTCCGCCGATTCTTGAATTTTCAACCCATGCTCATCCATCCCAGTTGAAAGAAAAACATTTTTCCCTTCTCTACGATGAAAACGCGCCAAAACATCAGCCGCAATGGTCGTGTAGGCATGTCCCAAATGAGGTGCTCCATTGGCATAATATATTGGAGTTGTTATATAAAATTTATCGTTCATTTTTCCTCGCCATTAAGTTACTCGCGCGTAGCAACGAATCAAACGTCCCCGCGTCAATCCACCCTCCTTTTAGTGTCTCATATGTCATCGTCCCTTGTTTGACATAAAAACTGTTAACGTCCGTAATTTCCAGTTCACCTCTTGCAGATGGCTTCAATCCTTTGATAATGTTCCAGACACGCTTATCATACATGTATATTCCCGTCACCGCAAGATTAGATTTTGGTTCTTTGGGCTTTTCCACGATGCGAATAATTTTATCGTTTTTCACCTCAGCAATTCCAAATCTTTCAGGATCTTCTACCTCTTTAAGAAAAACTTTGGCTCCCTTTTTCTGTTTCTTAAATCTTAAAACCGCACTTCGTAAACTATCTTCAATTACATTGTCTCCCAAAATCGCAACTATTTTTTCATTGTCAGCAAAGTCTTCTGCTAACCCTAACGCTTGAGCAATCCCACCCGGTTCTTCTTGGACTTCATACGAAAGTTTTACTTCTAATTCTCTACCCGATCCCATAAGATCTACATACTGTCCCGCATGTTCTCGCCCAGAAATAATTAAGATATTTTTAATACCTGCCTTTTTCAGAGACAGTATTGGATAATAAATCAACGGCTTATCATAAACTGGCAATAAACTTTTATTTACAACTCTCGTCACAGGATGAAGCCGTGTCCCCGATCCTCCTGCAATAATTACACCTTTCATAATGTCTCCTTATAATGTTTTCTGTAATACTCCATATATTCTCCTGATTTAATTTTCCTCCACCACCATTCATTATTTTCATACCATTCCACAGTCTTTCTAATCCCTTCGTCAAAATCAATTTCTGCTTTCCATCCCAATGATTTTAATTTATTGCAATCTACGGCATATCTTTGATCGTGCCCAGGTCTTAATCCCTGAACTGGTTTTTTTAGACTTTCTGGTTTGCCCAATAGTTCTAAAACTTTATTGGTCATTTCTATATTAGTTATTTCTGGATTATTATTTGCTCCAACATTATAAATTTCTCCCGGTTTGCCATGATGAAAAACTATATCAATCCCGCTACAATGGTCTGTGACGAAAATCCAATCTCTAATCTGCCCACCCCCATCATAGACTGGGAGTTCTTTATCCTCCATTGCGTTAGTAATAAACAAAGGCATAATTTTTTCTGGATATTGAAATGGTCCATAATTATTAGTTCCGCGTGTAATTGTCACAGGTAAATCAAAGGTTCTGAAAGATGCTAAAACTTGGTGGTCTCCTCCTGCCTTACTTGCAGAATATGGACTGGATGGAAAAAGAAAATCACTTTCCTTTGAAAACCCTTTAAGGACATCTCCATAAACTTCATCTGTTGATACTTGGTGGAATCGTTTTATCCCATAATCTTTAACTGCTTGAAGCAAATTGTAAGTTCCTTCAACATCTGTTCTGATAAATGCCAATGGATCATAAAGAGATCTATCGACATGTGTTTCTGCCGCAAAATTTATTATTCCATCAACACCATCGCCGATCGCTTTTTTAACATCTTCGGGATTAACGATGTCTCCTTTTACAAAAGTATATCTGTCCCCATATTTTTCTTCAACATCTTTAAGATTGTCTAAATTTCCAGCATAAGTGAGTTTATCCAAATTAACAATTTCATAATCTGGATATTTTTCAAACATGTATCTGATAAAATTACTACCGATAAATCCCGCTCCTCCTGTCACTAATATTTTCATAAGTTTATCACATTATTTTAATTTTTTTAGCTTTTTCCACATTAAACCGATAAAAGGCAAGTGTAAAAATATCTTTATCTGTATCAATTGGATAAATAAAAATCCTGTCAAACAGGAATGTTGGAAAGTCTTTGTGATTTAAGGTTGCTAAAATAACTTGTTGATTATGTTTTTTTAAGAGTGTAGCTATACAACAATCAACGGCAGATGCACCAGTAATTCTCCTAGCAGTATACGCATTTGCAATTTTAATCATATCATCTCTTGCATCATCAACTATGAACGAGATTTCTCTAAATTCTTTTAATAAATTTTCACGTTTTTCTTTATTTTTTGGTTCGTGAGCAGTTCGTAAAAATTCAAATTCAACAAGAGAGAAACAAGCAAGCACACATTTAGCTTGAATTAAAAAATTACATAACTCTTCAAATTCTTTATAGTGTCCAAATCCGAAAATAAATACATTCGCATCAAATAGAATATGTTTATTTTTACAGATCTCTAAGAATTCTTTCTTCGAAGATCTCATCAAAATCTCTTTCATGAGATATCATTCCTTTCTGCTTTTCTTTTTTCGTAAGCTCGCCTATTTCTTTCATTAACTTACCAATTTTAGCAATATTGGGCTTCTTTTTTGTTTTATCTAAAGTATCCATATTAGCTCCTTTCTAATATAATTATACCACACGACACGCTTATGACAATAATTTACATATTATTTTTTTATCACTAAAATAATGTTTTTCTTTCCCTATAATCTGATAATCTTCATGTCCTTTCCCTGCAATTACAATAATATCACCTTTTTTTGCCCATAACAACGCCTGCTTTATCGCCTCCGCGCGATCTTCTATAACTTTACAATTTTCCCTGCCATCATTAATCCCAGTTTTTATGTCTTCAATAATTACCATCGGATCCTCTGTTCGTGGGTTATCTGATGTGATGATGATAAAGTCTGACAGTTTTGACGCAATTTCCCCCATCAATGGACGTTTCGTTTTATCACGATCTCCACCTGCTCCAAAAACAGTAATAATTTTTTTATTTGGTTCAACGATCTCATGAATAGTGTTTAACAAATTTTCTAAACCATCCGGAGTATGTGCATAATCAATAATAATACCGATGCCTTTATTATTTTTTACAGATTCCATCCTTCCTTTAACTTCTATGCCTGATAATTTTTGAGCAATGTCTTTTCCCGCGAAACCTAATTCTGACAAAATCGCAAAAGCCATTGTAAAATTATATACATTACAGTTTCCAGTCATCGCAATGTTTATTGACACGTTCCCTGCCGATGTATTCAGTATAAATTCAGATACATCTATAAACTTGTCTGTTGTAGCCTTCTTGTCCGCCATAGCTCCAGCAGGAGCGAAGGCGGAAGCGAAAATAGATGTATCTATTTTGCTAACATAATAATCTGCATCCGAATCCTGCAACGATGTTGTTCGTAAAGCAATTTTGTTTGTAGGGGCACACCCTTGTGGTTGCCCGAATTGCCACCCTAACTGGTGATCACCCGTTAGGGGTGACAATTCCATATAGTTTTGCCCCGCGTTGCGGGTACCCACAAGGGGCACCCCTACATTATCGTCGTTTCTTAATTCATAATTCTTAACTCTTAATTCTCGTATATCACGGTTTACGATTGCAATCTTATTATCTTTCTTTGACTGCACCAACAAATCAAATATCCTTAACTTCGCCTGTAGATATTCGTCCATCGTTTTATGATAATCAAGATGATCCTGCGTAAAATTTGTAAAAGCGACAACATCAAAATTAAGACCATCCACTCTATGTAATGACAACGCATGCGAGGATACTTCCATTACAAGATATTCTACTCCGGATTTCACCATCTGATCCATAAGTTCGTTAAGAAAAAGAGCATCTGGTGTAGTATTGGGAGCGGGAATTATTTTACTATCAATTCTGTATTCAATCGTTCCAATTAGCCCAACTTTTTTACCAAGTTTTTGCAAACACGAAAAAACTGCAAAAGCAGTTGTCGTCTTTCCATTCGTCCCTGTAATTCCAATTAATTTCAGTTTGGAAGATGGATCATTATAGAAATTTTTTGCAATTATCGGAAGTGCCTTTTGAGTGTCTGAGACATAAATAAAATTCGCATCAGTATATTTGTTCATCAGCTCATCCTGTCCGCCTTGACTCGTTGGCGAGACAGGTCTATCAGAATTTACAAGAAAATTTCTACATCCAGCTTGATAAGCATCTCCAATAAATTTATGCCCATCAAAATCCAATCCATTTACTGCCACGAATAAACAATCGCGCCACTCTTTAAGTTTACGCGAATCGTGTGTAATGTGACTGATATTTATGTCTGGAACATTATCACTGGTTTTTATGTTTTTGAATACTTTCTGTAAATCCATGTATAATTGTCTGAACTATGATGTAAATGATTAAACTGAATACTATGATTAAACGTTTCGTTATCGTTACTTTGTAGGGGCACACCCTTGTGGTTGCCCCGTCGTCGGTATTCGTTTTGTGATAAAATATTATTTTGTCCTGCTTGCAGGGCGGCCACAAGGGCGCGCCCCTACACGACGTCGACGTAATCTCGTAATCCTGAATCGAGAATAATCTGAAAAATCCTACTGAATCCAGTCCGCCTTGGCTCGTCGAGACAGGGTTCAGACAGTATTGTATTCGTGATTCGTGTTAATTAGTTCTCGTATAAATTGTCTGCGTCGGAAACGCTATTTCAATTTTCTCTTTCTTGAATACATCAACAATTTTCAAATTTATCTCCTGCTGAATATCCATATATTTATTATAATCACTCGTTAGAACATAATAAACAATTTCAAAATTCAAGCTAAAATCTCCAAAATCCTTAAAATGAACACGATCAAAATCAGTTAGTTCAATATCTTTAATAATATCTTTAATAATATGTGGAATCTTTTTTAACTTTTCAGCGTCAGTTCCATATTCAACTCCAATACCAAAATCTATTCTCCTCTTCTCCATTTTCTTAAAATTCAAAACCCTAGAGCTAGTCAAATCTTGATTTGAAATAACAATTTCTTCTCCTCGCAAAGCAATTATTCTTGTAGATTTGATCCCAATTTTTTGCACAGTCCCCATCTCACTTCCTGCAATAATAAAATCTCCAACCTTGAATGGTTTATCAATAAAGATAGATAGGGAACTAAATAGATCTCCCAAAATATTTTGAATAGCAAGAGCAACGGCAATACCACCAATTCCCAGACCAGCTATTAGAGACGAAACATTAAATCCTAAATTAGAAAGCACTAATACTACCGCCACAATCCAGACCAATATTTTAGCAACCTGACCAAATGTTTTTATAGCTCCGACACTGTCCCTTTCTTTCACGCTTTCTTTTTGTAAAGTTCTCCCTATAATATAGTCTATCAGAGTCTGAACAGCCTTTACAGACTCGTATGTTCCAATGAAAATTAAAGCATAGTAAACTGTTTTAACAGCATATTCTGGTAATTCTAGAGGCTGGATTGAAAGATACAAAGAAATTGTAACATAAAATGGCATACCAATTCTCTGTAATATTTTTACAGCAACATCATCTGCTGTTGTTTTAGTTCTTTCTGATATTTTTTTCAGATAACTAACGATGAATCCCTTAAAGATTTTTAGCGCAATAAAAGTGACAATAAAAATTATAACAGCCCCAGCATATAGATTGGAAGTGTTATTTAATATTGTCTGTGATGATATAGATCCCATATTTTTGTAATTTATGATTTAAAGACAATCTTGCAAAAGATAGAAAAATTTCAAAGTTCAAAATCCAAATCTCAAAGGAATATAAAATGCCAAATTTCAAAAATATTTACAGTTTGACATTTTTAATTCCTTTTTAATTTTTAATTTGAGCTTTTTAATTTCATTGGTATTTTGATTTTATTTGCAATATCTTCTGCCTCTCCTTCCTCATATTTCCCTTGCACCCATAGAGTATGCCCATCTCCTTTTATCCGTGGGATAACATGAACATGAATATGCGGAATTACTTGTCCAGCAACTGGATCATTATTAATTTGCGCGTTATATCCAGAAACTTTCAGTCTAGTTTTGATTGCATTGCCAACTTTTTTTACTGTCTTTATTAAATGACATAAATCTTCCTCCGATGCTTCTTCAATATTTTCAATATGCTTTTTTAATATAACTAAAGTATGACCTGGATTAACTGGAGCGATATCTAAAAATGCCAGAGTAAACTCATCTTCATACACTTTGTATGCTGGCAAATCCCCTGCAACAATTCTACAGAATAGACACATTATAATAAAAATTTAAAGTTAAAGCCAATTAAATATGCACAAGTCTGAATGTCCATAAAGTCAAAAGTTTATAAAGTCCGCCAATCGTCCTTTCGACTTTATAAACTTTTGACTTTATGGACTATTATAACAAATTCTCCTTTCTGCTGCATCTTATCTGATCCCATTTCGTCTAAAATATCTTGAACACTTCCACGATAAATAGTTTCAAACTTCTTTGTCAGTTCTCTAAAAACTTCAATCTGACAATCTGACATCACGCTTTTAATTTCTTCAAAAGTTTTCACTATCCTATGTGTTGATTCATATATCACAGTTGTTAATTCTGATTCTGAAAGTTTTTTGAAAAATGTTTGTCTTCCTTTTTTCGTAGGAGGAAATCCCAGAAACTGAAATTTAGAAACATCTAAAGCAGAAATACTAATGGCTGTTGTCAGTGCTGATGGACCGGGGATTGGAACAACTGTAATTTCAGATTGAACTGCCATTTGAATAAGTTTTGCCCCGGGGTCAGAAACATTTGGCGTCCCCGCGTCGGTGACTAACGCTCCATTTTCCCCTGATTTTAATCTTTCAATAATTTTTTCCGCATCTTTTTCAGCACTGTGTTGATGAAAACTCACAGTTGATGTTTTGATTTCATAGGTTTTGAGAATCTTACTTGTCTCTCTTGTATCTTCGCACGCAATAAAATCAACACTTTTCATGATTTCCAAAGCTCGCAACGTTATGTCTTTCAGGTTGCCTATCGGTGTTGAAACAATGTATAATGAAGTCATAAGAAATTATAATTAACAGAATGATTTTATCTGCGCATATAGTGGTTGGATCTTTAATAGGGGAGCATATTGACAGCCCTTTCATTGTTATCCCTATTTCTATTATATCTCATTTAGTAATGGATGCAATCCCACATTGGGATTATACGATTTATCAACTGTCAACATATCAAGAGTGGGTTAAAATTGGAGCAGATATCGGCACAGGATTATTATTCGCTTTCTTGATAATATATCTGTTGAGAAAACATAAAAATAGACAAATTGATCAAAAAAATATATTCAAGAAAAACGTAAATGTCCTTCTGGGAATCTTCTTTGCAGTTGCTCTTGATGGTATTACTTTACTATATATGAAGTGGAATTTTATTCCAGCATTTATAACTCCTATAACAAAGTTTCATCAATGGGTTCATTTTAAATAAAAAATTAAACATTAAAAGCCGCCTCCGCTTTTCAAGCTACGGCGTGCCAAGGCAAAAATATGGATAATAAAGAACAACAAAATAAAGAAATTTCGTGGAAAGCTTTTGAATATTTTTATTATCCTAAAACACGCAATTGGTTTATCGCCACAATCATTATTTCCGCACTGATGATGGTCGCTGCAATATCTTCACAAGATCCTTTGGTGATGATTGTTGCAGCGATGGCCATTGTTGTCTTTTTTATGACAGCTGTAAAAATGCCTAAAGAAGTTCAGATAACGTTGAAGGAAGATGGAATATCGTTTGGAGAAAAAAATATTCCCTACAAAACACTTGGGTCTTTCTGGATTTTTTACGATCCTCCAATAAATTATATCAGTTTCAAGAAGATGGGGAAACTTACTCAGCCAATCAAAATAGTTTTTGGAGATGAAATAGAACCATTAAAAGTCCGTGAATTTCTTGCCCCTCATCTTCCAGAAAAAGAGCAGGAAGAGTCAATGATGGATGCAATGGAAAGAATATTGCGCTTGTAAACTCGTAAATCAGTCCTCGTAGTTCAGTGGATAGAACATAGGCTTGCGGAGCCTAAAACAGAAGTTCGACTCTTCTCGAGGACACCATACAAATAAATTCTAAAATCCAAAGTTCAAATTAAAAAGGAACTAAAAATGACAAACATCAAATCAACGATATTTTTTTAATTTGGTCTTTGACATTCCTTTGGATTTTTTAATTTTTAATTTACACTGATATTCCTTTGGATTTTTTAATTTGAGCTTTTTAATTTAATCGTTGGTTACTATAATATTATGTCATCTGATTTAAACAATAAAATTGAATCCCTATACGGAATTGGAAAACATTATCTCCCCAAATTACATAAATTGGGGATTTTCAATATTAAGGATTTACTTTATCATTTCCCGCATCGCTACGAAAATTTTGGAGAAATTAAAGAAATTAAAGATTTATGTCCTGGAGAAAAATCTACAATTCATGGAAAAATAATTAACGTTAAAAATACACGCACACCGAGGAAGAGAATGCAGATTACCGAAGCACTTATTTCCGATGGGAAATCTGTTCTGAAAGCAATTTGGTTTAATCAACCATTTTTAAGAAATACTCTTTGGGCAGGAATTAACGTTAGTTTGAGTGGGCGAGTGGGGATGGACTATGATACATTTTCAATGTCCAATCCTGCTTATGAAATTATTCCGAAAGACTTAGAAGAATCTGAAGAAAATATTCCGCACATCCAAACGGGTGGATTAATTCCAATGTATCCTGAAACTGAAGGGCTTACTTCTCGATGGCTCAGAATACGAATAAAATCAGTTTTACATCTTTCGGATGACATTAAAGAATTTATTCCAGATGAAATTTTAGAACGACAGGGCTTGATATCAATTTCAGAAGCTCTCCAACAAGTCCACTTCCCTACTGACAAAGAAAATAAAAATAGAGCACGCCATCGTCTCGCTTTTGAAGAACTTTTTTTAATGCAGTTACATTTCAAAAAACAGAGACAGCAATGGCAGAAAAATGGTGCACGTTCAATTCCATTTGATCAACCTGCCATCAAAAACTTTGTTGATAATTTATCTTTCAAACTCACCGGAGCGCAGAAAAAAGCAACATGGCAAATTTTACAGGACATAGAAAAAGATGTTCCGATGAACAGACTTATGGAAGGAGATGTTGGATCAGGTAAAACCGTTGTGGCAGCGATTGGGATGTTTGAAATTATCAATGCTGGTTTTCAGACCGCTCTGATGGCACCGACGGAGGTGTTGGCGGAACAACATTATAATACTCTTGTTACATTAATACCTTCTATTCCTATTTTACTGCTCACAGGGTCTTGTCAAAAAATCTCAGGAAAGTCAAAAGTCAAAAGTCAAAAGTCAAAAAGACGAAACAAAGAAATTTCACGTAAAGAAGCTATTACACTAATAAAATCTGGAAAAGTTAAAATTGTTATTGGGACGCATGCAATTATTCAGAAAGATGTGGAATTTAAGGATTTGGCGATGGCAATTGTTGACGAACAGCACAGGTTTGGAGTTCAACAACGTGCAGCTCTTCAAAAAAATGTTTTAAAAATTAAAGACAAAACCCCTAGTATAATCCCCCATTTACTAACCATGACTGCAACTCCCATTCCAAGAACTCTCGCTCTTTCAGCTTACGGAGATTTGGATATTTCTATTTTAGATGAAATGCCCAAAGGAAGGCAAAAAATAATTACAAAAGTAGTCGCTCCGGGGGATAGATTGAAAGCGTATGAATTTATTTCAAGTGAAATAAAAAAAGGCTATCAAGCCTTTGTAATATGTCCTCTAATAGAAGAATCGGATACATTAGAAGTCCGCTCTGTGACGGAAGAATATGAGAAATTATCTAAAAAGATTTTTAAGAATTTTCGGATTGAGATGCTTCATGGAAAAATGAAGTCAAGAGAGAAAGAAGAAATTATGCAAAAATTCAAGAATCGTGAAATTGATATTTTAGTTTCAACATCTGTTATTGAAGTTGGGATTGATGTTCCAAATGCAACAGTGATATTAATTGAAGGATCGGATCGTTTTGGTTTAGCACAGCTCCATCAATTTAGGGGACGAGTTGGAAGAAGTGATCGTCAATCATATTGTTTTCTTTTCACAGATTCAACGGCCAGAACTACTGCTCAAAGATTAAAAGCGCTCGTTGGAAGCGCTAATGGTTTTGAGCTTGCTCAAAAGGATTTAGAAATCCGCGGACCTGGAGAATTTTTAGGTTCCCGCCAATCTGGCTTGCCAGATCTTGCAATGGCAAGTTTGACAGATGTAGAGACAATTCAATTAGCAAGGGAAGAGGCTGAAAAAATTGTTTCAAAAATCAATAAATTTCCAGCACTGAAAAATAAATTAGAACAATTTAAATCGGAGATACATTTTGAGTAATGTTTATCAAATTTTATAACCATAAAATTTCTCTAAAATTTCATCAAAAGATAGGAAACTTAATTTTATTTGAGGATATGATTTCTGAAATTCTTGATATTTTTTAATATTTACCCTTTTGCCATCAAACTTAATCTCATAAGCGTTATTATCCACGATAAAGTCTATTTCTTTTTGATCTTGTGTTCGCCAAAATTTAATTTTATCAAA
>Ga0268282_1001231_pt1 | contig 11454 bp, 4 predicted proteins | sample saktaG_12_FD_190133 | JGI IMG/M metagenome (GOLD analysis project Ga0268282, IMG submission 190133) | Saline water microbial communities from Sakinaw Lake, British Columbia, Canada - sak_2011_5_24_120m | ecosystem: Environmental > Aquatic > Non-marine Saline and Alkaline > Saline ...
GAGGCAATTCTGGAATGACAAATCGCAGCCGGAGGTGATATGCCCGATTTTACCTGCGTTGTCGGTCAGCGAGCAGTGTTCGAAGACGAATGTCGAGCCTGATGCACGGATAGCGGGGCCGGAATTAGAGTGACCGACATTCGGCGAGTGTCCGGCCTGTGTGATATTCGTGTAGAGGAAGGTCGATGGTGCCGCATTGTCGTGATGCAGTTCGCCCCAGTTTCTGCCGGGTGTGAATGCGGTAATGGTCACCGGTGAGGCGGCCGTGCCGAGCGATTGGATGGCTCCGGCAACGTCGATGTCGATTCCATCGCTGCCTGAGGATACGCCGTCGATGAGCACGAGTGTCCCGGGATTGAGCGTCAGTACCGCCCCGCTGGAAATTGTGAAGTCACCGCCGGTGATATGGTAAATGCCGCTCCACGTCTGTGAACCGGCAAGGTTTCCCGAGACCGTCTGAATCGGTTCGCCGCTCCAGTCGGCCAAAACCTTGCTCGTGCTGGTACCGTTGACCTCGATGTTCAGAGTGAAATCGCCGGTGCCGTCAAAGCCGACCAGCGCGCTGCCGAGGCCGTTATACATCGTGACCCGGTCGGTGGACAGTCTGATGCTCGGATTATCGGCGACTGAAAGTCTCGCCTCGGCGTCCCAGAGATTGCGATTGATTGTGCCGTCATCGTTCAGAAGCTCCACTCGCACAAGGACAGGTATGCCGGGCAGATAACTGTCGCGAACGATGAGGTTGGGTGTGATAATGTCGGTTTGCAGAGAGGCAAAGCTTGTCCTGTTGCTGTTATTGGGAACATTGTTGGTCGAGCCTGTGTCGTACCGGATGTCAATATATCCCCGGTCGACCTGGTTGCCCGTGCCGTTGGGGCCGTCGAAAGCCTGAACGATAATTCGATTGATGCCGGGATTGAGCAGTACGCTCCGGATGGACCATGTGCCGTTTTTCTGTGAGAAGTCGGAATCGGCGACTAATTGTCCGTTTACAAGCACCGAGCGTGTCCTGATTGCATCGGCGGTGCCGTCAAGATTAACGACCGGTATGTTAACGCGACCAAAGCCGTTGACTACGGGCAGGTTGCTGTTGATGGTGAACTGCTGCGGGATCTGTGGTTCGTCGCCGGCATTCGGATAGCCTCCGTACAGGATGCTGTTCGTGCGGTCGACGACAAACTGTTTGATTCCGTGCTGACCTTCAATTTCCGAACTCGGCACCCAGTCGCCGAGCAGCCGGTCGATCAGCGGAAAAATATTCTCCGGTGCAAAGACCGTTTCGGCCAGATCCTTGTACTGGCGATAGTAAAGCCGGATGACGTCCGGGTGACCAAGCAGCCGCTTAAGGCCGTCCACGTCAGCATAGACGAAGATGTCCAATTGAGGCTGGTAGTCATGGTCGCCCTGGCCGAGCACCGTATCCAGATCGTGCCCCAGAAGCCAAAACCGGGGGTCTTCTACGCCTCGATACATCGCGTAGTCATCGCCTGTCCCGTTGGTAAGGCCGCCTTCCCGGTTGCCCATCAGCGCATCGGCGGCAAGGAATCGCATCCATTTCTCAAGATTGACGACCTGGCCGACCTCGGCAACAAAGCGGTCGTCCTTAATGTTATCGTTGTTGAGTTTATCGATAAGGCCGAACAGGTCCGACCAGTCGTCTTGCGCCTCGTTTGTTTTCTTAATGTAGTTTTTTCGATAGTCGTCGGGATTTGGTGCTTTACCGGGGCTTTCTTTATAGTCAAAATCGGCGTATGTCTTGGGGGCAGAGCCGTCATCGTAGTAACTGCAGCGATAGAGATTGCCGGCATCGTCGTCCGGGAAATGATTTTTGGCCCAGTCGCTGCCGAACACCTCTATAGCGGAATACGAACCATAAGTTTTGCCGTAGTCGCTTTCGGCGAGATTTTGCCCGTTGACCCGAAGCTGGATGATGCGCACGTCCGCCGCCGGCAAGCCCGCCATCTGGAAGATTACGCTACCCATCAGCTCAAGGTGCGGATATTTGCTGTTTATATTCAGTGCCGTGACGCTCTTCCATGAATTATCGCTCCGGAAATTGACGTGATAGCACATCGGAGGGTCGGCCCGTTTTCTGTTGCCCCGGTTGCGAACGCCGACGTTATAGCGGATGTCCGTGTACACTCCGTCCACGCTCACAAATGTAGCGTTCATCTGCGCGTTGCTCATCGGCTCTGCGGCGAAAAGATTACCACTATAATTTCCATCTCCAATATCCTCAAGCTCTGCCAGCTCTTTCTCAGTCATTATCAGGTAGTAAACCGGCTGACTGCCGGGGACCCATCCTTTGTCCGTGCCGGCCGAATCGTTCACCTGGTAGAGCGCGTTTGTCACCTGCTCCGGCGTTCCGTCAACCATGCCGGGAGCGGGCCATGTACGGGAATTGGCGCCGGTATCGGTTGCTTCGAGATAGAACTCCATAATTGCGCCATCGGGTTGTGCAGGTATTCGGGCTGCATAGATTCCGTCGCTCGCATTGCCATCACCGTGTTGGCCGTCATCAAACATAGATAACGTGCTGAAGCCGGTTTCGCCGTCCCTGCGATAATGTAAGGCTGCCGTAATGCCGGTCGTCGATTCATCAAGAATGCTGGCTGATACTGTCACTGCCTCGTCGGATCCGGGAATAATCGGCCAGTGTATTGCTTCGAGAATAAGCGGTGCGATGTTATTGTCCGTTACCGAGTTAACCGCGCCGGGCGTTCCGCCGTTAACTTCGCTGGCAGCCCAGTTCCGGCCGTACTCGTTCGGCATGTTAGCATTAATCAACTCCAGCGAACTGCCGCCGCCATCGTGCTGGTTCGACCAGACCCACCCGCGATGGGTATAGTCCTCCGGCCCAAGCTCGCGCACGGCCCAGTCACCATTGTCGGCGTATCGGACGCTGTCGATCTGCACGCCCGCATCGTCAAGAATCTCAATCGCTTCGCTACTATTGCTCAGCCGGCCCACCCACCCCCCGACAACATTGCTTATCGATGGATAATAAGCTTTGAAGGTATCGACATCCGCGGCCACAACGAGATACTCCCCGGTGCCAAGCGTCACATTGGGGAATGCAAAATCCACGCCATTGCTAATCCGCCAGCCCGAGAGATTGACTGGCTCGATACCGAGGTTGAAAAGCTCGATATATTCGGCGCCGATGTCCTCTACCCCGGGACTCGGATGATAGGGATGGTACATAATCTCCGTAATCACAACGGAAATGGGCGCCGAGGAGTTGGACTTGCCCGGCGTGGGAGCGGCGAGAGTCTGCCAGTTACCGCTGCCGTCTGGAATCCGGCCGTAGGAGCGGTCTTCGGCCTGCGAGCCAAAAGTCACCTCATCGATCAGAATTTTGCCGTCGGTGGCAAACAAACGGATATTCTCACCGTCTGAACCAAGCTTAAAACCAGCGTGCAACGTGCCCTCGTTCGTCTCGCCATCGGCCCAGATTACCAAAAAGCCTCTCGGGGCAATAGTAGTCACAGCAGGATTATTATCGGGCACACGCCATCCGTTGGCAGCCGATTGATTATCCGTGAGATACATCCCGCCGATATTTACGGCCGAATCGCCGCTGTTGTAAATCTCGATCCAATCGTCATCATCGCCGTTCTGATCACGTACCGAGCCGGTATTATCAGCCATCAGCTCGTTGATTACCAGCGCCATAGCGACGGAATTTCCCGCCGGAAAGACAGAAACCACCAAAAATACAACCAGGATCAATGGTAGAAACGAAACTTTCATAGACATGACTATATTAATACTCCATTTTCATCGCTGCCATAGACCGATGACCGCGGTTTTAAAATAACCTTCCAACCTCAAAGTCGCGGTCATCGACTATGAGGGCGTTTTCAAATTCAGTACAGAATCTTTATCTATTTTACCACCATATTGTTGCTGAGTCAATTGAAATAGCAGAAAAGACTACGCTCTTAATAGAATCGGCGGATTTTGGTAGCAGTTATTATTGGCAGTCGGTTTTGTGCTTAATGGAGCCGGTTTTTTGAGCATGATCAAATTGCTTTTTGCCTCATGAGAGAAGCACATGGCCGAGGCCGAGCCTCGCGGCCAATTTCGGAATATTTAATCTGGGGCGTATGCGATAGACCGCAACATGCTTTCTTTGCTTGACTTAATGGAGACATCTTTGTAGAATCGATTATTAGAAATCGACATTTTTTAAAATGAGGTAAGCTATGTCAATAAAATTGCAATTTCTTGGTGCTGTTCAGAACGTTACCGGATCCCGACACCTCCTGGAAGCTAACGGCACGAAAATTCTTGTAGACTGCGGACTTTATCAGGAGCGTCAGTTTCGAGCAAGGAACTGGGAGCCTTTTACCTGTCCTCCTGAGAGCCTGGATGCCGTTCTTTTAACCCATGCCCATCTGGATCATTGCGGTTTATTGCCGAAGCTCGTCAAAGAAGGATTCAAAGGCAGGATATACTGTACCCCCGCCACCTCAGAGATAGCGCAAATCATACTGCTGGATTCGGCCCACATACAGGAAGAAGATGCCAAGTACAAACTTAAAAGGCATAAGCGGGAAGGGCGAAAAGGCACATATCCGGTTGAACCGCTTTATACGACCGCCGAAGCCGAGGCATGTTTTCCACAATTCTCCACCGTTAAATATAAACAGCCTGTCAAGATTGGTGATGGCGTTGAGGCGACTTTTTGCGATGCGGGCCACGTTCTCGGTTCTTCGATTATCAGGGTCAAAGTCAGCCAGGACGGGCAGGACAGAACTGTTATATTCTCAGGAGACATCGGCAGGCCGGACAGGCCGATTGTGCATGACCCTTCTATTGTCGAACAGGCCGACTATGTCCTGGTCGAGTCCACCTATGGCGACCGCGTGCATGAGGGGCCCGAGGATACTAAGAAACTGATCGCCGATGTCATCAATTCGACGAGGCAGGCAGGGGGCAATATTATCGTCCCGAGCTTCGCGCTCGAACGGTCGCAGGAGCTTTTGTATTATATTAACGAACTGCTGCTCCAAAAAGCGATAGAGCCATTACCGGTTTTTCTGGATAGCCCGATGGCTTCACGTATCACAAAAGTTTTCCAGAAGCACCGCGAGTTGTATGATGAGGAGATGACCGAATTTATGAGGCGCAACAAGTCGCCCTTTGAATTTTCGGGACTGAAAATGGCCGGGACAAGCGATGAATCAAAGGCCATTAATCATCTCAGGGGCACGGTAATGATCATTGCAGGCTCGGGGATGTGCACCGGCGGAAGAATCAAACACCACCTTGTAAATAATATCACCAGGCCCGAGAATACGATCATGTTCGTTGGCTACCAGGCGGTCGGAACGCTCGGCAGAAGAATCGTCAACGGCGAAAAAGAAGTTCGAATACTGGGCCAGGAGTATCCGGTCGTTGCCAGGATTGCGAGGATAAACGGTTTCTCGGCACACGCGGACAAGGAAGAGCTTTTCGAATGGTTGAGCGGATTGAAAAAGCCGCCCCGGAAGCTCTTTATTGTGCACGGCGAAGCCGAAAGCGCAAACAAGTTCGGTGAATATATTCGGGAGAAAACCGGCTGGGATGTAACTGTGCCGGCTTATCAGGATGAAGTTGTCCTTGATTAGTATTTCGCTTTGTATTTTACGTATGTGTTTTTGCATGGCGTTAACATAAAAATACGCGTAATATTTTCTAAGAGGTTATTCTTGACGGCAGGACGGCTGATTTAGTATAAATGGAGCAGGAGATGTCTCCCGTTTTTTCAGGCGGATCAACATATCCGAAATAATTTTATAGAGGAGGATAGTCATGTGTAAGAGATTGTTCTGTTTGATTATTTCTGTTTTAGTGCCGGGACTCGTTTTGCCTGGTATGGCCCGGGCTGCAGAAGCGAATCTGATCGGCTTGTGGACATTGGATCAGGCATCCGGGACTACCGCTTACGATGCCAGCGGCAACGGTAACGACGGCACGCTTATGGGAAACCCGCAGTGGACGGTCGGGAATATCGGCGGCGCGCTGGAGCTGGACGGGACCGAAGATTACGTTGACTGCGGAAACAACGATATATTGAATGTCACTCAGCAGGTGACGCTCGCCGCCTGGGTGAAGGCCGATTCGGGCTTTGCATACCCCGACTGGTCCGGCATCATCATGAGGGGCGGGCCGAATATCGACACATTCGCATTGTACTATTACGGACCCGGCCAGCAAGTCGGCTTTAAGACTACCGGAACCGACCCGGAATGGATGGCCGTTCCTGCCGCCGGACTATTTGACGATGAGTGGCACCATGTGGCTGCGACATACGACGGGGCCAAAAAGATTATCTACCTGGATGGCGAGCAAATAGGAACAATGGATTCTACAGGCTCGATTGAAACCGGCACCGGACGCCTGCTTCTGGGTGCGGGAAGAGATGTTATTCCGCCCACCCATCTTCTTGTCGGTTTGCTGGACGATGCGCGTATCTACGACGGGGCTTTGTTAGAAGTTGAGATTCAGTCAATAATGGAAGGCGGCGAGGGATATCCGTACGCTCTTGGCCCGAGTCCGGCCGATGGCGCACTCCATGTGGGCACATGGGTAACTCTTGACTGGGCGCCGGGAGATTTCACTGTCTCGCACGATGTGTATTTGGGCGAGAATTTCGAAGACGTCAATGAAGCCACGCGAGATTCGGAACTGTTCCGCGGCAATCAGGACTTGACGTTTTGTATTGCCGGCTTTCCCGGATATGCTTATCCGGACGGTCTCGTGCCCGGCACAACTTACTACTGGCGAATCGACGAGGTCAATGAAGCCGAGCCGAACAGTCCATGGAAAGGCAAGGTCTGGAACTTCACGATTCCTCCCAAGACTGCATACGAACCCATTCCGGCTGACGGTGCTGAATTCGTAGATTTGAATGTGCGGCTTGCATGGACGGCAGGTTTCGGAGCAAAATTGAACTATATTGTCTTCGGTGAAGATTTCGATGAGGTAAGCAACGCTGAGGCGGGTGTTCCGAGCGGTCCTGCGAATTACTCCCCAGGGCTGCTTCAATTGGCCAAGACTTATTACTGGCGTGTCGATGAGTTCGATGGTGTCACTATGTATAAAGGCGATGTCTGGAGCTTTACTACCGAGGGCGCCGTTACTGGCCCGAATCCGGCCAATGGTGCCGTGGACGTAAAACCGTCAGTGATTCTGAAATGGAATGCGGGAGCCGTCGCCGCTTCGCACGAGGTGTACTTCGGCACAGACGCGGACGCAGTCAAGAATGCCACGACAGCCTCGCCCGAGTACAAGGGGCCAAAGGCCCTCGGTGAAGAGAGTTATGACCCCGGCATACTTGCATTAAACACGACGTACTTCTGGCGCGTCGATGAAGTCAACGGCGTCAGTCCAGATAGCCCATGGGCGGGCACCCTCTGGAGCTTTACAACCGGTGATTACTTCGTCGTCGACGATTTTGAGAGCTACGATGCCGGCGAAAACCAAATATGGTATGCATGGCACGATGGCCTTGGCTACGGCACGCCGGGTACTGCGGGTTACTATGCCGGCAACGGAACCGGCGCTGCGGTAGGCGATGAAATTACCCCTTCTTATACCGAGGAGTCTATCGTCAACGGCGGCGGAAAATCTATGCCGGTTGCATACGACAATAACAAGCAGGGTTATTCGAAGTATTCGGAAGTGGAGCATACGTTGACAGGCCGGCGAGACTGGACAGAAGAAGGCGTTACGGAATTATCGCTGTGGTTCCGAGGCTACTCGGCGTCCGTCGGCAGTTTCGTCGAGGGCCCGACTGGTACTTACACGATGACTGCTTCCGGCTCGGATATCTGGGCGGTGAATGGCGTGGAAGCTGATGAATTCCACTTCGCCTACATGATGCTCACTGGCACCGGTACGGTTGTAGCAAAAGTCCAGAGCGTCGATAACACAAACGCCTGGGCAAAAGCAGGCGTGATGATCCGCGAGTCACTCGTTCCTGACTCGGCGCACGCGATGATGGTTGTGACAACTGGTTCGGGTGTGTCCTTCCAGCGGCGTCCCGGCATGGGCCAGACCAGCCTCGACACGACGACCGCTTCGATTACTGCACCGTACTGGGTGAAATTAGAGCGTAGCATTTCCGGCAACTTTACAGCGTATCATTCAGCTAATGGCTCGACGTGGGAGATGCAGGGCACAGAGAACATCCCAATGGGCGCAAATGTCTATATCGGTTTGGCGGTGACGAGCCACGATGTTGCTTTGACATGTCAGGCCGTATTCTCGAATGTCACGACTACCGGTAGTGTCACCGGGCAGTGGGCGAGCCAGGATATCGGCATCCTCAGTAACGATGCCGAGCCGCTGTATGTAGCTCTTTCAAATAGTGCCGGAGCGCCTGCGGTGGTAATTCATGACGATCCGGCCGCGTCACAGATCGACACCTGGACCGAGTGGGTGATTCCATTACAGGCGTTTGCCGATCAGGGCATAAATTTGGCAGACGTTGATAAGATGATAATTGGCCTGGGGACCAAGGGCAACGCGACAATCCCCGGCGGTTCGGGCAAGATATACTTTGACGATATTCGGCTTAATCGATAAAAGAATTGCCGAATGAAAGCACCTTTTCCTGAAACGACATCAGGATAGACATGAAACCGGGGCTTATACCGTTCAAGCAGGTATAAGCCCCGGTTGTATTGGTTGGCATTGAGGTTGTGAATTCATGCTCTGCTGTTATTGGCATGTTCCCCCTGCGGCGCCGTTGTTGCTCTTTCGGAAAATCCTGCTATTATATGATTTGAGTTGTAAAACCAAATTAGAGATTATAATAGATTAAGGACATTAATATGAAAAGAGCACATCTTCCCGTATTGATATTCGTTTGCGTAGTAACAGTTCTATCTCCGGCACAAAGCGTCACGCTTACCGTTGATCCGGACCGCATAGTCTCTGAAATTGATAATAAGATATACGGCCATTTCCTCGAACACATCTTCCATTCGGTCAACGGCGGCCTTTGGGGCGAGCTGATTTGGAACCGAAGCTTCGAGCAAAATAAGCTGGGGCAATGGACGGTTCGCGGCGAGACAATAGCTCAGGAAAGTATGGGCACGAATGTGCGGCTGACTTTCGGCGATGTGAGCTGGCGAAACTATGAGTACACACTTGAAGCAAAAAAAACAGGCGGCCAGGAAGGATTCCTGATTCTGTTTCGAGTTAAGAGTGAAGATGATTTTTATTGGTGCAACCTCGGCGGATGGGGCAATGCCAGGCACGCGATCGAGCGAGGTAATAAAAACCGTGGTCGCTGGGGTACTGTCGGCCCGGCAGCGAGGGGGAGAATCGAGCGGGACAAGTGGTGCAAAATCCGGATACGCTGCGAAGGCCCGAAGTTCGACATCTGGCTCGACGGCGATAAAATAATCGAATTCACCGATGGACAGAATGTCCACCTGGCCGGATGTGTCGGCATCGGCACATGGGCGACCGAGGCTACATTTAGAAACCTCAAGGTCAAGTCACTCGATGGAGCTATTCTATACGAAGGCATCCCCGATAATCTTACAGGCAGAAATACCGCCAGCTTCTGGCAGACTTATGGCCGAGCCGAGGCATATCTTGATCGGGCGGACCCGCTGAACAGCCGGGTCTGTCAGAAGATTACAACCGGCAGTGAAGGTGGCGGATTGCAGCAGGAAAATCTTTGCATCCGTGCCGGCGAATCTTATGAGGGATCCGTATGGCTCAAGGGCGAAGCGTCCGATGGGATGGTCGTTCGCCTGCTCGGCGACAATGGGCAGCAGGCTGAAGAAGCAATCGGCCGACCTGCGCCGGACTGGCGGCAGTTCAGCTTCACACTTAAGCCGGATTGGTCGTGTGACAAAGCCTCGCTCAGTATCGATGCAAAGGCCCAAAGCGAGGTCTGGATTGACCAAGTCAGTCTGATGCCGGGCACATGGAAAGAGAAGGGCGGCTTTCGGCCCGACCTGCTCAAGGCCGTGGCGGAACTCAAGCCCCCCGTCATTCGATGGCCCGGCGGTTGCTTCGCTTCTTCGTACCAGTGGAAGACCGGCATCGGCCCGCAGCACAAACGCCTGCCTCACCCGCGCGAAATCTGGGACGACCTCGACGTTTATAGCTTCGGCACCGACGAATTTGTCAGGATGTGCCGGGCCGTCGGGGCCGAGCCTTTGATTGTTGTAAACATCGGTTCAAAAAGCTGGAACAACGACGCCGAAACTCATGATTACACGCAGGACATCCTCGACTGGATCGAATACTGCAACGGTACAGCCGACTCGAAGTGGGGCAAGGTTCGCGCGGCGAATGGTAATCGTGAGCCGTATAATGTTAAATTCTGGGAGATCGACAACGAGACGTGGCATACTCCGGCTAAAGAATACGCCGAAGAAGTCCTGAGACTCGCCCCGCTGATGAAGAAGGTCGATGCGTCTATCAAGCTGCTCGCCTGCGGCAGCGGCGGCATGGGAAGGAACGATCGCAACGGCATGCCCTACAACCGCACCGTGATTGAACGATGCGCCGCCGTGCTGGATTATATCAGCATACATCATTACGAGAATCCCGACCGATTCGCCGAAGGACCGCGCAATTACGAAGAATTCTTCCGTGAGCTTGGCGGGATCATAAAATCTTCGAGCAATCCCGCTCTGAAAATCTACGTTTCCGAGTGGAACGCCCAGAGCACCGACTGGCGTACGGGCCTTTATTGCGGCGGCCTGCTCAATGCCTTTGAGCGATGCTCCGACATTCTGACAATGGCCGGCCCGGCACTGTTCCTTCGCCACATCTCGGCCAACTCGTGGGACAATGCCTTTATCAACTTCGACCAACGCACATGGTTCCCTGCTCCCAACTACGTGGTTATGAAATTATGGCGTGAAAATTATGCGCCTCTGCGCCTGCAGCTTACCGGCGACCCGGGACCGCTTAATGGTCTCGCAACAAAATCGAGTGACGGGACAAAGCTATATTACAAGGTAGTCAATCCCGGCGCCGAGCCGGTTCCGGTCGAGTTGATCGTCAAAGGCTCGCTTCCAATTGCCTCTGTCGGGATGCAACTGGTTACCGCCGATTCATTGAATGCACGCAATACGCTGGACGAGCCAAATCGAATACGCCCTGTGCCGGCCAAAGTGAATGCCGACGGAAAATCCCTTCGCTTTACGATGCCCGCCTACTCGGCCGGCGTCGTTTCCGTCAGTCGCAAGCCGGCGATTCGCTGACCGTTCAGTAATAAATGCGAAGTTATTTGCTATCGCTGGAAACCAGAACGCTGACTACGCTTTTGACAGCGCCGGTTTGTTTTACCAGTTCTATGCCCTTGCCCGTTCCCAGATTTCGGGAGTACTGCTTATCCGCCGGGTTGTTCCAGTGCTCGTAAACGCCCTGACTTGTTAGGCGGCTTACATTTCCTTCGTGGTCGGGGTCGTAGAAAGTTCCTGAAGGCGGTTT
>Ga0268282_1001233_pt1 | contig 11436 bp, 10 predicted proteins | sample saktaG_12_FD_190133 | JGI IMG/M metagenome (GOLD analysis project Ga0268282, IMG submission 190133) | Saline water microbial communities from Sakinaw Lake, British Columbia, Canada - sak_2011_5_24_120m | ecosystem: Environmental > Aquatic > Non-marine Saline and Alkaline > Saline ...
AAACTCACTCCCGCCCACATCATTAGCGTTTTATCGCGCTCAATTTTTTCTTCCTGGTCGGGAAGAATTATTTTTTTACTTTCTCTATCAATTTTTATTCTCCCAGGCTTTTTTAATTCTTCAATCGAACCAGCTTCCTTTTTCCCTCCGCCAGCCTTCTTCCTGGTTCTGGAAATTATTTTAGCCCCTGCCCTCAGCCCGGCCTTTTTTGTTCTCTTTGCCATATATCAAGAACTAAGTACGCCCCCATACCAACTTTGGAGGCTTGTCTTAAAACTTTAGATTCCATGTCGCTTCATCCTTGCCCCTCAAAGTCCTTAGGCACTAGGGACGAAGCGGGGTCGCCCCGCCCCGCTCTTCGCGAAGGGCGGGGCGGGGTCAAAACAATAAAATCACCCAACTATAGAGTGCAAATATGCTTTTATTGTAGCAAAAATAATAAATAAAGTAAAGTCTTTTTAGGGTAGTAAAACTTATAAAAAAATGGGCTAATTTCAATAATTTATAGGTTTACCCCGTTAGAAGGGAGAGCCTTCTAACGGGGTAAAAACTCGTCTGTTGATATTATGTTTACAAGAACCCTTGACATTAATTCAAAAATGATTTAATATTAAAGATACGAAAACCGCAAAAAATAATAAAGAGGAGGCAAAGAAACAGTAATATTAATAAAGGCTTAATATTCCTGTTTTTTTGCTGCTTACTCGGAAATAATTTTTGGGGTAAAGAAGGCACTTTAACAATCCATTAAATTTTGGTGAAATAATTTAAATTAAAATTTTGGTGCTAGCAGGCGCCAATTTCGGATAATTTTTACCCGGTTTTACGCCGGAAGCCGTCCCCGCTAAAGCGGGAACGGATCGGCGTATCCCGCTAAACTCGTAAGAGTTTTAGTGGGATTATGAAGACTCTACGGGTGTAAACCTGTAGAGATTCATTCGGGAGCTCAAATATTAGAAGTTTTTCAAAAACTTCTCTTGGCAAGCAAACCAAGTAAAAAACTTTCAGAGAGTTTGATCCTGGCTCAGGATGAACGCTGGCGGCGTGTTTAAGGCATGCAAGTCGAATGCCTTGTAGCAATACAAGGCATGGCAAACGGGAGAGTAACACATTGGTAATCTACCTCGAGGACGAGCATAACCCTGCGAAAGCGGGAATAATACTCGATAGTAGTGAGGGGGCAAAAGCCATTCTCACTTAAAACTCCGGTGCCTCGAGAGGAACCTATGGCCTATCAGCTTGTTGGTGAGGTAATGGCTCACCAAGGCAATGACGGGTAGCGGGTGTGAGAGCATGACCCGTCTCACTGGGACTGAGACACTGCCCAGACTCCTACGGGAGGCTGCAGTCGAGAATCTTCCTCAATGGCCGAAAGGCTGAAGGAGCGACGCCGCGTGCATGAAGAAGCCCTTCGGGGTGTAAAGTGCTTTTAACTGGGACGAATCAATGACGGTACCAGTTGAATAAGGGGCTGCTAACCTCGTGCCAGCAGCAGCGGTAATACGAGGGCCCCGAGCGTTATCCGGATTTATTGGGCGTAAAGGGTCCGTAGGCGGCTCGTCGCATCTTTCGTAAAACCCATCGGCTCAACCGATGGTCTGCGAAAGAGATGGTCGGGCTAGAGACCGGAAGAGGCAAGCGGAATTGCTGGTGTAGGGGTTAAATCCGTTAATATCAGCAAGAACGCCAAATGCGAAAGCAGCTTGCTAAGACGGTTCTGACGCTAAGGGACGAAAGCGTGGGTAGCGAATGGGATTAGATACCCCAGTAGTCCACGCCGTAAACGATGGATGCTAAGCATTGGAAGTATCGACCCTTTCAGTGCTGTTAATTTAAGGTAACCCGTTAAGCATCCCGCCTGGGGAGTACGAGCGCAAGCTTAAAACTCAAAGGAATAGACGGGGACCCGCACAAGCGGTGGAGCATGTGGTTTAATTCGACGATAAGCGAGGAACCTCACCAAGGTTTGACATCAGGCTGCATTCCCTGGAAACAGGGAAGCCTTCGAGGGTGCCTGACAGATGCTGCATGGTTGTCGTCAGCTCGTGTCGTGAGATGTACCGTTAAGTCGGAAAACGAGCGCAACCCTTATCCCGTGTTTTATATGTCTCGGGAAACTGCCCGCTTTAAGTGGGAGGAAGGTGGGATGACGTCAAATCAGCATGGTTCTTACACCTTGGGCAACACACGTGCTACAATGGGAATTACAAAGGGACGCCAAACCGTAAGGTGGAGCCAATCCCTTAAAAGTTCTCTCAGTTCGGATTGAGGTCTGCAACTCGACCTCATGAAGCCGGAATCGCTAGTAATCGTGGATCAGCTATGCCACGGTGAATACGTTCTCGGGTCTTGTACTCACAAAATCTGCGCCGGGCAGGTTAATTTTCTAAGCGGTTAAAATCCGCTCCTCCTTTGTCCGTCAAAGGAGCGTAGCCGAAGGATAGTCAATCTTCGCGAGAAGGTTGGCGGAAGGATCTTTAGGCAAACAACAGCCTAAATATACAAAACAAAGAATCGACCTATGATAGGGTGGTGAGCATAGGGAAGATTCATTAGTAACTTGTTTTAGGATGCTGGGAAAAGAAGATTAATTAACCCCGGGAGATCTGATGTCGCGATATCATCATAAAAATGATATAATTGAACTAACGCGGCGTCAGAAGTCAGCTGGCTTATAGTATTTTAATCCCGAAATCTCGGGATTGGAAGAAGGAGCCACTCTAATATTATGTTAAATACCAATTATATAATTGGGTTAATTGATGGGGAGGGCAGTTTTACTGCTTATATCAACCATGGTCAAAATCCTGATAGAGAAAGACGGGCTCGGGTTGAGCCGAAATTCTATATCAAATTGACCAAAGAGGACAAAAAAATTCTTTATCAATTAAAAAAATACTTTGGTTGCGGTCATGTCTATTTTCAAAAAGACAGCCGCCCGAATCATAAAGATTGTTATCGCTATGAGGTAGGCAACCGGGATGATTTGCGGAAAATAATAATCCCATTCTTCAGGGAAAATCAACTAAGATTCACCACGAAGAAAAGAGATTTCGCAATTTTCTGCCAAATTATGGAAATGATCAAAAAAAATCAACATTTAACATCGTCTGGTTTAGAAAAATTGTATAAACTAAAACAGAAAATGCATTAGAGCTCGCCTAGTGCGGGAAATCCGCTCGCTAGGTGGGAACATCAATTCTTAAGTTCATAAGAAGATAATCGCCCGTCAAGTCAAGGGAGTCGGCAGTACCCAAAGGCCCCCACCTAAGTTTTTGAATATAATTCAAAAATTTTGGCGGGGGACTAAGGTAAGGCTGGTAACAAGGACTAAGTCGTAACAAGGCATCCGTAGCGGAAGCTGTGGATGGATCACCTCCTTTCTAGGGAGATATTCGGTGAAAATCGAAAAGTCGATCCTTTTGCTGTAAAAGGCAACTGGAGAATTGGCGCCTGCTAGCATTGAAATCACTAAAATAAATAAAATAACAAAAAACACACAAATTTAATTGCGTGTTTTTTTGTATAAAATTTATCTTATTTTTTTCTCTATTCCACTGCATCTACCTTACCACTTCCGGCTTCTATTCTTATTGGCTCACGAACCTGCTCTTGATTTTGAATCCGTTTCTGCTCCTGCTCCTGAATAGTTTCTCCTAACTCGTTTCGGCTGGCTGGCTCATTATTCATAATCCGCCGTTGGGTTTCAACTCTGTTCTTTATAGTTTCAGCCTTGTCTTTAATAACATTTATCGCCTTGATTTTTATTTGTTCTAATTCTTGAATAGCTTTCTTCTCATCTGGCACATTCTCTCTGGCTTTGTTAATTAAACCCTGTGTCTTATCTTTAAATTCTTCAATAATTTCTTTACGCCTATCTCTATTCTCCTCTCTTTTAGCTTCAACTTCAATTTTAGCTTCCTCGTCACCAGCCAAAGCTTTCTCTAATAGTTCTTTACTTTCTTCCCGTAGCTCAACTCGCTCTTCCTGTCGGACGGTAATTGCTTCTTTTCTGGTAGTTATTCTTGCTCTAACTTCTTCAGGAATATTTTCGTTCTCCATAATTTTTTCCAGAAACACTTCTGTTTTTTCTCGGATACTGGCTTTAACTCTCTGCAACTCCGGTAATCCTTCTAAGGGAACCCTATCTTCAAGTTTATTAAGGACTTTTTCTTTATTAAGTTCATGCCGAGCGACGTTGGCCAATAATTTTTCCGTTCGCTCATTCACTTTTTCTAAAAGATCTCCGCTCCTGGCCTGAATTTTTTCCATAAACTGATTAGCTCTTTCTATAATTTTTACGGCTTTAGCCTGCGCTTCCGGATCCTCGCTTTTTTCTGCGATAAAATTAGCGAGTTTTACCCGCTCTTCGGCAAATCGCAATTGCTTTTCGGCTTTTTTAATCGGATCAAAAGTTACGGCTAAACTTAAATTTTCTTTTATTCCCCGCCACCAAAGACCAAAAGTTCCCGGAACCTTAGTTGGTTCAGCAATTTCAACTTCGTCTAAACTTTCAAGTTCATCCGTGGCTAAGGCTTGGGCTTCGTCCAAAGAAACGGTTAATTCATCTTGCGATAATTCGGCTTCTTCAGCTAAAACCGCATTAGCCGTAAATAGGCTTAAGGCAAATATAATTATTAACCCTAAAATAACAAAATTTATCTTTTTCATAATTTTTAAATTGTTAAATTATTAAAAATGTTACTTGAAATATCACTTTTTAAAATATATTAACACCCCTAAAATTTATCCTCACCTAAGCCACCATAGCTACATCTTCCTTGTCATTTTCCGTTACATCTTCCGTATTTCCAACCACCCTTCTAAGGAAATCTTCTGCTTCTTTTTCATTATAAAATCCGTCTATCTCTTCTCCTTCTAATAACTTCTTTGTTGTAGTTATTATACTTTGGGATAGTTCAGCTTCTATCATCATCAAAGCTGCATATATCCTATATGCCTTTCTTTCCACCCTTTTCCCCTCATCCCAGTTTGCCTTTCTTTCTTCTGGCTTTAACACCTTTCGATTCCTTATATTAAAAGCACTATCTATAATACTGCGAGCTTTTACTTTGGCCAATGATGTTAATTCTAACAATTCTTTCATTTTTTCTGTCTCGGGATTTTTCTTAGTATCTTTCTCACTGGCTTCAACATCAGGTTCTCCTGCCACAGGTTCTTTTATTGGTAATTTTTCTTTTGGATTTGTCATTAAATTTTCAAATGGATTTTCCATATTATTTAATTAATTCCAATTTTTTCTTTAACTCTTTCTAAAGTTTCATCTGCAATCGGTTTCACTTTCTTTGCTCCGTTTTCCAAAATTTTTTCCACTTCTTTATCGCTAATCTTTTTATACCTAGCCTGAAAATCTGTCAAAAACTTTTTTACCATTTCCGCTAAATCTTTTTTAAAATCTCCGTATCCCTTACCCTTATATTTACTTTCTAATTGTTTTACAGACTTGCCGACCAGCAAAGAATAAATCGTTAATAAATTAGAAATCGCCGGTTTGGTTTTTTCATCATATTTAATTTCCTTACCAGAATCAGTTACGGCTTTCCTTATTTTTTTAGCCGCGGCTTCCGGCTTATCAGTTAGCCCTATAAAATTATATTCACTCTCGGCACTCTTGCTCATTTTTTTAGCTGGGTCGTCTAAACCCATAATCCGCGCTCCCTCTTTTCTAATAACCACTTCCGGGATTTTAAAAACTTCGCCGAACTGCGAATTGAACCTCCGCCCTAAAGTCCGGCAAAGTTCAACGTGCTGGGCTTGGTCTTCCCCGACCGGCACGGCATCAGTATTATAAAGCAAAATATCAGCCGCCATTAAAACCGGATAATCAAAAAGTCCGACATTAACATTTTCTTGATTATTTTTATATTCTTCTAATTCATTATAAATACTAGAAATACATCTATCATAAACTTTTCTTATTAAATCTTCTTCTTTTTCATATCTATCCCTTATAATGGGACTAAGCTGTTTTACAAGACTTTTCATCCATTCACTGTTTTTCATCGCATTTAACTCTGCTTCAAGTGAATCTAAATTTATAGAGGCCTTTTCCTTAAACTGGGTCATCCTATTCAAATCAGAAATCCGGGCCACGCAATTTAGGATCCAGGTTAATTCCGTATGCGCGCTAATATCAGACTGCTGAAAAATAATTGATTTTTTAGGGTCAATTCCGGAAGCTAAATAAATCTTGGCGACTTCAATAATTTTTTTCTTTAGCACTTCCGGATCCTGCTTAATTGTAATGGCATGATAATCAACCACGCAAAAAATACAGTTATATTTAGCCTGCATTTCTACCCATTGGGCAATCGCGCCTAGATAATTGCCAATATGCAAATTGCCGCTGGGCTGAACCCCGGAAAAGACTATTTTCTTATTAAGCATAATTATAAAATTATATTATATTCGTATATTCGTAAATAATTCGTAATTCGTAGTAGTATATTATTATTGTAATTTAATTATTGGTTTTAGGCAAGAAAAAGAAAAGGCGGGAACGAAACAATATCTCATTCCCGCCTAGAATCAATTCATCTGTCCTTACCATTTCTTTTTTGGTGGTTTTTCATTCTGGCAACCCTGTCGCATTCCGGACAACGCCTTACGGGTTTACCACCAGGCAAATAAAATACTTTAATCCTCAAGCCATGCAAACTGCATTTCTTAGCCATAAATTCCTTCCCGAATTACTTTTTGCAGAAACCTCCCGATGAAGTGGGCCCAGACCCCCCTCCCACACCACCTACAGGAGTGGTAAATCCAAAACCAACAGAACCAACACGCGGTTTACTTCTTTCTGCGCTTGTCTCTCTTTTTTGTCCACATGCCGAACAAACGCCATCAATGATTTTGCCACTGCAACCGGGTTTAGAACAAATTAATTCTTCAGCCATGATACGCCTCCTTGTTAAGAATGAACATTTAAAGTTAACAAATAAAAAAGCTTCTCATCTCTTATATATAATAAAATATATACAAGGGACGAAAAGCTTTGCTTTACGCGGTACCACCCTTTTTCCCACCTACGCTCTATAAGCTCCGGTGGGCAAGGTCTTAAAACCTTTTTACCAACGGATTAAAAAAATCCGTCAGCTCGCCCCGTTAAAAAATATTTAACGGGGTAAAGATTAAAACCACTTTTACCGACTCTGACCCCTTCGACTACGCTCAGGGCGACATCAGTTAGCCTATGGTTACGGAGGCTGCCGGGTTGCCACTAATGCAACAACCACCCTTTCCAGCTTTACTGGAAAAATTCAGGCCCAACCCCCGCTTAAGTTTTTTGCTTTGCCAAAAATTTTGGCGGGGACCCAAATAGGTTTTATAATTTTTAAACTACTAAATATATAATAGCACAATAAAAAATCTTGTCAAGCATTGACAATCCACCAAATTTCTCCTATAATCTAAATGTGAAATAAATAATTTTTATATTATTTTATTATTTTATTTTTAAGTACTTTAACCTTATGCCTCTAATCCCAACAGTTATAGAAAAAGAGGGCCACATAGAACGGGCCTATGATATATATTCCCGCCTTTTAAAAGACCGGATTATATTTTTAGGCGAACCCATAAACGACCACGTGGCTAATATTATTATTGCCCAATTTTTGTTTTTAGACGCGGAAAGCAAAGACCGGGACATTAAATTTTATATAAATTCTCCGGGCGGATCCGTCACATCCGGCATGGCGATTTATGACACCATGCAATATGTGAGGTCCGACGTTTCCACTATCTGCGTAGGCATGGCCGCTTCCATGGGCGCGACTTTACTGGCGGCCGGAGCTAAGGGGAAAAGATTTGTCCTGCCTAACTCGGAAATTATGATCCACCAGATTATGGGCGGAGCCGAGGGCCAGGCCACGGATATTAAAATCAGAGCCGAGCATATTTTAAAGATCAGGGATAAGATGAATAAAATTCTGGCTTTTCATACCGGACAAAAAATTACTACGATTGAAAAAGATACTGACCGCGATAGATTTATGGATGCGGAAGAAGCAAAAAAATATGGAATCATTGATAAAATAATTACGAAGTAAAAATAAAACAAAAAAACGGCATCGCTAAACGCCGTTTTTTTGTTTTACCTGCCTCGCTATTGCGGACCGCTTCAGGCGTGATATAATATAATTATCGGCCAATAATGGCTGAAAAAACATGGGGGATCCCGAAATGAAGTACAAACTGTCGCAGAATTTCCCGAATCCGTTCAACTGATGCTCCTCCAGTGCGTAATGGGGTTAGACTTGCTAAACGTGAGTCTGCCCCTTTTTTTATTTTTCCCGTAAATTTTTACCATAAAATACACCCCTTTACAAATCCTAAATCTTATGCTAAGATAATTTTACAAACTTAAATTATTAATGAAAGATTGTTGTTAGGAAAAAGGAATAATTTTAAAAAATTTTTTCCAATAGTTACCGGACAAACTCAATAATTTTGTGAAAATAACTAATTACTCTAGAATATTCTCTGGAACAAAAATTAAAAAATCGTTTGTCAGCCTTAAGAGTTTAAGGCTTATTGGGTTGCGAAAAAATAGTTAAATAGAGCCTCCTAACAACAGAATTAAATTCTATGGAATATGTAATTTACCTTATTCTGGCTGTAGGCGGTTTTTTTGTTGGCTATTGGCTGAGAAAAAAGAAAGCTTTAGGCCAAATTGGCAGCGCCGAATCCAAAGCGGAAAAAATCCTTAACGAAACCAAAACGAAGCAAAAAGAACTGATGCTTCTTGCCCAGGATAAAGCTTTAAAGATTATTGATGAAGCGAAGAGAGAAGAAAACCAGCGCCGGCGGGAAATAAACGACCTGCAGACCAGACTGGAAAAAAGAGAAACTGCTTTTTCCCAAAAATTGCTTGAATTGCAGGAGAAGCAGCAGCAGCTTTTTGACAAAGTCAATCGAGTAGAAGAAGTAAAAGAAAAAATAAAGCAGATCAAGGAAGAGCAGATGGCGAAGCTAGAAAAAATCGCCAAGATGACAAAAGATGAGGCCAGAGAAGTCTTATTAAAGAACGTGGAAGAAAAGATGAAAGAAGATTTGCTCGCCCGCATTAATAAATTAGAAAAAGAAGCGAGCGAGACAATAGATGAAAAAGCTAAAGATCTAATGGCGGGAGCGATGCAACGCCTGGTTTCTTCCTACACTCCGGAAATAACCACTACTACAGTTGATCTGCCGAATGATGAGATGAAAGGCCGGATTATCGGCCGGGAAGGACGGAATATAAAGGCGATTGAGCAGATAACCGGCGTAGAAATTATTGTTGATGATACGCCTAACGCCATCACGGTTTCCGGTTTCTCCCCGATTAGGCGCCATATTGCCAAACGGGCTTTAGATTATTTAATTAAAGACGGCCGGATTCATCCGACTAAGATTGAAGAAGCGATTGAAGAAGCTAAAAAAGAGCTGGCTCTGGATATTAAAAAAGCCGGCGAAGAGGCAATGTATGAAATCGGAGTGGCCGGGCTTGACCCAAAATTAGTCCAAATCATCGGTCGTTTGAAATACCGCTCCAGTTACGGACAAAACGCCCTTAGCCATTCCATTGAAGTGGCTCATCTCTCCGCTCTTTTGGCGGAAGAGTTAAAAGCCGACGTGACCTTGGCTAAAAAAGCCGGGCTACTTCATGATATTGGCAAAGCCGTTGACCATGAAGTCCAGGGCACCCATCCGGAAATCGGCCGGGACATTGCTAAAAAATTCAACCTGCCCCAGGAAGTTATTGACCCGATTGAAACCCATCATGAAGACCATCCGCGCGGCCTAACCGCCGTAATTGTTAAGGTGGCGGATGCGATCTCGGCGGCCCGTCCAGGAGCCCGCTATGATACTTACGAACGTTATATCCAGCGCCTGGAAGAACTGGAAAAAATCGCTACTTCATTTCCGGGAGTGGAAAAATCCTATGCTATTCAGGCTGGCCGCGAAGTAAGGGTTTTTGTCATGCCGGAAGAAATTGATGATCTGGCCGCCCATAATTTAGCCCGCGACGTTGCCAAAAAAATTGAAGCCGAATTAAAATATCCGGGAGAAATAAAAGTTAATGTTATTAGAGAAATGCGGGTAACGGAATACGCGAGATAAATTTTATCGTAGAGACGCATGGCCATGCGTCTCTACTAAGTGCATTTAAATTATATGCTAAATATCCTCTTTATCGGCGATATCAATGGCAAAATCGGGCGAAAAGCAGTTGCTAAAATTTTGCCTAAATTAAAAAAGTCTGAAAAAATAGATTTTGTTTTTGCCAATGCGGAAAATGCCGCCCATGGCACTGGCGTGACCGAAGATACATTAAAGGAACTGGTGGAAGCGGGCGTTGATTATTTTACCAATGGCGACCATGCTTTTGATAAAATTAAACAAATTGGCTGCTACGATGAACTCCCTGTCCTGCGCCCAGCCAATTATTCAGATGATATTCCCGGGCAAGGATATGCTGTCATAAAAAAAGGAAAATACAAAATACTGCTGATAAACCTTATCGGCCGGGTATTTATGGCAGCTGATTATGACTGCCCTTTTAGGAAATTAGACGAAATTCTGGCTAAGTTTGCAAAAAAAGATATGTCTGCTATAATTATTGATATACACGCTGAGGCTACTTCGGAAAAAATTGCTTTAAAGCATTACCTTGACGGCCGAGCCAGTGCAGTTCTTGGAACTCATACGCATATTATGACAGCCGACGCAGAGGTTTCTGGTCAGGGCACGGCTTATATAACGGATATCGGCATGGTTGGCTTTGCTGACGGCTGTATCGGGCTTGACAAGGAAGGTATTATAAAAACCTTTTTAACCCAGATGAAACAACCACACTCCATCCCGGAAAACGGGCGGGCAATCTTTAACGCCGTTTTAGCTGAAATTAATCCTAAAAACGGAAAAGCTAAAAAAATCAAACCAATAATCAAATTAATAGAAATTAAATAATTACATTTATAAAATTAACAGGAATTTTATGAATAAAGCAGGATTAATTGAAAAAATATCTGCTGAAGCAGATGTGCCCAAGAAGAAAGCTGAAAATATGGTTGAAACCCTGGTAAAAACCATTGTTGAAGAATTAAAAGCCGGGGGAGAAGTAACGATTGCCGGTTTTGGTACGTTTTTGGCCAGGACCCGCCATGCCCGGGGAGGCGTTAATCCGCAAAAGCCGTCAGAACGAATAAGAATCCCGGAGGTGAAAGTGGCTAAATTTAAGACCGGCAAAAATCTAAAAGACGCTTTAAAGGGAAAAATATAATTTTTATAGGTTAAAATAATAAAAAACAGTCCCGAGGACTCGGGATTGTTTTTTATTTTTAAGTTGGTGCACCGTGCTGGAATCGAACCAGCAACCTTATCCTTAAGAGGGATCTGCTCTACCAATTGAGCTAACGGTGCGTAATTAAC
>Ga0268282_1001235_pt1 | contig 11432 bp, 15 predicted proteins | sample saktaG_12_FD_190133 | JGI IMG/M metagenome (GOLD analysis project Ga0268282, IMG submission 190133) | Saline water microbial communities from Sakinaw Lake, British Columbia, Canada - sak_2011_5_24_120m | ecosystem: Environmental > Aquatic > Non-marine Saline and Alkaline > Saline ...
TTATTATAGGCACGCAAGCAGATTAGGCAAGGGGAATCCCCGTCCTGAACCCCCGTACACCCACCGAAATCTCCCTTGCTTCCCACTACGGCTATCGCTATAATCTCCATAGAGTCGGAGTGGGGTCTGCCCGGCCTCAATATGCTGCCTGCCCGGTGGTTCCCGGCTCTTTTTTCTGCGCGATTCTAACTCGTTGCCATTCCCGCAGTTGGGTTCATTTCCCGCCAGAATTCGGCCAATTGCTGCGCAACGCCACTCGTGCCCCCGTACACCACCGCACAGCCGTTCCGGACCGGCAGGGGTGTGGGGAGCCGTACCAGCCCGAAGGCCGTCAGAATCGATCTGGGGGGCTTGACGGGGACGGGGGCGGGGTGGTAGGATTGTGGGCATGGACAACCTCGCCCAATACTTTGCGGACATCCGTTCCGGGCGGTTGCCGGACCCTGATCCGTTCCGCCACCGTGTACAGCGGGCGGCCAAAATCATCGCACGATGCACACGGGCGGCGCCGAGTGAAGCACGGCAACGGGTGCTCGTGGCCATCCTGGATCGCAAGGAACGGCGGCTCGCCTACTCGATGGCCGATATCAGCGACGAGGTGACCGAGAGCATCCATCACGATGCCTTACTGGGGTATCTATAGTTCGGAGTAGTCCGGCACGGCTACGAATTTCCCCCGGCCTTCTTGCGCCAGAAGGTTAAGCGTGGCCGGCTTATTCGCTGCGTCAGGGTATTTGAGAATATGCACCTGCTCATCGGCCAGATGATCCAGCATTGTCCAGGCAAGCGCGTCGGGCGGTAGGCCGTTGACGCCTACGAACAATTGCCAGCCGGGGTAGAGTTGCCTGCGTACCGACCAAATGGCCTCGAAGGTGAATATCCATCCGCTACGCACGGCCATCAAGATATCGACAATCATTCTGATACTGCCTTAGTGCCAGGTTTGTAGTTAGATTCCCAGTACGGATTGCTGTCGAGTTGCGTACCCGGCACGCCAGAGAACTCGTCGATGTGCTCACGGGGGCTTACCGGGCAATCCCATGGGTCGAGCTGTACGACCCCACGTTGCGAGAGGTGTGACTGCCAGAACTCTTGGAGTCCGCGGTTCACCCACGCTGCCGAAAAAGAGAACGTGCTATCTGATGCGACGATCACGTCCGAGTTTGCCAGTACCCACCAATCGGGAAAGTAATCGAGCCGCCTTGGGATCGGCGGGTTCAAGTCGATCTGCTTGGCAGGGATATCGTCTTTCGGGTACAGTTCCGCCCGCAACGTGATGCCGAGATTCTCTACAAGCACCGGGCGATATTCGGCGAACTGCGGAACTAGAGCCAGGTCTTCGGTGGCAATGAACAACACCGGCTTATCGAATCGCTGCCAGTTCTCGGCAAGCCATTGCTTATACCACGACACGGGCGTGAGGTGGTAGATCATTCGCCCGGCATCGGCTCGGCGAATGTGTAGACTGATAATCGTGTTGCCCAATTGGTGCAAGTGCTCAAGGGCAGGCTGCATTCGCGCCGCCTCGGGATCAATGAGTGCGGTGTACAGCGATTGGATGACCTCACGCTCGGGCGCGTAGTAGCTCGTGTGATACTGAGCATACCCACGGAAATCGTGCCCGGCGTACTCGTCGCCACGTGGCAGTTGCGGTACACCAAAGCACGCTTCGTATGGTACCTTGCTGTACCGCTCTGCCCGCGCCGGCAACTCTTGCGTTACCGGAGGGTCGACGTGGCCGAAAAAATACTGTCCAACCCACGGGGGCACTTGGTATGCGAGCCCATGCTTGCGCGCGTACGTGCGTGCGAACGCATATTGGAATATCTGATTTCCCCATTGTCCCATCCGCCCCAGAAACGCTATCGTCATTATCTTCATGCGGTCGCCTCCAATCGCCAGTGTTTCCAGTCGCACGGCCCGGGGGCGATTGCACAAAACTGAGCGCTGCCAAAGACTTCCCCGATCCACCCGGCAAGCGCGTGTCGCATGTTCTCCGGCGCGTTGTCATCGATCACTATGCAGTGCTTGCTGTGCAGCGTGCCGAGTATCCGCAGCTCTTCATCGAGGGGATAAGCCACCTCAATCGGGCAACCATCCCACGGCGTGTGTGCATCGAGATAGAACAACGCCGGTTCTATTGCTTCGATGTCCAGTGTCCGTAACCACTCGCGCGTGTCGCCGTGGTGACACCGTACATGAGAACACCCGCGAAACCGTTCGCACGCATCCTCATACAAACTGGAAACGATCTCGATAGTGTCCACCTGCGGAAACGCTAGCGCGGCGAGTGCAGTTGTCGCACCTGAACAGGTGCCCGTTTCGATAAATCGTCGCAGGCCGAACGTGTCGCGTAGGCCGATTATCAGATCGATCGGAATGTTGGATTCTATCACGGTAATGCGTTTCACGACAGTCGACACCTCACCAGTAGATGCCAACCGAAATTCTTTTCGATCGCCCTGAATACGTCGGCTGGCATGTTCTCAAACCAGGGCTGCTTGCGATAGCGGTACTCGATGTAGTCTTCAATGATATAGGGGAAGATGTGCTCCTGCCGCATTTCCAGAATATCGAATCCATCAAGCAGTTCAACGAGCCCCGCGCGTGTGTACGTGCGGGCGAGCGGACACCCGTACTGTGCCTCAGGTTGATCGATTCCCTCATCGATCATCGCCCGCTTCCAACTATCGCGAGCATAGACCATTACGCACAATTCCGACCCCGGCCCCATGTACTGCTTGAGGTGCTCCACCACGCGCTCCGGGTGTGGCGTATGATGTAAGACGCCCCAGCAGTAGACGAGTGAGAATTTCTCCGGTGGCAGGATCTCCGGCAAGAGTTCAATATCACCATGCAAAAGCCGATGACGAACGGTGTCTCCTCCGGGACCGGTCTTACTGTACCCCGGCTCTTGCCCCACCTCATCCGGCGGGAAGTGTTGGCGCGCAATCTCCAGACTCTTAGCCGACGCATCGATTCCGGTATAGTGTGCACCGGCCTCGACGAACCGGGCCGCATCCGTACCGATGCCGCAGCCCAATTCCAGTACGGTCTTGCCATACCATCGGGCGAAATCAGCAAACCCGAGAATGTGCGGCTCGACAAAGTACCGCCGCCGATCGACTTGCGCGAAGTATTCTGGCGTACCCACGGGCGCCTGCCCGTGTCGCACGTTACACGGGCGCGCGTCCCAATACTCTTCTAATTGCTTGGACAGATCCGACACAGTCGCTCCTTGCTTTGTTGTGTTAAGTCGTCGCGTACGAACACAATATTGTGCACCGTACAGGCCACGTTGGTGTAGCCGTAGTCTCTCATCTGCGCAACGTAGCGTCCATCGTAATCTTCGATGCACACCACGTCGGGATGAAACACGTCCCAATCGATGCTGCGCAATGCACGGGGCTCGCTCCCCTCGATGTCTATATCGCACAGTTGGCAGGCGTCGCGAATCGCCGGGAAAAGTGCGAGGATACCGTCCAGCCGCATTACCTCGACGGTTGTGCGATCGATTGGCGTAGCTATGTCTCCGCGGTCTCCGAGCGTCGAGCCCGATTGACCGAGTTGGAAATCCGCCGGGCCGTTGAAGTCGCTTGCGGCAGTCGGCCAGAGTTGATCGCGGGGGCGGAAACGCAACAGTGGCCCCCACCATTCCGGCAAGGGTTCGATCAAGAGCCCGTGCCCGCCGGCCTCATAGAATTGCCAGGTGTTGCTGCATTGAATCGGTTCGGCGGCGCCTACGTCAACGTACACCACCGGGTCTTCGGGTAGTAACGCCCGCAAGATTGTATCCTCTTCATGGTGCGACCCACGGCAGGTTACTGGAGGGTGCATTGCGGCATACACGTTGTTCAGCCACTCGGAAGCGTGGTTCACGGGGTGCTCCATAGTTGTTCGCCGTAACGGGCATCGAGCATGTGCATCGGGCGAGAGAATGCCTTACAGACTCGCTCGGTGCTCAACTCACACGGTTCGGTTGGGGTCGGGGAATGGATGGCAATGCGAAAGCGAATCAAGGCATCGGGCTTTGCCACGCGCTCGATTTCCTGCACAGTACGCTCGAAATCGTCGACGTGGTCAAGTGCGTTGTGCGAGATGATCGTATCGAACTGGGCCGCAGGACTCGACCACATATCCTCGGCCGGACAATCCAGCAACACGGCCCGGGTGTCCGTCACCGGAAACCCCAGTAAGCGATATTGCGCGAACATCGGATCAAGACACCACAACTCAGTCTTCGGCAGGTGCAGGCCCGGCAACAGCGGCCCCGCGCCGATGTCTAGCGTTCGGCCATAGTCCTGGTCCGCCTCAAGAAAGAGCAGGTGCAGATAGTAATTCGCAATACTCGCAAGGGTTGCCGCCGCGTTCTCTCGCTCTGTTGGGCGGTCATCGACCTTCGGATCAGGCAGTGCGAATCCCCATATCTCCGCAATCTCGCCGCGATACCACGGCACGATTCTATCTGCTAATTCCGCAGCCCACCACGCAAGCTCCGCTCGGTATTTAGGTAAGACCACGTTGCACCTCTACGAGTCGTGTGTCTGTTGTCTCGTTGGAATAGTGCGCATGGTCTGCGCTCATGCAGCGTTTCTTGTGCGCGCTAATCGCTCGATAGTGGTTGTATCGTAGGATGTTTGTCGCAACGCGAGCTGGCTGCCCCTTGGTCGTCTCGCAGTAATGAACGGCTGTAGAATCCACGCATGCGGGGCGGGCGATCCATTTGGTGCCTGCCGTGTGCCCCTGTTCACACTTAGTATAATTGCGAACCACTGGAGACTTTGCTTCTCCCGAATGGCCAGCTGAACCGAACCACTTGCCCTCCATTTCTACACCAGCACAACGCAAGTATGGATATTCGCACCAATCCCGATTCACGCTCGCCCGATCGAGTGTCTCGATCAATGGCTCATCAGTCATCGGCACCACGAACTCATCGGCGTCAAACAGGCCGATCCACTCCCACGAGTCCCCGTACTTCAAGAGCGCGTGCATCTGTTGCGGCGGTTGCGTGTAGTGGTGAGAGTCAGGCGGCCAGAATGGTTCCCAATGTGCAGAGTACAGTTTGTATGAATAAGGCCATGGGATTTCCGTTGCAGTGCCCGACGCCAAGTGGCGGTGCATCGCTCTGGTAATCCGCGGCTCACTATTGTTGTAGATGTAGAAATGCTCGAATCCGAGCTGGTGGTGATAGTCGATCCACTCATCGAGATACGGCCAATCGTACTTACACAACGTCGCTGCCGCCAACCGGCCACGATACGGGAGCCTGGCCACACGTTGCTGATGGATGACGTGTCCACAATACTGCACTTGGACGTGCCATGATTCCTTGCCCCTCAGTGCGCCCGGAATCTCTGCCATGATCGACGCCGTGAATTCTCTCGGGTCTGGCAGTTTCCAGCACCCAACTATCCGCCCATCGATTGATACCCGCAACCGTCGCAGGGCCACTCGTGTGTAGTACGGAGCCACCATTCCGATGTAGCGCCCGCGCGTATGGAATAGATCGTAGACCGGCAGCTTGTGCCGAAACAACGGTGTCGGGCTGTCGATTGTGAATAATGGAAACGTTCTCATTAGTCCTTGTACCGGATACCTTGCACTGGCACGATGCCGTTTTCCTCGGCCACCAACGATACCATTTGATCTTCGTACGCATGCCCGCGCGCGTACCATACACCACGGGCAACGACCAACGCCGCCAGCCGCCGGCTCACATAGTACGCCGGCCCGCCGACCCATTGCTGTGCGAGCGGGCCACCATAAGGCTTATCCAGGGCTTGTTCAGCAACTCGATTAAGATGCCCCGTGCGATGTCCAGGCACGTGTGCTACATAACCGACGAGGTGATACCGCCGGCACGCATCCAAGTCGATCTCATCAAGAGACGCATTCACGTCCGTCTTGAGCAGGCCACACCAGTCGGTGTGCCGCAAAGCATGCGAAAGCATACAAAACGTTTTGACCGGTAGGTTTTCGTAGACCTCTCGGGCTCCGACTTGATGAACCGGGATATCGTAGGTGGGCTTCGGGCCATCGCCGAAATAGGCACACCGATGCACGGGCGAAAGGAACCGATCGACGTTCGCCACGTGCGCCGGGATCAATGCCTCATCGCGAGCGCAGCAGATGATTCCATGATAGATTCTCATCGCATTGGCCATTTGTTTTCCACCAGTACATTTCCGCCTTGGTAAAAGCCCCGCAGTCTCCACTCGCTCGATTGTCCAAGGATGCCAAGCAACTCTGCAATCCCCGCCTGATCTTCGTACAGGTTGGGACACTCGAACCCTTGCTCGTTGAAAACCTCATCGTAGAATTCAGTGTAGAGAAACCGCACGCGCCGCAGGACATCGCTGGCTCCTCGCAATACCGCGTCCTCTGCACCCTGGACATCAATCCACATCAGATCGATCGTGGGGATTCCCGAGGCCGGTTCTTGCATCTTCCAATCGTTCAGGCTCGTACATCGCACAGCACCCTCTTGAGTGAACGTGCACCATTTCGGACGCCCCAGGTGCCCGGTAGGTTTGCGGATTGATCCCGACAGGTCCCAATCCCGTAGCGCCTCATTATCTACAGGACACGATGTCGGCACCTTACCGTGGCTGGCAAACCACGGCTGCCACCCCGAACACTCTGCGACCGCTACCTCATGGAGCACTGCTCGCCGATTTGCATCGTGTCGCTTGCGCCACCGCTTAATCGCCCGTGGGTCAGGCTCGAAACAATGCACCTCGCTGCAAGAACACATCTCAAGAAAACGTGCCGTGTCGGTTCCGTCGTGAGCGCCCACCTCAACGATCACTGGATTATCACAAGCGAGCAAGTCTCGCCATTGATCGTCGCTTGGTGGTGGTTGCCAAATCGTGTGTGTCATGACCCTAATCCTGGTCGTACATAGGTAGCAGTGGTGGGTAGCATGGTGGCGTCAACGAGGCCCCACGGATCGATGATTGTTACGCCGTCAGTGTCTGGCGGCGGAAGGTGTGTGAATTCCGGCCATGCCGTCATGATGACCGCCGTGTCGGCGTTGCGCAAACAGGTTGCCAAGGAGTCCGCTCTGGGGGCTCCGGGTACTGTGCCCCGGTGCTGGGGATCGTAGAACGAACAACGGTAGCCCCGGTCGGTTAAGTATTGAAGTAGCGCCACTGCCGCCGATTCTTCGACAACCGACGTATCGGGCTTGTAGGTAATCCCAAGCACGGCCACGCGCCCGCCCGCCCGCGTGTGCGAGGCGACGATCTCCGCAAGCCTGGGTGTCTGGCGTTTGTTGATCGTCTCCGTCGCCTCTGGGATAGCAAGATCGACGCCCACGCTTTGGGCATGATACCGCAAGGCCCGATTGTCCCGTGGGAAACAGGGCCCGCCGTACGCCGTCGCTGGCTTGAGGTATCGCCGGCCAACTCGTCGGTCAAGCCCAATGGCTGCGGTTACCACGTTCGCATCGGCCCCCGGCGTATGCTCGCACAGTTCCCCCAGCATGTTGGCGTAACTGATCTTGGTTGTGATGTAGCAGTTCAGGCACAGCTTCGCTAGTTCGGCATCGACCAAACTCATCCGGACAATAGGCGAGGTGTGAAGGGTATAATAGAACTCCTCAAGCAGGCCACCGGCAACCGGGTCAGACTCTCCGATTAGAACGAAATCGGGATTAAGCATATCGTGGATTACCGAGCCGAGCGCGATGAACTCCGGATTGTAGCAGACCCCGAAGTCCCGGCCCGCCTTTTTGTTGCTCGCCTTTTCAAGAGCGGGTATGATCTTCGCTTCCATCGTGCCTGGCATTACGGTCGAGACTAGCACGATCAGTTTGTATCCGTTGCCCGCTGACATTGCTGTGCCAATCACCTTACAGGCGGATACAGCATAAGCGGCTGAAACTTTGCCCGTGGCGTCGCTTGGGGTGAGGACGATAATCATCACGATATCCGCCCCGCGTGCCGCTGCCAGGCCGTCTAGTTCGGCAATCAGGTTTTGCCGGTTGGCAGTGATTAGTTCGGCGAGGCCCGTTTCATCAACAGGTGATTCACCGTGCTCAATAGCCTGCACAAAGTCAACGTTGATATCGTGGCAATGCACACGGTGTCCCTTGCTTGCCAGCACGGCTGCGAGTGGCGCGCCGAGCTTGCCGAGTCCAAAGACTGCTATATTCACGCCACCCTCCTTGCCGCCGCTACCTGTGCGGCGACCCACTTATACGTCTGTTCCATGCCCATACGCAGCCGAGTGGTTGGCTCCCACCCAAGCAACTCCTTGATTCGATCGTTGTTGGAATTGCGGCCCATGACGCCCATCGGTTGCGTTGTATCGTACTCCCGTTCAAGTTCCACGCCAGCGAGTTTTTCGACAACGCTAATCAGTTCGTTCACGCTTACCTGCTCAGACGAGCCGACGTTCAACGGTTCCCGGACGTCCGAATCCATCAGCAGCCGGATGCCGTCAATACAATCGTCGATCCAGGTGTAGGACCGAGTGCGGGTGCCGTCGCCCCAGACGTCGATAGTGTGATTGCCGGACAGCTTTGCCTCGGCAACCTTGCGGCAGATCGCGGCGGGTGCTTTTTCCCGGCCGTCACGCCACGAACCGCATGGGCCATAGATGTTATGGAATCGAGCGACCCGAGTTTCAAGCTCAAAGTCTTCTGTGAAGTGTCGGCACATCCGCTCGGAAAATAGCTTCTCCCAGCCGTAGCCGTCTTCGGGCATCGCCCCGCCTTCGTAGTAGGCATCCTCTTCGCGCAACGCCACGATGTCCGTAACGCTCTGCCGAGCGGCATGATAGACACACGCGGATGAGGAGTAGAAAAACCGCTCGACCTGATGCTTCAGGGCTGCCTTCAGCAGATGGGTATTGATCAGCACCGACAGCATACACGCCGCTTTGTTCTGCTCAATGAACCCGATGCCGCCCATGTCGGCTGCCAGGTTGTAGACGTGGTCGATGTTCCGACACACTCGATTGCAGTTGTCTAGCCGCTGCAAATCGAGCGACTGATTAGAAGCCCCGGTGTGGAGTTGCCACCAGTCGGCACGGTGTTTTTTGTCAACCGCCCGGACCTGGTGCCCTTCGTTCAGCAATCGCTTGACGAGATGTCCGCCGATGAATCCACCTGCACCGGCTACCAAAATCCTCATTATCCTTTCGCTTTTCTCCCTACCATCAATTACGTCGCTGGTAATTGAGCCAGTTTCCGCCGAACGGCCGGCGGAGCGGCTCGCCTTGTATCGCTGTGGTATCGAGCCTTACGGCCGGTTGCCGTGGCTCCAATGTGATCGGTTCGCCGCTAGGCGGCGCGAGCGGCCACGCCTCATAGCTGTGCATCCCGAGGTGCACATTTCCCCACGGGGCGAACAGATAGAACGGCGAGTGGTTTAGCTCAATCGGATCGGCATCGGGAATGCGCTGCCGCATGAACCGCACGGCCAGTGCCGCATCTTCCCCAACCGACACTTCCGGCGGGTATCCGCCGACCGCCCAAAACGCCTCCCGAAGGTAGCCCCAGGAGCCGTGATAGGCCCGATCGGATTTGTCGGCCTCCCTGTACGTCCTGAGTGGCCTGAGGCCGTGCTGGGTGCGTGCCAAGATCAAAGATGGCCTGGACCAGGGGGCAGCCTCCAGGGCCGCACACGTCGCCTCAAGGGCCCACGGGGTGTACAAATCATCATCGTCCCAAATTGCCAGAGCATCCGTCTCGCCGGCAAGCTGGGCAAGGGCGTTTCGCTTTGCCCCCAGCGTGGGGTAGCGCTCGCCTACTGACACGATCCGCCAGCGGTCGCCGTGGGTCTGCCGGTACTGCCCGGCGTCATCGAGGATGATCAGTTCGCGGTCCTGGTGAGTCTGTTGGGTGAAACACCAGAGCATGTAGGCCAGCAGTCGCGGGCGGTTGTAGGTGCAACAGAGGGCGGTGATTTTCACGGGGTAGCCTTTTCGATTTCCGCATCTGCCTGTACGAGAACCATCGCTTCATACTTTCGCCTGAATGGCTTATCGCCTTCGATTAAGCGTCGGAGAATGCAGCAAAGCAAGGATAACACCAGTCTTTGATAACTGTTCATTACGTTCCCACCTCCTTAAACACTTGTTCCCACCCCCGCCAGATTGGCTCGGGGGCCGCCAGTTGTTTCACTGCCGCCCGCGCCGCCCGTGCTACGTTCTGCCTCAATGCCTCGTTACCCGCCAGCCTAGACGCATGGTCGGCCATATGCGTAGGCGATTCGCAGAGGAAGCCCGTCTTCCCATGCCGTAGCATTTCCCGCCAGCCACCACGATCGTCTACGATCAGGGGCACCCCCGATGCCATCGCCTCCAGCCCTACCCGCGGCCAGTTCTCGCAACAATGGCCATGGGCGGATTGCACGATGCAATGCAGAGAGGCCAGAAAGTCTTTCGACGATTCGGCACCGGCCGGCAGGCACTCCGCCCACTCCGGCGGCTTGCCGAGTACCTCTTCGATCTCGTCATCCCACGCCATTACCCGGGCCGTGCGAGGCTCTTTGATCCATCGATAGATGTCCCAAGTGGCCCGGCTGTACTTGTCGTCAGCCGCCCGGCTCAATCGCCCCACGACAAACGGTTGTCCGGGCGCGTGCGGGCGAGGATTGAACGGAAACTCGTCTACATCGAATGCACCGGGAATAATGTGCCCCTGCTCTGGGCGATAGCCGAACTTTGCCAACTGCGGTGTCTGGTGTGCCCAGCAGAATCGGGACTGGAACACGTACGCATCGAACACACCCCGCTTGGCGTACAGCAACCGCTCTTGGGGCCAGACCCAATTCATGCAGGGCACCCAGATAATCCGGCAGCCATTATCCAGGAACCATCGGGCATGATCCAGGAATCGTGTATTACAGAACGCTACGCACACGCCCCCGCGCACGCATGCGGGTAACGCGGTCGGGCTCGCGTGAATCGTTTCACAACCGATAGACGCCGTGCATTCAAGCCACTTATCCGCCGGGCGTGTCCAAGTAGGAATCAGCGTGACTTGTACGCCGTGCGAACGCCAGAGCTTTAGGGTGTGCCAGCACTCGGTAGAGGCCCCGCCCACGTCGCCGGGGTAACCGAGAACGAAGATGTGTTGTCCCTGCCTGGTCATTGTGCTTTGTAGGGAAAAAGTTCGTTGAGTTTCTTCTGTCGTTTCTTACACCCGCCGCACGGTCGGATTCCCACGGCCGAGGTGATCTTCGCCACCGTGTCGCCCAGACCGCGGGAGGGCCGACAAGCGCAATAGATCGGCAGCGACTTGGTCTTAATCACCCGACCGCAGTTGGGACACCTATAACGGTCGTCTCCAAGTGGAATAGGTTCTTTCATGCTGGCAACGATGTAAGTAGGCAGGTGGCCGCGCTGGCGTCGCATATCCAGCTTGTCATCGGATCGATGATACACGACTTAGTAAACGGGCTACCAACGGCGTAGTCTTC
>Ga0268282_1001236_pt1 | contig 11424 bp, 11 predicted proteins | sample saktaG_12_FD_190133 | JGI IMG/M metagenome (GOLD analysis project Ga0268282, IMG submission 190133) | Saline water microbial communities from Sakinaw Lake, British Columbia, Canada - sak_2011_5_24_120m | ecosystem: Environmental > Aquatic > Non-marine Saline and Alkaline > Saline ...
GGCTGAACTCCCCGCCGTTAGCCTGCTAAAACAAAAACATGATCTTGGAATTAGATAAAGTGGATACGCCTGTTGGGGTAAGAGTAACAAATACGTTAGCAGATGAGATTAGGCAGAAATTCTCTTTTCACGAAATTCTTTGCCTATGCTCCTCTACATTTGGTATTTTCGATGAATTCTGTAAGCAGGCCAGCCTAAGAATTATCAATCAAAAACGGGGCGGTTCTTTCACCGAAGAAGATTCGGCAAGAGCATTTATTGGGGACCCATTTGTTGAATTAGACAGAGTGAAAAGCACCTTTGATTTTATCGCTGGCGATTTACCATTGGGAATGTCCAATTCAAAATGGACTGACGAAACACAGAACAAATCCATTAGTGCCCGAAGAAATTGGTTAATTTTGTTAAAGTCACTGTTGCTTTTGAAAGGAGAGGGTCTTGGGTTATATCTGGTAGAACCAGCCTTCTGGTCTAAGAGATGGAAGAATTTCCAAGACATACTGAATGGCTATGGCTTCTTCATTCTTGCGGTTTTTAATCCTCCTGAAAAACTTCTATTTCCTCATACTTCTCTACAACCAAACTTGATTTTGGTATCAAGAGAAAAAACAGATGAGCTATTTATTGCTGAGATTGAAGATACTGAAAGTATTGGTTTACAGGTAGATAACCTTCTAAGAAGAAGAAGCACTAATAATCTTAATGAAGGAATATTCATCAACACACGTGACTTCAGGGATTTTTACAACTTCAAAATCTCCAAACAGATCGAGAAACTAAAAACGCAATATAAAGAGTATTCAAGGTATAAGCTTTCCGATGTTTCCAGTGAAATTAGCTTGGGAAGAACTAACCAGCTATTTACCAGTAGAGAAAACGCAGTTTACATACCAAGAGTTGGTAATTCGCCTGTCATTGCAAACTTGGAAAATGCGATGCTCAAGCATCAGAACTACATTCAGGTGGTATTGGACGAAACTATCGTAAATAATAAATACCTGGAACTGTTCTTTTCATCAGAATTAGGCCAACTTGTTTTGCAATCATTGTATAGTGGGTCGGTTATCCCTCATATCAATAAATCAGACCTGACAAATGTTTTTATTCCCCTACCACCTCTTGGTGAACAAAAACTAATCGTAGATACTGAGAGCGAATTAGATAGATTAACAAAAACAATCGACTGTTTTTGTCAAACGAAAATGAACCCACTTGACAATCGAAAATGACCCCACTTTGGGCCGTCAGTCTGAACTTTGACAATCGAAAATGACCCCTTATGCTAATCGAAAATGACCCCACCCTCTCGTGGGGGAGTCGCCGTAGGGGCTGTGGGCAGCGTGGGCAACGGGGGGAGCAACGGAGCGTTGTCCATGCTGTCCATAGTCCGTTACTCCCGTTGCATCCGCTGACGGAAGCGGAACGACTCGCCGATGAACTCCAGGATATGAGCCCGATGGGTAAGCCGGTCGAGCAGCGCAGCCGTCAAACGTTCGTCGCCAAAGACCTGCGTCCAATCAGCGAACTTGAGGTTGGTGGTCACGATCAAGGCCACCCGTTCGTACAACTCGGAGCAGAAGGTGAAGATCAACTGGGAGCCGGTGGGCGAGAAAGGGATGAAGCCCAATTCATCCAGCACGACCAGGTTCAGCTTGAGAGCCGTAGCGATGAACTGGTGTAGGCGGTGTTCGTCCTGGGCCTGGATCAGCTCGTTGACCAGTCGGGCGGCGGTGTAGAAGCGGACTTTGCGTCCCTGGCGACATGCTTCCAGCGCCAAAGCTGTGGCGACGTGGGTCTTCCCCACTCCCGGGTTGCCGATCATCAGGATCGGTTCGTGGTGGGAGATGTACTCCCCTCGCGCCAGGTCCAACACCTGCGCTTTGTTCAGGCTGGGGATGGCCGAAAAGTCGAAGTCAGCCAGTTCCTTCAGCACCGGGAAGCGTGCCGCTTTGATGCGTCGCTCGATGCGGTTGCACTTTCGTTGCGCCGCCTCTTGCTCCGCCAGGGCCAGCAAGAAGCGGACATAATCCTGGTTGGAACGGGCAGCATCCTCGGCGAACTTCTGATAGTTGTGCAAGAAGGTCGGCAAGCGCAACTGACGAAGATAGGTGTCCAGCAACATTGTTGGTTCCATCGTTCACCCCCCTATCAGCAGATGGTCGTAACACCGCAAGTCGATGGGCTGCTCTCCCACCCCGACCAGTTGCGGAAGTCCACTGAGGTCCAGAGGGAGAGGGACGGACTCTGGCTGTAGGAGCTGTCGCAGGCAGAGCTGGACTCCGTCGAAGTGAGCGCAGCCCAGTTCCAGCGCTTGCTGCACGGCCTGTTGGATGACGTCAGCCTCGTACTCGCGATGGAGTTGAAGGACCCGCATGAACTCCCGCACGCCCCGTCCTTCTGGCCACTGCGCCCGCAGGCGATCGAGCAGAGTCTCGTAGACAGCGGGCCAGCGCTCGCGCCAGCGCCGCATAGGGGTGGCGTAGTCAAAGGCGCCCGGACGCTGCTCCAGCAAGGAGAGGTAGTGCAAGGGTTCGAAGATGTCCTGCTCCCGTCCGAAGCAGCGAGGATGAACGGCGATCACCTGGTCCAGGTAGAGCACTTCGATGCGAAAAGGGAAGGCCCGCAGCACCAGGGGCTTTCCGGCGTAGGCCGGGGGCACGGAGTAGCGGTTGGTCTCGTAGGTGACCTGGCTGTAAGGGTTGGCCTTCACCGGACGGGTGACACAACACAGATAGTCCCAGTCCGGAAGGGGCAACAGGCATGACCGTTCCGTCTCCCAAGCGACCTGGATGGTGGTGGGTTGGCCTTTCACCCGTCGTCGGGTGTCTTTCAGACAAGCTTGCCGCAGGTGAGCGTTCAGTTCGTCGAAGGAGGCCACCTTGGGGATAGGGACCATGAAGTTGCGCCGTGCGAAGCCGATGTCGCTCTCCACGCCCCCCTTTTCGTGTCCCTGCCCCGGCGTGCAGAAGAAGCTCTCGAAGAGATAGTGGCTGCGGAAGGCAATGAAGGCCTCTTGTTCCTGCCGGTTGTGCCCTTCCAGGATGCGATACACGGCGGTCTTGAGATTATCGTAGGTGATGCGGCGGGGGACACCACCGAAGAAGTGAAAGGCCTGGACGTGTCCTTCGAAGAAAGCCTCCTGTTTCTGGAAGGGAAAGGCCATTACGAACTTAGCCCGGGAGTAGTTGAGCCGCATCACGAAGAACTGCACCGTCGTCCGCTGGCTGGCGATGTCTGCCACTGCCTCCCCCCAGTCCACCTGGGCGTCCTGGCCAGGGTCGAACTCCAGCGGCAGATAGACCGGCACCGACCGCAACGCTTTGCGGCGCTGAGCGATGTAGTTCCGCACGCCCGACTCGCTGCCGGTGTATCCATCGTTTTGGATCAGTTCGTAGATCTTGTGGGCGATGTAGCGTTGCTTGGGCGGTAGGGTCTTGTTCTCGGCCAACAGTTGATCGATACGGGCCTTGTACGGCCCCACCACTAGCGCGTCCCGGGGCTTCTTCAACGTGTAGCGAGCCGGTTCCGCCGCAGCGATGGCCCGGCGGACGAGCCGTCGGCCGTGATGGAGTTCCCGGGCGATGGCGCGGATACTCTTCTCCTCGATGAAATATGCTCGCCGGATAGCTTCTTGTTCTTCCACCTTGATCATCTCCTCACCTCCACTATCAATGGGTTGTTCCCCATATGATAGCAGAGAATGGCTAGGTGGGTTCATTTTCAATTGTCAAAGTTCGGCTGGGTGGGCTCAGTTTATTTTAGCAAAAACACACGGAAGTAACCGGAGACTTTGTCATGAGCGTGCAAGTCTCTCATGATTTTCAAGATACGTATGATTCTGCAACAATTATGGTCATGAAAGATTTTCAAGTATGGGCTAAAGCATGCTTTGAAAAAACAGACTTTAGTACGCACGCTGTAGTTAGTGTAGTGACAAATCATACCTCAGACGACGCAAATGGATGCAACATCGACGGGAATACTGTGTGGTTAAAGGTTGCGAGAGTAGACAATTCATTTTCTTTCCATTATTCATTAGATGGGGACAAATTCTTTATGACGAGGTTTTTCAATCTCCCAGTCGAGAAGACAATTAAAGTTGGGCTTGTCGCGCAAGCACCGACAGGCAAAGGTGGAAACCGTTTTTTTGAGAACTTTTCTCTAGAACAAAAGACAGTGAAAAATATTCGATATGGAAAATAGGTTACGAAATATGTGGCGATTCCAATCCGTAAAGGCGGCCCAACAAGCGTTTGCACCCGACAACCTACCGCTCGGTTTTTCAACGGCTCTGCGCCATCCAAAACACTTTTAATTGGGGTGAGTCTTGCTGGCCCGGTTGCGGGTGAAACGCGGCGTTAGCCCGCTCTGCTCAATGCGACAGGGAGGGTGTGCCGCACTCCCATCAGAGCACCGTGCGCCGCGAAGGTTACTGTCGGTTTCACGATCATTTCGTCGCGGGTCTGTTCAGGGAACCGTTGCGGTTGGAGCTGTGATCGGTTCAGGAGCAGGCGGCTCGCGCAGCCCTGGTACAGGTGAAAACACGAGACAGGCAACGCTCAGGAGTGGGCCGGCCACGGCGACCAGCAGAGTCGCCTGCAACCCGATAGTCTCTCCCAGTATGCCGCCAAGCAAGAAACCCAGAGGTGCGACACCCCATGTCACAAATCGCAGACTCGCCGTCACACGCCCCTGAAACTGATTGGGCGTAATCGCCTGACGCAGACTCACTGTGTTGACGACATACACGACTACGGCGAATCCCCACAGCGCTTCTGCGATGACGATGAGCGGCACGGCGATCCAGAACTGCCGACCCGAGAGCGGAATCGCCAATACTGCGAGGGTGACGATAATCTGTGCTCCCACGATGACCGGCCCCAGGCCCAGCCATTTCACCAAACGTTCTGCAAAGAGCGAGCCTAGCAAGCCGCCGACGCTTCCTACTGCATAAATGCTGCCGAGGATCACTGGTGAAATCCCCAGTCCGCGCGTGGCATAGAGCACGAACACGGCGAGGTGCACATCAACGAAGAAATTCGTCGTCACGCTGGCGAGAGCAAAGGCACGCAATATCGGGTTAGAAAACACCAGCCGCAGTCCCTCACGAATCTCGACCAGAAGGTTGCGCGAGTCGTCGGTTGGGGGGGGCTTGAGTTCTGGCGTGCCAATCCATGTCAGGGATAACGCCGACACTAGAAAGGACAGAGCATCCGCAGCAATCGCGAGAGGCGCGGTCACCAGTTGAACGAGACCACCGGCCAGTCCAGGTCCGCCGATTTCGGCAATCGAGGCGGTCACCTGCAGCTTGCTGTTCCCTTCCACCAAACGATCACGCGGCACAAGGGTAGGCAGATAAGCGGCATAGGCTACATCAAAAAAGACATTCATGATGCCAACCAAAAAGCCCACAACGTAAAGGTGCTCCATCCGCAGAATGCCAGCCACAGCGGCAAGCGGAATGAGACCCAGGAGCACAGTGCGTCCGAGATCAGCCATAACCATGACCGGGCGGCGGCGTAGGCGGTCTACCCAGGCACCCACAAGAAGCCCAATCAACAACCAGGGGATGTATTGCACAGTACCGAGAATCCCCATTTGCAGCGGAGTCGCGTTAAGCGTCATGGCAGCCACGAGCGGTATCGCCAGGAGAGTAACTTGAGAACCAAGAAGGGAGATTGTCTCGCCGGCCCACAGCTTGAGGAAATCAGGATGGCGCCACAGCCCTGTTAAATGCTTTTGCATCATGGTGATCTACCCCCCCCCGTTGCGTTTTTTCGTATAACCTGTTATAATTGTTTTGCAGGTTATATTCTAGCACAGAAAAGATAACCCGTCAAGTAGTTTTTGAGGGTTATAAGGAGAACGCTATGTTTAACTCCCAAGTCGCTGACTCTGACGGGGAATCCGGCCCCCTGTGCCTGGAACTTGCCAATACTTTGCGCTGGCACGCCAGTGCCCATCCAGAGGAGACACTTCACTCGTATGCGAACCTGGTGACATGGGCGCAGGGAGTGGGGCTCGTATCAAACCACGAGGCGCAGAAACTGTTCCGCGATGCGGCTGACCAACCTGCAGAAGCCAGCTGGGTGCTCAAGCGGGCCACTGCCCTGCGGGAGACCATTTACCGTATCTTCGTAGCGCTGATTCATGAGAAATCGCCAGCGGAAGCCGACCTGGCTGAACTGAACAACACGCTCACAAAAATGACCGGTGGGGCGCGTATTGTTAAAACGGCGGAGGGGTTTGCATGGGATTGGGACGTAGACGAGGATGCGCTGGACTCGCTGATCTGGCCGATTGCGCTCTCGGCGGCGGAATTGCTGCTCTCTGAGGAGCGTAAGCGCGTAGGACAGTGTGCTGACGATCGTGGCTGCGGCTGGCTATTCCTAGATAACAGCAAGAACCACAGCCGCCGCTGGTGTGATATCAATGATTGCGGCAACCGAGCCAAGCAACGCCGACACTACGAGCGAACGCGCAAGCACACGTAAACCAGGCACCGCGAATATCAAATCAACAGGGGCGTTTCGTCGCTGGCGGATGAACGATACGCCGCCCAAGCATTGTTAGGCCACCCTGCCTCATCGAGGGGATGGAAGAAACATCAAGGCGCGACTCGCGGGGCAAGCAACCTCAACAGGGATCAAAGGACGAATCGAAAGTCAAGCAGGGGCGACTCGCAGGGGAAACTTAACATCAACGAATGGCGGTGGCCTTAGTCGGGCGGCGTTACGCCTGTGGGCTTGGGCGGGGCGGCCTAACAAGGGGATGAAGCCGACCGCGCTTCGCGCGGGTTAACGTGGGGCTCTCTGCCAGCGTGTCGTTCTGGTTAACGTGGCGTGCCTTGTCAGTGACCGCGCGGCGGCTTATCCCCAGGCCGTTGGGCGGCACAAGGGCGGCGTTGGGCAACCATAATAGAGCTATATGTGTTAAAGGTGCAGCATGAGTTTTGCAATCGAAACATACGAGTTATCAAAATCCTATGGCCAGGTGCGCGCTGTTGACTCGGTCAATCTGCGCGTGGGGTTGGGGGAAATCTATGGCTTTATTGGGCTTAACGGCGCGGGCAAGACGACGACCATCCGCGCCTTATTAGGCATGGTCCGTCCAAGCGCGGGGTCGGTGAGGGTGTTGGGGCAGGCTGCCGGGCCCAACGGACGTGGGCCGTGGCGGCGCGTCGGTCACCTGGTTGAAAGGCCCACCGCCTATCCCGAATTGACTACGAGGGAAAACCTGGAGGTCGCCCGCCGCCTGCAAGGGATTTCGGACACGAGCGCCACATCCCACGTCATCGAGCGCCTGGATCTCGCCGCTTACGCGGACCGAAAAGCGGGCGGACTTTCCACAGGCAATCTCCAACGTCTGGGGCTGGCACGCGCGTTGCTGCACGAGCCCGAGTTATTGATCCTCGACGAACCCGCCAACGGCCTCGACCCGGCGGGCGTGGTAGAGATTCGTGAGCTCTTGGCGAGTCTCGCCCGCGAAAAGGGCGTGACAATATTCATGTCGAGCCACATCCTAACGGAGGTGGACCGCCTCGCCACGCGCATCGGCATAATCCACCAAGGCCATTTGCTTGAGGAACTCGACGCAGAGAAATTGGAGGCATTGCGGTCGCGGCGATTGATAGTCAAAGCGCGCCAGCTTGAGGCTGCGCAAAGCGCGCTGGCTCAAGCCGGCTTCAAAGTGCAAGCAGGCGAGGGTGCGCTTGTCTTGGACGAAGCGCGCGCCGTTGAGGCGCCGGAGAAAGTGGCGACGATTCTGGTCAACGCCGGAACGCCGCCCTTTAGGTTGGCGGTAGAACAAGAAGACCTGGAAGATTATTTTTTGCGCTTGACGGGAGAAAAACTATGAACGCTTTCCTTGCTGCTTTCTGGGCCGAGGCGCTCAAAGCTCGCCGCTCTAAAGTGTCTTTGGTGACGGCCGCCGCATTCTCAATCTTTCCCATCATAGGTGGACTGTTCATGATGATCATGAGAGATCCCGAGGGCGCGCGCGCGATGGGATTGATCGGCGCAAAAGCACAACTGCTTAGCGGGGGAAGGGCTGATTGGCCTGCCTATTTCGATTTCCTTTCGGTGGGAACGGCTGGCGGAGGCGCCATCCTGTTTGCGTTCGTAACGGCCTGGGTCTTTGGGCGCGAGTTTTCCGATCACACCGCGAAAGAATTATTGGCCCTGCCCACCCCGCGCGAGATCATCGTCGCCGCCAAGTTTGTGGTGGCGGCTCTCTGGATAGTGGGGCTTGCCATCTTGATTTTTGCGCTCGGACTTGGCATTGGAGCAGCGATTGGCCTAGAGGGCTGGTCTATCGAGTTGGGGTGGACATCATTTTGGATGCTCATAATTACCGTTCTCTTGACTTTGCTGCTCATGCCCTTTGTCGCTTTGTTTGCCAGTGCAGGCCGTGGCTACCTATCTCCGCTGGCTTGGGCCTTTTCTACGTTGGGCCTGGCCCAAGTTGTGGGCTTGATGGGGTGGAGCGATTGGTTTCCGTGGGCCGTGCCCGCGCAGTTTAGTCTCATGTTTAGTGTGGTGTATGGGCAGCGCGCTGTGCCACTGGGAATTCACAGCTATATTTTGTTAGTGTTAACTTGTATCGTTGGCGCTGCGGCAACCTTTGCGTGGTGGCTGCGTGCAGATCAGGCGCGATAGCTATTTGACGCTATCGTTGGACAGCCAAGTCCAGGCTTGGCGGTAGTCAAAGCCAACAGATAGTCTTTGAAGATGGGGGAGCCGCCCAACATCGTGTGGAGCCGACGCCAACCCTGGCGCTTGAAACTATCGTGCCTTGCCCGCGCAGGTGTCAGTGATTCAAGCGTGTCCTACCAGCAGGGGCGGGTGGGCGCGGCTCACACCAACCGTTGGGCGGCAACGTCCCATCAGCCGCTGAATCATCAAATCGTAGCCAATATTTTGGTTGGCGATAAGAAAAAGCATGGAGGATACTGAAATGAGCGCATCGGAGATTGTCAGTTATCTTGTAAGTGCTGCGAGTATCGTCGTTGCAGTATGGCAAACGGTTAAGAACTACAACCTAAAGAAATACATAAAGTCCGATGCGATGGAACTTTACTCGGAAACAGGGATTCTATTGGGGAGCGTACAGGCCTGTTTGAAGGAGTTGCAAGTGGGGAATAACAGTCTTGCAATTCAAGAGGTAGGAAAAGCAGAGGGCATGGCGCAAGCTCTATTTCAACACTCGATAAAGAATATTTACCATCACTTTAATTTCAAACGTAAAAAAGTGAATGAGTGGATCAAGGAGAAAAAGATTCGGGAAAGTCACAAGGAATCCTTCTTGAAGTATGCTGAAAAATGATGGCAAATCGCCTTTTAAAAACAAAACAACCAGAAAGCGCTAACGACCTGGTACTTGCAGCAAGTCGATAAAGGCCGCCCAACACCTGCTCTAGCTGACGGGGCTACTGGGCGCCCAAATTGGCGAGTCCTGCTAATCTGAGTAAAATAAAGGCAAAGGCACTTTGCCAAACCGCCCCGCAGCTAAGCCCATCCGTTGGGCTGCATAAAGAATATTATTATGACAAAGGCCAAAGTTAGCAGCAGAGTTTTTCGAGTAGACAATCCCAAATCAAAGGATGACCAGGAGAGGTCTGTTGGTGAAGCTTTCATTCAAGCTTACAAGAGCGAAACTGGTATATTGCTAAAGGGCAACAAGGCAGTTGCACAAGATCCACCAGATCGATTCTTCTATTGGGATGAAATAACAATCGGCGCAGAGTTATTTGAGCTTGATCAGCTATATGCTACTCGTGCATTGGTAGAAAGTCTGACTAACGAAATATATGCAGAGATTGAACGCCAGAAATTGGGTGATCGTTATCTGGGGAATGTTGTACAACTGGTATCGAACCTAACAGTTTCTGCATCAGATGATGTTAGATCTAAGTGGCAAAAGAGCGGTATAACGAAGAGAATGGTAAAAGTATTCGCGCGTGAGTTCGTTGATCTCTTGCAAACAAACTTCCCGTCACCGAAAATGCTTTCTGATCATGTTTTGAGTTGCAGAATTGATCCTCGAGATTATCCAGCGCTTTCGGCATTCGGGAATTTCCTGGTCGTTGGTAGTACACAAATTAATGACATTCGCCGCTCGGATGGAAAAGCATCTCCACTTGTTATCTTAGGTGGTGCAACACTTATAGATGAGAATGAGTTAGAGGAAAGCATTGTAAGAAAGATCACTGATAAGATAGATGGAAGAACCAAGTGGAAAAAAGTTGATCACGCGGTATTGATAGCACATGATTTGCCTCGTGGACATATCTATAATGGCTTTTGGCAACCTTGGGAGAAACTGCTAAAGCGTGCATCTCGCCACCTTAATATTCTGAAAGCATTTGATGAGTTCTGGCTTATAACATATCGTAAATTGTCAACAGTCGAAGGAACAAGGATTGTTGGATCAGAGCCTAAGAAATAGATATAAGATACATGCAGCCCAACCCCGCGTTAACTGGACTCGCCTTCGGCTCTGGTAAGCGTCGCGAAAATTGCAATCTTTGGCTATAATCAAATAGTGAAGTCTTGCAAGAGTTGGCGAGCCAGTTACGCCCACGTTGGGCGCTCTTACGGTCTAATGGTTGCAGTAGGCGAGAAAGGAGAAACGGAATCGTGAGTGAATTGACCGCTGAGAAAGCAAACTATGGGAGTTGGGTTTCTACAAAACTCATCTTGGTGCCAGGTGTGCTGAGCCTTCTCTTTGGAGGATTGGCTTTTCTGCTTCCCGTATTGGGTGTTGTTGCGGTCTTCTTCTTCCTGTGCTTTCTCTACTTTGCGTATGCGCGATACTTGTTCTCGCCGAGGGGAGGGAATATCCAGGCCAGGATTCAAGACCTGGTGCTAGATCATATTGCGGATTGGGATGGGGTAGGGAAGGTCCTCGATATTGGCTGCGGAAATGGTCCTTTGACGATCCAGATAACGAAGCGATATCCTCAGGCTGAAGCCATAGGCATAGACTATTGGGGCACAGCGTGGGAGTATTCGAGAGGGGTTTGTGACAGGAATGCAGCCATCGAAGGGGTAGCAGAGCGGGTAACCTTTGAGAGAGCCAGTGCTTCTTCGCTGCCGTTTGATGACGAGACTTTTGATGGGGTGGTCAGTAACTTGGTGTTTCACGAAGTGAGGGATGTCAGGGATAAGAGAGGACTGGTCAAGGAAGCTCTGAGAGTGGTGAAGAAAGGGGGGTGGTTTGTACTTCAGGATCTGTTTCTGTGGAAGCAAGTGTACGGCGAAGTCGATGATTTGCTTGAAAAGATCAGGAGTTGGGGGATCGAGACAGTGGAATTGGTAGATACAAGCGATTCAGACTTTATCCCCAAAGCACTGAAACTGCCGTTTATGCTGGGCACAGTGGGCATTCTATACGGGAGGAAGTGACATTCTGAGGCAGGATGTC
>Ga0268282_1001244_pt1 | contig 11388 bp, 7 predicted proteins | sample saktaG_12_FD_190133 | JGI IMG/M metagenome (GOLD analysis project Ga0268282, IMG submission 190133) | Saline water microbial communities from Sakinaw Lake, British Columbia, Canada - sak_2011_5_24_120m | ecosystem: Environmental > Aquatic > Non-marine Saline and Alkaline > Saline ...
AACAGGTCCATCCATAAGAGGAGTACCTGCCATTACTCTCTCTCCCTCTCCTACACTTAAATGGGCTCCTTTAGGAATAAAGTATTCCCTCTCACCACCTCGTTCATTATGAACCGTCAGCTTCCTGTGGCCTCTTACAAGGCCGCCAAATTTCACAACTCCATCTATCTCAGAAATGATCGAAGGTACTTTAGGATGTCTTGCTTCAAAAAGCTCCTCTGCCCTAGGTAACCCTCCTGTAATATCTTTTGTCCTTGCGGCTTCTCTTGGTATTTTAGCTAAAACTGTTCCTGTATGGACAGTATCTTTATCTTTGACTTCTAAATTTGCCCCAGAAGGCAAAAAGTATTTTCTTAGCATCCTGGGTTTATTGTTATTATCCAAGCTAACCTTATCCACCAATTTGATCTGGGGCTGCATTTTCTCATCTTTAGGGTTGATAATTACCTGAGTAATCAACCCTGTAAATTCATCCTGGACTTCTTCCATTGTAATTCCCAGAACAACATCATGGAAATTAACAGTACCATTTTCTTCACTTATTATAAATGTGTTGAAAGGGTCCCATTCGGCAAATTCTTGCCGTTTTTTCACCTCTTTCCCATCATCAACTACTATTTTCGCACCATAAGGAACCTGATAATGTTCCACTTCTCTTCCTCTGTGGTCAAGAATTGCAATGTTTGCATTCCGGTTGACTACAATGATAGTCCCCTCTTCATTTTTGACATATTTCAAATTATTGAACTTTATTACTCCATCATTTTTTGCTTCTATTTTAGACTTTTCTGCACTTCCCATTGCTATTCCGCCCACATGAAATGTTCTCATTGTCAGCTGGGTCCCAGGTTCCCCTATTGACTCTGCAGCAATAACACCAACTGCTACTCCAAGTTCTACAAGGGAACCTGATGCCATATCACGGCCATAGCAAAGCTGACAAACACCTTTCTTAGATCCGCAGGCCAAGACAGAGCGTATCTTCATCTTTTCAATACCCAAATTTTCTAATTTCTGAGCTATTTTTCCTGTAATCTCTTCATTCACATTTACGATTACTTCATTTGTATCGGGGCAAGACACAGTTTCTAAAGAAATGCGCCCGAAAATCCTGTCCACAAATGGCTCAACAAGTTCGCCATTCTCAACGATGGCTGAAACATTTATCCCCTTTAATGTTCCACAATCATATTCATCTACAATGACTTCCTGAGACACATCTACAAGTTTACGGGTTAGATAACCAGAATTGGCAGTCTTCAAGGCCGTATCTGCCAGACCTTTTCGTGCTCCATGAGTAGAGATAAAATACTGTAAGACATTGAGCCCCTCACGTAAATTCGAAATAATCGGCGTCTCAATAATTTCTCCAGACGGTTTGCTCATCAAGCCCCGCATGCCTGCCAATTGACGAATCTGCTGTTTGTTTCCACGTGAGCCTGAGTCAGACATAACAAATAAAGGGTTCAATTTACCACTTTCTAAACTGACTTTTCGCATATTCTCAATCATCGCAATTGATATTCTATCTGTAAGAGAACCCCATATCTCGACAACACGATTAAAACGTTCTCTTGCCGAGACAACTCCCTCTCTATAAAGATTTTCGATATGCTGGACTTCCTCTTGAGCTTTCTCAACAAATACTGATTTTTCTTTCGGAATAATAAAATCATCTATTCCTAAAGAAAAACCTGCCATTGTAGCATAATGAAACCCCAGTGTCTTCATCTCATCCAGTGTCTTCACCGTGGATTCAGAACCCTGCTTCAAATAAACGTAGTAAACTAGTCTTTCAATCCCCTTCTTTTTTAAATTACCATTAATAAAAGGGATTCTATCAGGAAGAATACCGTTGAGGATAATCCTTCCAGGAGTTGTTTCGATAATCCCATTATCAATTTCCACTATAGGGCATGACAACACTGCTTGATCATCATAAAAAGTCGATAAATTCATAAAATGACCATTGAATTTCATCTTTATATTTGCCTGAAGCCCAACTTCTTTACTTTCCAGCGCTAATAAAACCTCATCAGCAGAACTGAACATGCGGCCTTCTCCTTTCTGTCCTTTCATTTCCAAGCTCAAATAATAGCACCCTAAAACCATATCCTGGCTTGGAACAGCTAACGGCATACCGTTTGCAGGAGAAAGAATGTTATTCGTGGAGAGCATTAAAGTCTGAGCTTCAATCTGGGCTTCAACAGAAAGAGGAACATGAACAGCCATCTGGTCTCCATCAAAATCTGCATTAAAGCCAGCACAAACTAACGGATGAATCTGAATGGCCTTTCCTTCAACCAAAAGAGGTTCAAATGCCTGAATCCCCAAACGGTGAAGAGTAGGTGCTCGGTTTAATAATATAGGATGTTCTTTAACAACTTCTTCCAGATAATCCCAAACTTCAGGCTTTTCCTGTTCATGCCATTCTCTGGCAACTTTCACGCTTGGAACAAGTCCTTCTTTTTCTAATTTATGGAAAATAAAAGGTTTAAATAACTCCAAAGCCATCTTTTTCGGTAATCCACACTGGTTGAGCTTAAGCTCAGGCCCGACAACAATAACTGATCTACCTGAATAATCAACTCGCTTACCAAGAAGATTCTGACGAAATCGCCCTTGTTTCCCTCTAAGTGCCTCACTTAAAGATTTTAGAGGTCTTCTATTTGCCCCTAGGTGGATACGGCCTCTTTTTCCATTATCAAAAAGAGCATCGACTGCTTCTTGAAGCATTCTTTTCTCATTGCGAATAATTAACTCCGGAGCCTTCAGCTCAATTAGCTTTTTCAAACGATTATTTCTGTTAATCACCCTGCGGTAAAGATCATTCAGATCAGAAGTTGCAAAACGGCCGCCATCTAAACGGACCAAAGGCCTTAAATCTGGAGGAATGACAGGAATGATGTCAAGAATCATCCACTCAGGATGGTTCCCGGATATCTTGAGAGCTTTGAAAACCCTTAGTCTCTTTGCATGACGAAGCTTCCTCTGCTGAGAGGTCTCTTCTTTCATAAGCTTTCTCAACCGTTCACTTTCTTTATTTATATCGATCCGCTCAAGAAGTTTTTTTATTGCTTCAGCCCCAATCGAAGCCTCAAACTCGTCCCCATATTTTTCCTGTGCATCTTTATTTTCTTCCTCGGTCAAAAGCTGTCTTTCGTGGAGAGGTGTTTCCCCTGGATTAATTACAATGTAAGACTCAAAATACAGAACTTTCTCCAGATCTTTTATAGAAAGGTCAAGAACAAGCCCTATGCGGCTTGGGGCTCCCTTAAAAAACCATATATGAGCTACTGGAGATGCAAGCTGAATATGGCCCATTCTCTCTCGGCGAACTTTAGAACGTGTCACTTCGACTCCACATCTCTCACAAATAATTCCCCTGTACTTCATACGCTTGTACTTTCCACAAAGGCATTCATAATCATTTATTGGACCGAAAATTTTCGCACAGAAAAGCCCGTCTTTCTCAGGTTTAAACGTCCTGTAATTGATAGTTTCAGGTTTTGTTACTTCCCCCCATGACCAGTTCTTTATTCTTTCTGGTGATGCAATACTTATTCTCACTTGGTCAAAATCGATTCTCGGGCTCGCTCCTAGCGAATGCCTAATATCCATCATCAATCTCCTTTTAGAATTTGAGGAACATCTATTCCCCACGGCAAAATATCATCTTTTTCTGCTTTCTCTAATTCGACATTCAAACACAGACTTTGGAGTTCACGAATAAGAACATTGACTGATTCGGGAAGACCCGGCTTAAAATCCAGATCCCCTTTAACCATTGCTTCATAGATTTTAGCTCTTCCCTCGACATCATCCGACTTTACTGTCAACATCTCCTGAAGAGTATAAGCTGCTCCATATGCTTCTAAGGCCCAAACTTCCATCTCTCCAAATCGCTGCCCACCAAATTGAGCTTTCCCTCCTAAAGGCTGCTGGGTTATAAGCGAATAAGGCCCAGTAGAGCGAGCATGAATCTTGTCATCAACAAGATGAAATAGTTTCATTATGTAGATATAACCAACGGTTATTTCACTATCGAACAATTCTCCAGTTATTCCATCATAAAGAGAGATTTTTCCTGATGATGGCAAATCCGCCTTCTTAAGAAGGTCTTTTATCTCTTTTTCTGAAATCCCATCAAATACCGGTGTAGAAATCCAAATGCCAAGTTTTTTCGCAGCCCAGCCAAGATGTGTCTCTAAAATCTGGCCTACGTTCATCCTTGACGGAACACCGAGAGGATTTAACACAATTTCTACAGGTCTTCCGTCAGGCAAACGTGGCATGTCTTCTTCAGGAACGATCTTAGCAACAATGCCTTTATTGCCATGTCGGCCAGAGATCTTATCTCCAACTGAAAGTTTCCGCTTCATTGCAATATAGACTTTAATGGCCTGAATCACTCCTGGAGCCAATTCGTCGCCTTTTTTAAGAGTATCAATTTTCTCTTTTTGGACAGATCTTAAAGCTTCAATTTGACGTTTGACCTTCTTCTTGATATCATTTATTTTCCTTTCTCGTTCAGGATCTTCCTTAATTCTTAATTTTGATAGATCTTCTGGCTTCAATTTATTTAATATTTTATCAGTTAATTTTGTTCCTTTTTTCAGTTGTTGACCGGAAAGATTTTGATCCTTTTCCAGTAATTGTCCTTTAATAATACTCTTTACTTTTCTCCATTTTTCGCCTCCAAGTATACTTATTTCATCATCAAGATTTCTTATCATCCTGGCTATTTCATCTTTTTCTATCGCCTTTGCACGCGGTCCTTTTTCAATACCACGTCTTGAAAAAACACGGACATCAATGATTGTCCCTTCGATTCCAGGTGAACAATATAAAGAAGCATCCTTTACATCTAGAGCTTTCTCTCCAAATATCGCTTTCAGGAGTTTTTCCTCTGGCGAGAGCTGGGTTTCCCCTTTGGGAGCAATCTTTCCTACTAAGATATCCCCGGATTTAACATTGGCACCTATCCTTACTATGCCATTCTCATCCAGATTGTGCAGGAGATCTTCTGGAACATTAGGAATATCCCTTGTAATTTCTTCTGGCCCTAATTTTGTATCCCTGGCCTCAATAGATTCTTCGATAATATGAATAGATGTAAAGATATCATCTTTAATGAGTTTTTCACTGACAATTATAGCATCCTCAAAGTTATATCCTCTCCAGGGCATGAATGCACATAAAACATTTCTGCCAAGAGCTAATTCACCCATATCTGTACAAGAACTATCTGCTAAAATCTGACCTTTAACTACTTTGTCACCCTTTTTGACAATGGGGCGATGGTTTAAACATGTATTTTGGTTTGTCCTTAAAAATTTTGTTAGCAAATAGAGGTCTGTCCCGACTTCATATATTTTAGCATTATCTTTTTCATCCACACGAATTATAATTCTTTCTGAATCCACAAATTCAACAATTCCTGACCGCTTGCAAATTATGACATCTCCTGAACCTTTGGCTATAAAGTGCTCAATTCCTGTCCCGACAAGGGGCGCTTCAGTTTTATGAAGCGGCACAGCCTGTCTCTGCATGTTTGACCCCATTAAAGCACGATTTGCATCATCATGTTCTAAGAAGGGAATTAAAGAAGTAGAGAGTGAAACAAGCTGTTTAGGAGAAACGTCAATATAGTCTATTTTTTCTCGGGGAATAATCTTAAAATTGCCTCCCTGTCTTGCACTGACGATTTCATTCTGAAAAAAACCTTTTTCATCGACCAGAGTATTTGCCTGTGCAATATTATATTTCTCTTCTTCCCAAGCAGTTAGGTAGAAACAGTAAGGCTCCACAGCTGGTAAATATTTTGTGTTATTTTTCTTTAACTTTTCGATTTCCTTCTCAAGTTCATGCTTCTCAACAATCTCACCAACTTTAAATGAACTACCTCCAGGATGGAGGATTTTTACATAATCCTCGACTTTCCCATCCTTCACTTTTCTGTATGGAGTCTCAATAAAACCGAATTCATTTACACGCGCAAAGCTACTCAAAGAAGAAATCAATCCTATATTAGGTCCTTCAGGTGTCTCAATAGGGCAGATTCTGCCGTAGTGTGAAGATTGAATATCTCTCACTTCGAAACCTGCACGTTCACGGCTCAGTCCTCCGGGCCCCAATGCACTAAGCCGTCTCTTATGTGTAACTTCAGAAAGACTGTTTATCTGATCCATAAATTGAGACAGCTGAGAACTCCCGAAAAATTCCTTCAGCGCAGCAATAACAGGCTTTGAGTTAATTAGATCTTGAGGCATAGCTGAGGCTAGGTCCGTGGCAATAGTCATTTTTTCCTTAATGGTTCTCTCCATTCGGGTCAATCCAATCCGGAAAGCATTCTCTACAAGTTCTCCCACTGACCGGACACGTCGATTTCCTAAATGGTCTATGTTGTCAACAACTCCCTCTCCAACACGTAACCGGAGTAAATATTTAACAACTTCGACAAAATCTAAAGGCGCCAAAGTTTTTTCATCTAAAGAATTATCAAGGCCAAGTTTTATATTCATCTTTAGGCGGCCAATTCGTGAAAAGTTATACCTGCGTACATTAAAGAACAAATTGTGAAACAAATTATGAGCGCTTTCTATTGTATGAGGTTCCCCCGGCCTTAACTTTTTATAGATTTCATCCAAAGCATGATTGGCATCTTTTCCTTCATCTTTTTTTAACGTATTAGAGATAATTGATCCAATTCTATCTTTATTAGGAAAAAATACTTTAAGAGGTTCACCTTGATTAGCTATTTGATCAAGCTGTGTTTCGCTGATTTCTTCATTATTGTTAACTATATCCTTAATAGAAGAAGCTGAGAAAACTCCGTTAAATTCTTTTTTTACCAGAAGAACTTTATCAATCTTGAGATCCTCTAATTTTTGCAATATTTCTTTATTGATCTTCTTTTTTGCATGAAGTATTACTTCCTTTGATGAAGGATCAACAATGTTTTCTCCTACTGTCTTTCCAATAAGATTTTCTGTAACTTCCCAATAGAGATTCCCGTTTTCAGGAAAAATTTTATGAGTCTTATAAAAAAGAGATAAAATCTCTTCATCCGATCCAAAACCTAAGGCCTTTAAAAAGACACTGACAAGAAATTTCTTTTTTCTGTCTAACCTGACATACAATAAGTTTTTACTATCATACTCAAACTCAACCCAGGCTCCTCTATAAGGAATGATTTTTGCGATATAAAAATCTTTCCCCTCTCCAGGCCTAAAAAAGACACCCGGGGACCTCTGGAGTTGACTGACAATAACTCTTTCAATGCCATTAAAAATAAATGTTCCTTTATCAGTCATTAATGGGATATCCCCAAAATAAACTTCTTGCTCCTTAATGTGTTTTAACCTTTTTGCCTTAGTTGTGGGGTCCTTTTCCCAACAAACCAATCTTATTTTTATTTTTAACGGGATGGCGTAAGTATATCCCTTCTGGAGACACTCATTAGAGCTGTATTTCATTTTCAGTCCAACTTTATCTCCACAGTACTCACAAATTGGAATTTCTATTTTTTTTATAGCACCACAGTAAGGACAGATTTCCTTTTCTGTAACCTCAACATCTGGGGGTAGGAGTACTCCGCAGCTATTGCACCGGCGTCGTGAATTCTCTACGCCTTTTAGTCGGCCGCATTTACACTCCCAATTTCCGATAGAATAGCTTATAAAATCCAATTGAGTCATTTCTTTAAAATCTGAAATGGGGAATATATCCTTAAAAGCAGCCTGCAATCCAGTTTCTTTTCTTTCCTCAGGCAATAATTCCATCTGAAGAAATTCTGCATATGACAGCTTCTGAACAGCAAGCATGTCGGGCATAGGAAAAGTCCCCTTAATTTTGGAGAAATCGACTCTTTTTCGATAAATGTTCTTTAATTCATTAAGCATGTTTACTCTCTAAGAAGGGATTGAATTATTTTCAATAGACTCTATTCATTTAAAAATTCCTGGCCTATTGTAATTCTATAGTAGCCCCAACCTCTTCGAATTTTTTCTTAATCTCTTCAGCTTCATCCTTAGAAATGCCTTCTTTTACAGGCTTAGGGGCATTATCCACAAGGTCCTTGGCCTCTTTTAAACCAAGACTGGTTACTTCTCTCACTGTTTTGATGACATTAATTTTTTTATCACCGATTTCCTTTAATATTACAGCAAATTCTGTTTTTTCTTCTTCTTGAGCTTCTCCCTGAGACACACCAGCTACAGCTACGGGTGCTGCAGCAACAGCTGCACTCACGCCATATCTCTCTTCAAATTCTTTGATGTAATCAGCGAGTTCCAATACAGTCAGGTTATCCAAATGTTCAAAGAATTGCTTTTTTGATAATTTTGTTGTTTTCTCCTTTTTCTCCTTGGTGCTGTCATTAGGTTCTTTTGTTTGTACTTTAGGCATTTTTACCTCCAACTCTATTTTTTTGATTTTAATTGACTCAACATGCTGCTTACACTATTGAAAGGGGCTTGCCAAGTCCTTATTAATTTTGTTAATGGGCATGCCATTAAAAAACCAATTTTTGCTAATAAATCTTCTCGTGAACCCCAATTAGAAATCTCATAAAATCTCTCCTTGGGGAAAAATTGTCCCTCTATCAATCCCCCCTTTACACTCAGCACTCTGTGTTGTAAAGAAAAATCCCTGATTAAACGTGCTAAACTTATGGAATCCCCAGAAGCAAAAGCAATTGCTGTGGGGCCGCGAAAAAATTGTTTTATTTCTTCAGGGAACTCTTTATCTAAAGCCCTGAGTGCCAGTCTGTTTTTAACAACCATGATAGAAAATGAATTCTCTCGTAATTTCCTTCGTAATTCTACAGATTGAAGAACCGACATTTTTACAAAATCCAAAAGATAAAAAGAGTCGTATTTTTTAAAGATATCTTTTATCTCTCCTATCTGTTTTTCTTTTTTCAGTCTGTTAACATTCACTTTCCCATCTCCTAATTCTCTATTACGCTTTCAGACATTTTGAGGGAAGGTCCCATCGTCGAAGAAAGATGGATATTTTTGATATACTTGCCTTTCGCTGCAGGGGGTTTTGCTTGAATAATCGCCTTAATAAAAGCTTTTATGTTTTCTTTTAGTTTATCTTCAGTAAAAGAAACTTTTCCAACCGAAGAATGAATAATAGCTGTTTTATCCACTCTAAATTCCACCCTACCTCCTTTGATTTCCTTTATAGCTTTTTTAATATCAAATGTCACTGTTCCGGATTTTGGATTAGGCATCAGACCTTTCGGGCCAAGGATGCGTCCAAGCTTACCAACCCCTCTCATCATATCCGGAGTGGCAACGACAGCATCAAAATCAGACCAACCTTTAGATATCTTCTCTATCAACTCCTCTCCTCCAACATAATCAGCACCTGCCTCTTCAGCCTCACCGATTTTCTCGCCAGAAGCAATAACACACACCTTTTTTGTCTTTCCTGTGCCATGGGGAAGAACAATTGTGCCTCTGACTATCTGGTCAGAATGTTTCGGGTCAATGCCTAAACGAATAGAAATATCAACAGATTCATCAAACTTTGCATAGCTGAGTTTCTTTACGAGATTTACACATTCTTCTAAAGAGAACTCTTTTTTTTCTATCGACTCCACAGCCTTAACATATTTTTTTCCTCTTTTAAGCACTTAAAACTCCAGTCCCATATTTTTTGCTGTACCTTCTATTATTTTTTTGGCAGCATCCAAATCATTAGCATTTAAATCCTGCATTTTTATCTTAGCAATCTCCTCGATTTGTTTCTGTGTAACCTTTCCTACCTTTTCTTGATTAGGGGTCCCAGAACCTTTTGCAATACCAGCAGCCTTTTTTAAAAGATAGGAAGCTGGAGGAGATTTAATTATAAAATTGAAACTCCTGTCTTTAAATACAGTAATAACAACAGGAACAATAGTCCCAGATTCCATCTTACTTGTTTTATTATTAAACTGGCGTACAAAATCCATAATAGGGACATTATTCTGGCCAAGCGCGGGTCCTACTGGAGGTGCAGGGCTGGCCTGGCCGGCTTCAATCTGAAGCTTGATTTTTGCGACAACTTCTTTGGCCATTTTTCCTCCTAAATCTTCTCCACTTGTAAGAATTCTAACTCTACAGGAGTTGAACGGCCAAAAATTGTTACTAATACCTTCAAGGTATTTCTCTCATGATTGACCTCTTCAACAATCCCGTTAAAATTAAAAAAAGGACCATCTATGATCCGAACGGCTTCTCCATTATCAAAAGTATGTTTAGGCTTTGGCTTCTCAGACGTTCTTTCCATATGTTCAACAATTTGCTTTACTTCTTCTTTGCTTAAAGGCGAGGGGCGATTTCCTGAACCTACAAAACCAGTAACTTTGGGAGTCTCACGAATAACCATCCAATTCTCGTCTGTCATCTCCATTTCAATTAAAATATAGCCCGGATATGACCTCTTAGTTGAAACAACTTTCCTTCCCCCCTTGATTTCTACAACCCCTTCAGTAGGAATAATAATTCTACTAATCTGATCTTCAATATTCAAGTCAGAAGCTCGCTGCTGGATAGACTCAGCCACAAAACTTTCGAAACCTGAATAAGTATGAACTACATACCAATTTTTTGCCATTTTTCTATGAAAATATTGATTTTATTTGAGTAATCACCCATGAGAAAATAACATCCATAAAAAAAAGATAAAATCCGAAGAATATGCTAGCAAGAATAACCACAAGAGTTGTGCTGTACACCTCGTTTCGGGAAGGCCATGTGACTTTTCTTATTTCGGCTTTGATTTCTCTAAAAAAAGGAAATATTCGCTTATGCCATCTTATTTTTTTATTCATGCTTTACTCTTTTTAGATGTTAAAATGTTTTCTAAACAGGTTTTTTTATTTTCTAAATAATCCAAAATCTTGGATATCTGCTTCCAATTTTAACTGGCAGGTGAGGCAGGACTCGAACCCGCAACCGTCGGTTTTGGAGACCGATGCTCTAGCCAGTTGAGCTACTCACCTGAACTCTTTCTCCTCCTTATTTGTAACTCGTTATCGGCAATTAATAATAATTTAAAAAATGTCATCTAACTTCTTTGTGCATAACATGTTTTTTGCAAAATTTACAGTATTTTTTTTGCTCAATTTTATCAGTCTGCTTCTTCTTATTTCTTGTAGTAGTATAATTTCTCCGCTTGCAGTCAGCGCATTGTAGTATTACTATATCTCTCATATCATTAACCAATTGTAGTCATCACCGGTTATCAGGATCCAAAGGCAAGCGGAGGGTCATTCCAATATCTCAGTAACACTCCCCGCTCCTACAGTCCGACCTCCCTCTCGAATTGCAAACCTCAACCCTTTCTCCATCGCTACATCTGTTATCAACTCCATCTCCAAATTCACATTGTCAC
>Ga0268282_1001247_pt1 | contig 11373 bp, 10 predicted proteins | sample saktaG_12_FD_190133 | JGI IMG/M metagenome (GOLD analysis project Ga0268282, IMG submission 190133) | Saline water microbial communities from Sakinaw Lake, British Columbia, Canada - sak_2011_5_24_120m | ecosystem: Environmental > Aquatic > Non-marine Saline and Alkaline > Saline ...
GGTAGCTCCGGACGTTGCGGCCCACCAGGTCGGTAATGACCTCCTCATGGGTTGGTCCCATGACCAGCTTGCGCTCTCTGCGGTCAGAGAGGGTAAACAGCCCTTTGCCGAAAGACTGGTCCCGTCCTGTCCGCTGCCACAGCTCTATCGGTTGAAGCACGGGGAGCACCAGCTCCTGCCCGCCGGCTTTATCCATCTCGTCACGGATTATATTCTCTATTTTCTTGAGTGCCCTCCAGGCCAGAGGCAGGTAGGAATAGACACCGGCTGCCACCTGGCTTATCATTCCTGCCCTTAGAAGCAGCTGGTGGCTGATGGTATCCGCCTCAGCCGGCACCTCTCTTTGAGTCTTACCAAATAGCTTTGAGATACGCATTTTCAACTCTCCTGGGTTTATCTAACTACCTTACCCCCTCGGTCCCCCTCTCCTTCAAAGGAAAGGGGGAGGAGTGTTACTTAAAGGGGCTTCGCCCCTTTAAACTTCCGCTGACATTAACTGGTCATATCCCTTACTTCCCTCATCAGCGCCGCTAGAAAGTCCTTTTCCTCAATAGTTCTGAGCTTCTTGCCTTTCTTAAAGAGGACACCCCTGCCTTTGCCGCAGGCGATGCCGATATCAGCGTCTCTGGCTTCACCGGGACCGTTGACCACGCAGCCCATTACCGCTACCTTTATCGGCTTATCAATCCTTGCAAGCTCTTTTTCTACCGCCCCGGCTAATTCTACAATATTAACCTCAGTCCGGCCACAGGAAGGACAGCTGACCAGCACCGGGCCATGCTGGCGCAGATTCAAGCTTTTCAGGATTTCGTAGCCGGCACTCACTTCCTCCCGGGGGTGGGCTGTCAGTGAGACCCGTATCGTATCGCCGATGCCGAGATAGAGGAGGGTGCTGATACCGGCCGTGCTGCGGATAACGCCTGTTCTCGGCGGCCCGGCTTCAGTAATGCCGATATGCAGTGGGTAGGGTATCTTCTGAGCAATCATCTGGTAGGCCTGAATCGTTGTCGGTACATCGAATGCCTTGAGGGAGACCTTGATGAGGTCGAAGTCGAGGCTCTCCAGCAGCCTTACCTGCTGCAGGGCGGCGTTAACCATTTGCTCAGCGACGGTTAACGAATGATTCCCGGCTTCAAGGAGGCTGCCGGCATTGACCCCGATGCGGATAGGGGTGTTCCTCTCCCTGGCTTTTTTGACTATCGTTGAAACCTTCTCCGGGTCGCTGATATTGCCCGGGTTCAGCCGCAGGCCGTCACAGCCAGCCTCCAGTGCCTTGAGTGCCAGCCGGAAGTCAAAGTGGATATCGGCAATGATGGGGATAGAGACATTTTTCTTTATGTCCCGGATTGCCCCGGCGGCTTCGTCATCAGGCACGGCTACCCTGACCAGTTCACAGCCACAGTCCTCGAGCTCCTTAATCTGGGCGATGGTTGACATAACATCACGGGTGTCGGTCTTGGTCATTGACTGGACCACGATAGGGGCACCGCCACCAACGGTTATCCTGCCAATTTGGACCGGTCTTGACATCCGCCTGGGGTTCATGGTATCAGGCTTTCTCCACTTATAATCCGTATGATATCCTGGTAGGTTATGGCGACAAGAAGGAGCATAAGCATCGCGAGGCCAATAAGATGCACCAGCCCTTCAGTCTTTGGTGAGATACGCTTTCCCCGGCGTACCCACTCCAGGAGGACGAACGCAATCCTGCCACCGTCCAGGGCGGGGAGCGGGAAGAGGTTAAGGATACCCAGCATCAGGCTGATAAAAGCGGCGAATTCCAGCAGCGGGCTTATTCCCGCCTTTATCGCTACCTCTCCCGTAAGCTGGACAATACCTACCGGGCCGATTAACTCTGCCGGTAGTGCCCCCATAACCATGCCGACCAGGCCGTTCTTGTATAAAATAATGGTCTCGATTAGCCCCTTCGCCCCCATGGGTATTGCTTTCCAGAAGGGATAGTGCTGGCGGGTAACGGTTGCCTCCGGCATACTGATGGTAATTCCGGTTGCCCCCTGGCCTTCCGGCGGTTTCCATCTGGGGACTAGCTGAATCTCCTCGGTGGTTGAATCACCGTGGCGAATAACCATGGTAGTATCTCTACCCAGGTTAAGCTGGACATAGCGGCTTAGTTCCGCTATGTTGCTGATTGGTCTGTCATTGATACTGAGGACGGTATCTCCGGACTCGATACCGGCTGCGACTGCCGGCGAGCCGGGGGCTACTTCCATTACTACTACCTGCCCGCTTACCACGTCATGAGGCACCATAAAGGTAAGTGAAAACAAAAGGAATGCCAGCAGGATATTCATCAGTGAACCGGCGCTGATTACCAGGAGTCTGATGCCGGTACTTTTACTGGCCAGGCTTCTTGTTATACCGGGGTCTTCTTCACCGGCCAGCTTATTGAAGCCGCCGAAGGGTATGGCATTCAGAGAATACCGGGTTTCACCACGCTTAAAGGACAATAATCGGGGGGGGAAGCCCAGGCCAAATTCCTCAACCTTCACCCCGGAAGCCTTGGCGGTAATGAAATGCCCCAGTTCGTGGGCAAAGAGAATCACTGATAGCGTGACCAGGCCTATTATTATGGTTAGCGCAATTGTCACAGGCTGTCTCCGGTGACGAGTTGCCGGACTTTCTCCCTGGCCCAGGCATCGGCCGCCAGGATTTCCTCTAAGCCGGGGGAGGCTATCGCTTGATGCTGCTCCAGCGCCTGCCGGACAAGAACGGCAATGTCGGTAAATTTGATACGTCCTGATAGAAAGAGTTCGACCGCTGCCTCATCGGCAGCGCAGAGCACTGCCGGACAGGTCCCCCCCTCCCTTCCCGCTTCAACCGCCAACGCGAGACAGGGAAATGTGTTAAGGTCGGGTTGTTCGAAGGTCAGACCGGCAATGTTATCCCAGTCAAGCCTGGGAAGCTCGGGGTTGGGCAGACGCCCGGGGCAGGATAGGGCATACTGGATAGGTAAGCGCATATCAGGACAGCTCAACTGGGCCTTAACCACCCCGTCGGCGAATTCCACCATGGAGTGGATGATACTCTGGGGGTGGATGAGGACCCTGATATTGTCAAAGGGAATCCCAAACAGCCAGTGGGCCTCGATTACCTCAAGACCCTTGTTCATCAAGGTAGCCGAGTCGATGGTAACCTTTTTCCCCATTTGCCATGATGGGTGTTTCAACGCCTGCCGGGGGGTAACCCCCGCTAGCTGTGACGGTGAATAGCCGCGGAAAGGCCCCCCGGAGGCAGTCAGGATAATCTGGGCCGGGACCTGTGTTTCCCCGTTAAGACACTGCCAGACCGCGCTGTGCTCGCTATCGACAGGCAGGAGATGAGCTTTATTTAAGGCTGCCTCGGCGGTGATAATCTCACCCGCCATAACCAGGGATTCCTTGTTGGCCAGGGCAACCCTCTTGCCTGCCCTTACTGCCGCCAGGGTCGGGCTCAGCCCTGAGTTCCCCGAGGTAGCGATAACTACTATATCCACCTTGGAATGAGAGGCAATCTCTTCCGGTGACAGGAGTCTGTAATCTCCCGCGGGAAGGCGGGTCGGAGTATTCTGGCTGGCGGTGCAATGAACAAAGCGCGGCTTGAACTCGTCTATTTGCCTGGCCAGTAGTGCGATATTCCTCCCGGCCGCCAGCCCAATAACGCGCAGCCGCTGGGGCAGGGCGCGCACTACATCAAGGGTCTGCTTCCCGATAGAGCCGGTTGAACCCAGGACAGCTATTCGCTCTACTACATTGCCCATATCACATAATAGTATAACACTACGCCAGCGAAGACAATGCTGTCCAGTCGGTCAAGGGCACCCCCGTGCCCGGGGAGCAGCTTACCTGAGTCTTTTACTCCCGTGTTTCGTTTGAGCAGCGACTCTACCAGGTCACCAAGCTGCCCCAAAATGCTAATCAGAAAGCCAAGAAATACTGCCTGTCCGCAGCTGATGGGCAGGCCGAGGGGTGTCTTCAGTGTAAAGAGCAGGCTGACTATGATAGCCCCCAGGACGCCGGCTATAGCCCCTTCCCATGTTTTGCCCGGGCTGATATTCGGGGCCAGGTGGTGCCTGCCCAGCGCTCTGCCGGCAAAGAAGGCAGCGATGTCAGAGCCGAAGGTGACAAACAGGGCCAGAAACACCCAGTTTCGCCCGTCATCCAGACCCCTGAGCGCCACGAAGTGGCTGAGTAGCCAGCCGACGTAGAGAATACCGGCCATCGTCCATGCCCAGCTTAGAAAGGCCTTCTCCTGCCGGGGGCGTGCCAGGAGCCAGAGCAGGGACAGTACTATGGCTGAAGTTAGCAGCGCCGGAGTAAGAAAGGGATAGCTGAAGTGAGGGCTCAGGATGAAGAGCAGGGTCCAGACCAGTCCGAAGGGAATTAGTGGTTCCAGTTTTAAACTGCTGCTTAACCTGTAGAATTCGAAGACCGCCAGCAGTCCCCAGATAGCTATCAGGAGTGTAAAGAATGGTAGTGGTCTCTCAAACCAGACAGCAGCGATGAGAAGAGGAATCCCCCAGAGTCCGGTTATAACCCTTTGTTTGAGCATATCTAGCTCGACTACAGCCCTCCGAAGTGCCCTTTGTCTCTGGTGCCAGGTAGGCCCGTAGTCTGGACTAGGCCTCCATGAGTTCTGCTTCTTTATCTCGTCCGTTCTGCTCGGCAGTGGCGATGAAACCGTCGGTAAGCTTTTGCAGCTGGTCCAGGGCCCGCTTGTGCTCGTCCTGTGATATCTCTTTATCCTTTTCCATCTTCTTTAGCCCATCCATGGCCTCATGCCTCAGGTTGCGTATGGCTATCCTTCCCTCTTCAACCCGGTGTCGTACCATTTTGCCGAGTTCCAGTCGTCTCTCCTCGGTAAGCGGCGGGATGTTGAGCCGAATTACATTCCCGTCACTGGCTGGATTCAGCCCCAGGTCTGATTTTAGAATCGCTTTCTCGATACTGTGGCTGCTGCCCCGGTCCCAGGGTTGAATGACGAGCAGTCTTGCCTCAGGAGCAGAAATGCCGGCGATCTGATTGAGTGGAGTAGGAACACCGGCATAGTCCACCTTAAGGTGTTCAATCAGGGCGGGGGTAGCCCGACCGGTGCGGATTGCCGCTAAGTCCCTCTTCAAAACATCGATGGACTTCTGCATCTTTTGTTCAATGTTTTGCAGGGTATCGTTGACCATTACTACACCTCGCTGGATACCAGGGTGCCAATTGGTTCGCCAAGCACCACTCGCTCCAGACTGCGAGAAGACTGAAGGTCAAAAACGATTATCGGCAGTTTATTTTCCAGGCACAGGGAGAGAGCGGTAGCATCCATTATTTCCAGGCGCAGGTTCAGCGCCTCAAGGTGGGTGAGGTGGTCAAACTTTTTAGCACCGGGGTCCTTAAGGGGGTCAGCACTGTAGATACCGTCCACATTGTTCTTTGCCATAAGCAGGACTTCTGCTTTGGTCTCTATTGCCCTCAGGGCAGCAGTGGTATCAGTGGTCATGTATGGATTGCCGGTGCCGCCGGCGAAAATAACGGCCCTGCCCTTCTCCAGGTGGCGAATAGCCCGGCGTCTGATATAGGGTTCAGCCACCTGCTGAATACCTATCGCTGACAGGGTTCTGGTGGTTACTCCCTCTCTTTCCAGCGCATCCTGAAGGGCAAGAGCATCTATTACTGTAGCCAGCATACCGGCATGGTCGGCAGTAACCCTGTCCATTCCAGCCGCCTCCGCCACAGCCCCGCGCCAGATGTTACCACCGCCAACGACAATTCCTGTGCCCACCCCCATTTCCACCACCTTTTTAATCTGTCTGGCTACGTCGGTTAAGGTGGAGGCATCAATGCCGAACTCTGCCCCACCACTCAGGGACTCCCCGCTGAGCTTGAGCAGGACACGCTGGTACTTAGTCGTCATTTCCTCTGTCCTGGCTGCTCAGTTCAAACCGGGCAAACCGCCTCACCTTGATGTTCTCCCCTAATTTGGCAATAGTCTCGGTAATAATATCCTGGACCGTTTTGGCCGGGTCTTTAATATAAGGCTGAGCAAGCAAGCAGGCTGCTGCGGGGTCAATATCACTTCCCTCGGGGGTTTCCTCCACTGAGATAAACTGAGGGGACATAGCCGTTACCTGCATTGCCAGCTGGTGGACCAGTTCCTTGAATTCATCGGTACGGGCGACGAAGTCAGTTTCACAGTTCACTTCAACCATCGCCCCGATACGTCCTCCGGTATGGATGTAGGCCTCAACTAAGCCTTCGGCAGTAGTCCGTTGTGCCTTCTTCTCTGCCCTGGCTAACCCCTTTTCCTTCAATGTCCGGAGTGCCCTCTCCATGTCTCCCTCTGTCTCGATAAGGGTGCTGCGGCACTCCATAATACCAGCTCCTGACTGGTCTCTTAGCTCCTTCACCATTGCTGCCGGAATCTTCAATCTGATTCCCCTTTGACTTGTTCTTCATCAGAGCTGGAGGCGAGAGGTTCAGTAATTTCGGCAACCTTGGTCTTTTCCTCTTCTTCTGCCTTGCCTGCCTCAGCCAGGGCTTCTAGTCCCTTGGTCTTTTCCTCTTCTTCTGCCTTGCCTGCCTCAGCCAGGGCTTCTAGTCCCTTGGTCTTTTCCTCTTCTTCTGCCTTGCCTGCCTCAGCCAGGGCTTCTGGTCCCTTGGTCTTTTCCTCTTCTTCTGCCTTGCCTGCCTCAGCCAGGGCTTCTGGTCCCTTGGTCTTTTCCTCTTCTCCTGCCTCGCCTACCTCGGCCAGGGATTCTAGCCCCTCAGTCTTTCCTGCAATAACTGCGTCGGCAATCTTGCTGCAGACCAGTCTTATAGCCCGGATAGCGTCATCGTTGGCCGGGATGGAGTGGTCTATTTCATCAGGGTTGCAATTGGTATCTACTATGGCGATAACCGGTATTCCCATCCGCCTGGCTTCCGCCAGGGCACTCCTCTCCTTTGTCGGGTCAACAATAAAGAGAGCACCGGGAAGGCTGGTCATCTCCTTGAATCCCCCCACCTGTCTATTGAGGCGTAACATCTCCTCCCCGAGTTTCAAGGCCTCTTTTTTAGGCAGGCGGCCAAAGTCCCCCCGGGCTTGCTGGTCTTCCAGCCGGACCAGATAGTCAATTCGGGCCTGGATGGTAGCGAAGTTAGTCAGTGTTCCTCCAATCCAGCGTTGATTGACATAGTACATGCCGCAGCGTAGTGCCTCCTGCTCGATGGACTCCTTGGCCTGCTTTTTGGTGCCGACAAAGAGAATAGTGCCGCCTCCGGTAACGACCTCCCGGACAAAGCCACAGGCTTTGTCCATCATACTGGCGGTCTGTTCCAGGTCGATGATGTGAATGCCATTGCGCTTGGTGAAAATGTAACTCTTCATCCGGGGATGCCAGCGACTGGTCTGATGCCCGAAGTGGGCCCCGGCTTCCAAAAGTTCTTTGATAGTGGTTGTATCTGGCAAACTCAAACTCCCTTCTCAGTCTCACGGGGTGGTTCCGTAACTTGTTTAACAGTATAGCATACCTATTGTTACCTGGCAAAATAACGGGACTAGATGCTATACCGCAGATATTTAGCTGATAGAGATTAAACCCTGCTTTATAGCTACAACAACCGCTTCGGTCCGGACATTGGCATTAAGTTTGCGCAGGATTGAAGTGACATGGTTCTTAATCGTCTGCTCACTGATGCCGAGTTTAATTGCAATCTGCTTATTAAGATAGCCCCGGGCGATATAATTGAGAATCTCTGTCTCTCTAACGGTAAGCGGTGAAATGAAGGTTTCCGCCTCGCTTCGCCAGGAGAGTTCTTGAAACTGGTGCAGTACCTGTTCAGCTACTTTTGGCCGGGCCGTAAGGCTTTCATTTATAGGGTGTTCACCGTGAGCGGCGCGCCTGACGATACTGACCAGCTCGTCACCGGTAATTTCTTTGCTCAAGTAAGCCGCCGCCTGGGCTTTGAGCACCTGGAAGAGTTCGGCATCGTTGGGGTTGGAGGCAAGAACGATTATCGCAATATTAGGCGAGTGTTGTTTTATTCTGTGGGCTAATGTCAGGACGCTTTCGGAAGGACCATCGATATCTATCAGCGCCACGTCGGGCGGCAGGTTGTCGACGGCGGCCAGCACCCCGTCGTTGACCTCGGCCGCACCTGAGATTTCGATGTCCTCTGTGGTAGAGAGCGAATGCTCTATCCCCTGTCTAAACAGGGACTGCTGACTGACTACAAAGACCTGTAACTTGTTTGTGTTCATAAGCCTGATTTAAGTCCGGCTCACAATAAGGCAGGGCTTAAATGATTTCACCTCCTTATCTTTTTTCCGTTGCGGTGACGTCTTCGACAGCGGACAGGAAAACCTCAACCAGATTGGGGTCGAACTGCCTGCCGGCACCCCGCTTTATTTCCTTCAGGGCTTCCTCAAAGGAGAGGGTATCAGAGTAAGAGCGCTTGGAAGTCATGGCGGCAAAGGCATCAGCTATGGCCAGAATGCGAGCTTCCAGTGGAATGTCTTCACCCTTTAATCCCCTGGGATAACCACTCCCATCGTATCTCTCATGGTGGTGCAGAATACCTGCTGCGCAGGAAGCCAGTTGGGGGACATGGCTAACGATAGTTGCCCCCAGCTGGGGGTGGAGTTTAACTACCTCCCATTCCTCGGCGGTCAGCTTGCCCGGCTTATTGAGTATCTCGTCGCTGGTGCCAATCTTGCCAACATCATGCAGTAAAGCGCAATTGCTCAATCGGCTTAATTCCAGCGGCTCCAGCTCAAGAGCTTTCGCCAGGGCCATGGCGTATTCGGTTACCTTCTTTGAGTGGCTGCGAGTATAGTGGTCACGGGCATCCACTGCCGCTGCCAGGGTGTAAATGGTACTCAAGGCCTTACTGTCGTCATTGTTCCCGGTAGTAATCACTATATCATTTAAAGGTAGCAGGGTTCCTGAGGCACAATGACTCCGGTTACCGCCGCCTCGCTTGGCGTTATAAAGTGCCCCATCGGCCGCCGCGATGATGTCTTCCAAATCTATGCCGTCAGCTGGCCAGCTGGCCAGGCCGAGACTGGCGGTAACAGGGACATCGTCCACATTTATCTTTGCCTCAACACGTTTGCGGACCCGCTCGGCTACCTGGTGGGCGGCGTCAATGCCTGTCTGGGGTAAAAGGACCGCGAACTCATCCCCTCCATGGCGAAAAGCCTCGTCGATGTTCCTGATAGTACCTTTTATAATACTGCCGATTTGCTTGAGAAGTTTATCACCGGCTAAATGCCCGTAATTATCGTTGAAAGCCTTGAAGGAGTCAAGGTCGAGGATAATTAACGAGAACACGCCGCCGTAACGAGAGTGCCGGCCGATCTCACTGGTAATCATTTCATTCAAGGAACGGCGGTTAAGCAGCCCGGTAAGCTCATCGATGCGAGCCCGATGCTCCGCTTCAGCGTAGAGGCGGGAATTCTCAATGGGCATCGCAATCTGGGAAGCCAGTTGCTCAAGGAGCTTTACCTGCCGCTGGCTATAGGCATTCGGGTGACGGCTGGCCATGATTGCACTGCCAATGACTTCGCCTTTTACTATCAGCGGCAGGTAGGCAATTGACCGTACCCCCTGCTGAAAATGATATTTCCCCGTTGTAAACCGGCTTGCCAGCTCCAGGGCGGGCTCAATTACGGCCTCTTTATGCCTGGCTACCCATTCCGTAGCCGTGCCCTTGATTGGTACCCGCTCTCCTACCTGCCAGGCTGAACCTATCTCAGACGATAGTGCCAGGAAGTAGGCATGGTCCTCTTCAATCAGAACGATTGCTGCCCAGCTAACATCAACTACCTTCTTCAACTCCATTATAAAGCTGTCGTATATTGCCTGGATATCCAGGCTGGAGGTCATAATTGCGCTGGAGCGGTTGATAACCGATAGCTCCGCCTCACGCTCCCCGAGCTGCTCTCGAAGGTATTCCTTCTCCATACTTACCGCCACCCGGCCGGCAACATCCTCCAGCAGACGCAGGTCTTCAAGTGAGTACCTGCCGGATTTCTTTTTGTCCAGCACCAGAATGCCTGTCAACCTGTCACGACTTATCAGAGGCATAAATAGCTCTATCTCACTTGACCTGATTTCCTTCTTTTCGGATTCTCTCAGACTGCGAAATTCGGGGAGAATAGCCAGGCTCTCTCTGCTTAACAGCTTGCGTTCCCGTTCCAGGTACTCCACGATAGGATTCTGACCGCTCAATCTCAGGCTGGAAAGAGGACATCCTGCTGACTCGGGTTCAACCAGCTGGGCGGCGAACTCTCCGCTGTCGGCCTCAGGGAACAGCAGGCCTGCCTTCCTGCAGCCAATCGCTCTGGCAACCAGCGTTAGCAGCTCCCTACCCTGTTTCTTAAAGCTGAAGACAGTATATATCCTGCTGGCGAAATCAAATAACTCCCGGCGGTCTTTGTAGCTCTGTCTCTGGAAAGCCCTGTCCACGGTGGCAAAGAAAAAGCGGCGCAGCATGTAGACGACGATAGCTACCAGCATGGCTATTAGAGTGGCAATGAAGGTAGTGGTCAGGTCAAGTCCAAAGTTGAATGCGGCATGAGCCCCGGAGAACAACAGCACGTAGCTGGCAATACCGATAGCCCCCAGGCATGCCCATGCCAGCCATTGCCGCAAAACCACCCTGACATCTGTCAGTTGATGCCTGATGATGGCATAACTGAGAATGAAGGCGTTGAGAAGGTTGCCAAAATGGCTTACGGGAAACTCCTTCCCCCAGGGGAGGAGGGCGGCTAGCGTAAAGATAGTCAGAGCGAGGATACCGAACACCAGGGAAACGATTTGATTGTAGAGTACCGGGTTATCCAGTATTCTCAGCCTTCTCCAGAAAACATAGAGGTTTCTGGCTGCCAGGGTTAGTGGGGAAATAGCCATAAAGATAACCCCTGTGCCGTAAACAGGATAAAGCTTGTCACCGCTTACATTAACCCCTTCGGGAATATAACCCAGCCCTACCAGGACTATTATCGCCGCCAGCGAAGCGTAAGCGAATGGCAGCCAGCGCCCCTGACCCGGCGTGAAGAAAGATGAGCTAAAGCAGTGGAACTGCACTACCATCCACATGAACAGAATGACAATGGCTTTAAACAGAAGGAGGTTATACTCCGGGAAGAGATTACTGCGGAAGAAGAAGTCGGTCAGGCTCCACAGCATCGCCGGGATGAGGAACAGGATGAAGAGCCGGTGCCGTTTCTGCCAGGGACGGCTGCCGATGGTAGTGATAAGCAGCGGGATATAAGCGATGGTGGCAATTAAAGGAAGTAAGGCATAGATATTCATCCTGAAGCAATTATTACCCGCAATGGGAAAGCTGTCAAGGGCAGCACTAAAGTAGGTTAACTAAAGTAAGGAGACTAAAGTACTATCAGGCA
>Ga0268282_1001256_pt1 | contig 11338 bp, 8 predicted proteins | sample saktaG_12_FD_190133 | JGI IMG/M metagenome (GOLD analysis project Ga0268282, IMG submission 190133) | Saline water microbial communities from Sakinaw Lake, British Columbia, Canada - sak_2011_5_24_120m | ecosystem: Environmental > Aquatic > Non-marine Saline and Alkaline > Saline ...
GGCAGAAGCTTCGACGTCCAGAGTATCAGAACCGGCAGATAAAAGATGCCGCACAATCCCAATAAAGAAAGTGTTACTGCAAATCCTGTAGCAGGGCACTTCAATGTTTTAGCCAGTCCGCTACCTATACCTGCTCCGATTACGTTGCCCAGCAGATAGACTGTAAGCACAGATGAGAATACGTAAGTATATCCGCTAAATAGATGCACGACACTGCGCATCCATAGCAGTTCATAGCCTATACTTATTGCACCACTAAGGAAAAAAGCGAAAACTAAGACTAACATCCTGCCATCGGCTACCTTCGTCGCGACAACTTCCACGCTATTGACTCGAGCTTCTTTGTCCTGTTCTTTAACTTCGAATCCGGAAAGTCTGGACAAGAACCATCCGCTGAATGCCACAAGAAGATTGAGAACAGCCGCAGCGTACAATGTACTCATGACTCCGAAAGCCCGAATCAGAACAAATCCAGCCAGGAAGCAGCCTACAGCCGCCCCAAGAGTATTAAATGCATAAAGTCTGCCCACCAAACGGCCCGTTTCCTTTTCAAGCGAGGTGACATACCTGCCCAGAAGCGGCAATGTACTGCCCATGAGCATCGATGGCACAATCAGGATCAGCCCGGATATGATTACCTGGACTATCAGCAGCTCTCTATGCGTTGGATCATATACACGATAGAACCATACGTAGAACTTATCTGCTATTCTCAGTACCCATGGCAAAGATATAACCGATATTGTAATGATGGCTTCCAGTAAAGCATACAACCGCAGCCGTCTTATAACACGGTCTGAATATCGACCCATGATAAAAGCACCCAGCGCCAGTCCTCCCATAAAAGTCGACACAACAATGCTCGATGCATAAACCGTGTTACCGAGCGTCAGCTTCAAAAGCCGTACCCATACTACCTCATCTATCAGAGAACATGCGCCGGAAGCAAAATATATCAGCATCAGCCAGTTGATGCTTGTTTGTCTGGAGATAGCTGGTGCGCCACTATTCGATAAGAAACCATCCGCCGGAATGTGGTTTATTACGGGCATCAGAGTTTCGCTGTCAACTATGTCCCCGCTAACTATCTCATCAACAGTCATTCTTCGCATTTCCTATACTCCTCATAAAGTCCATGCTACAAATAACACATCGCGCTTAGCACCAATTGTTAGCTTAAAACGGTCGGCTCAAACAAACTCGTAAAGCCGGATTCGCCGGGAAGCTCCGCGCAATCGGGCCGAGTCGCCCTTAAGGCTGATTGTGTGATAAGAATCCAAGCCGAACATCCGGCAGGCAGGTCGAAGATATGAAACAAAAACGAAAATGATAACAACTTAAATTATGATAAGATTTTCAAACCTGCCTATTTGTTTTGTCTTCCATAAGGGCGCAAATCTTGTGCGCAAAACTGTCCTCGACTCAAAGGGTTTAAGCCAAACTGAAAAAGAACCTTCGTTTTGGCAGGCGGGTTTAGGATATGATAAAACAAACAAATATGATTATGATAACGACTCAAAATATAATAAATTCAAGCCTGCCTGTATCTATATACGATTGTAGCACAAATAAGTTTTCTCTATCAAGTATATTTCGTCAAATTTCGCAGATTTTCTTGAGAATTTTACCCGCTTCAGTTGGTTGCCTTGTTTTCAGGCCGGAATCGCATGTACAGGTTGTGCCGATGCCGATTATACGTGGCCCGGCGGCCTTCTGTTTTGCCCTGTCATTTTCTGAGCCGAATCGCCCAGGTCCTGCCGCATCTCATCCGCCAAAGCCATGAGCCGCTCGACCACTTTCGGATGCCGGGCAGAAACATCGTGCTGCTCGCCTATATCGCCGGCCAGGTTAAATAACGCCGGGCCGATTTTACCCTGCTCGTATTTGGCCGGCTGGCCGCCCGTTCCGCCTTGTCGTCCGGCAAGTGTACGGTAAGAATGCGGCAGGTGCAGTTTCCATTTTCCGCTGCGAACCGCCTCCAGCGCAAAGCCGCGGTAATAGAAAAATGCTTCGTGCGGCGATTTAGCGCCGGGCACACCCGATATCAACGGCCAGATGTCTTTGCCGTCAATTCGGTGAGCGGGCAGTATCGCCCCGGTCAGATTTGCGATAGTCGGCAGAATATCCATCGTCGAAGCGGGTTCGTTGCAAACGGTGCCGGCGGGAATTCTGCCGGGCATGCGCATAACAGTCGGTTCCCTGTGGCCGCCGTCGAAGCTTGTGCCTTTTCCCTCACGCAGCGGGTTGGCCAGGCCGGCGTGCTCGCCATAGCTCAGCCACGGCCCGTTGTCCGAACAGAATATAACCAATGTCTTTTCGTCGATATCCAATCGCTTCAGCGTCGAAAGGATCTGCCCGACAGACCAGTCGATTTCCATCATGACGTCGCCATACAAACCCCGCTTGGATTTGCCCTTGAATTTGTCGGATACGAACAATGGAACGTGCGCCATCGAATGAGGCAGGTACAGGAAGAATGGCTGGCCCTTATTCTTCTCGATGAACCTGACGGCACGCTCGGTGTACCAGGTAGTAAGCTGCGTCTGGTCGGGATTGTATTCGAGGATTCTCTCGCCCTCGATAAGCGGCAGGTCGGGGAAGCTCTTATTGGTCGGGTGGTTAGGCCACATGTCGTTCGAGTATGGCAGGCCGAAGTATTCGTCGAATCCGTGCCGGGTCGGCAAAAATTCGGGATGATGGCCCAGGTGCCATTTGCCGTAACAGGCGGTTGCGTAGCCGAGCGGCTTGAGAGTTTCGGCGATGGTTTGCTCCTGGTCGCTGAGGCCGATTTTAGCGTTCGGGCCGATCACGTTCGGCAGGCTGACACGCTGCGGATAGCAGCCGGTCATCAACGCCGCCCGCGATGGCGTGCACGACGAGGCAGCGGCGTAAAAATCCGTAAACTTCACACCCTCTGCCGCCATTCGGTCAAGGTTGGGCGTCTCGTATCCTTTGGCCCCGAAGACACCGATGTCGGCGTAGCCGACATCATCGCAGAATACGATAACAACATTCGGTTTGTCCGTAGATTTCACGCCCGATGCCTGCTTTAAGTGGCCCCCGCATCCCGGCATTGCCAGCGCCGCCGCCGTCAAACCCGCAGCTTTGATGAATCCTCGTCGATTGATTCTTGCCTTCATAGCGGGTTCTTATCCTTTCTTCTCGATACGCTTTGCCAATTGGTCTTCGCCCGGCGTCATGTTCGCCAGGTGCAGCGCAACTTCTTTTCGGATATCTTGGATAACTTCCGGATGGTCCTTCGAAATATCGTATTTCTCGGAAGGATCGTGGCCGAGATGATAGAGCAGCGGCGGGTCGTGCATCTTTTCGGCGCCCTTGGCGTAAGCGGGCTTTGTGATGAAATGGGCTTTGTAAGGACCCTTTCGAGCCGCGTAGAGCTTTGCGCCGCGGTAGTAGAACATCGTATTGCGCGGGCTGGGTCCGGTCCCGAAAAGAGCGGGCGACAAGTCCAGGCCATCGACGACGCGGTCGTCCGGCACCTTCGCGCCGGCCAGCGTCAGAATCGTCGTATACAAATCCATCGTGGCGCCCATACCGTTCACGACGCCGGGCTTAATCGTGCCGGGCCACCACATAATGCAGGGCTCGCGCATCCCGCCCTCGAACGTGCAGCCTTTGCCCTCGCGAAGCAGACCCGCTGAGCCGGCATGTTCATTGAAGATCAGCCAGGGCCCATTATCGGAGGTAAAGACGACGAAGGTATTCTCGGCGAGTCCTTCGCGCCGCAGACTCTGGAGGATTTGCCCGACGCCCCAGTCTATTTCTTCGACTACGTCACCGTACATACCCCGCAGGCTCCTGCCTTTGAATTTCTGCGATACGAACAGAGGCACATGAGGCAGATTGTGGGCCAGATAAAGAAAGAAGGGCTTGTTTTTGCTCTTTTTGATGAACTCGACGGCTTCCTGCGTGTAGCGTTTTGTGATTGTATTCTGGTCGGCGGGGCGTTCTATAATTTCCTCGTCCCGCATCAGGGGGACATTAAAATACTCGACTTTCGGCTCGAACATAGCCTGCCGTCCTTCGCCGGCAATCCTGTCCATATCATTGCTGTACGGAATGCCGAAATACGAATCGAAGCCGTTACTGGTCGGCAGGTACTGCGGCAGATGCCCGAGGTGCCATTTCCCGACACATGCCGTGGCGTATCCTTCTGTTTTGAGCGCCTCGGCGATGGTCACTTCGCTTTGTGGCAGGCCGCCCGCGGAATCAGGGAACAGAACGCGACGATTGTTGCTGCACATCCCGCTGCGAATCGGAAGCCTTCCGGTAAGCAGCGCCGCCCGGCTCGGCGTGCACACCGAGGCACCGACATAAAAGTTCGTCCATTTCTGGCCCTCGGCAGCCATTTTGTCAAGATTGGGCGTGCGAATAGTCGGATGGCCGTAGCAACCCAAGTCGCCATAGCCCATATCGTCGCAGAATATTATAACGAAGTTTGGCTTTTTCGACGATGGCAGGGTGGCAGCCTCAAGCGCATGTAGGGGCGGCCCCACGTGGCCGCCCTGCGAATCGGGCAACCACACGGGGTTGCCCCTACCACGGCCGGCGCAGCCGCCCAGCATAAGGGCACCGGCCCCCAGGCCAAGGGACTTGATGAATTGGCGGCGGTTGATGTTTGTTCTCATAGAAGGACTCCTTCACACATTTTCTTGAATGCCGAAACTGTCACATTACGTTATAATAGCGGGCCGGCGGCAATCGTGCAAGAACACGGGCAGCCATAATCTTCAACCGAGAGCGACTTTTCGTAAGGCCCTGAGTCTCATCCGCCTGAGCCGGCTCGGACTTGCGGTCCCTGCCGGCTTCTGTATTACCGCTGCTGCGTTCCAGGAGCATCTGGAGCAAAATAAACTGCTTGCCCGTTTAAAAACCGCCCCGGCTCCGCTCGAAACCGACGCCGAAGTGCTCAAAGGCCTCGCGGTAAGCGCCGGCGTGGTCACCGGCAACGCCCGCGTGATTCTCAGAACTGCCGGGCGAAATACTCGTGGCGCCTTTTACCGATCCTGGCTGGACGCCCTATTTTGTGCCGGCCGTCGCAATCGTCATGGATGAGGGCGGAATGATATCACACGGCAGTATAGTAGCCAGAGAATACGGCATCCCCGCGGTAGTCAATGTCGGTGGCGGCACGAAAATCATCAAGACCGGCCAGAAGATACAAGTGGACGGCAATCGAGGTGTGGTCAGAATTGTAGGGTGGGGCTCTACCCCACCATGAGCGGATTGGTAGGCCAAGGCCCACTCTACTTGAGCAGCCACTGATGAAAGAATGCCCCGACGAGCCAGACGGCAAAGCTTGCGCAAAGCACTATCCACAAAGGCAGGTGCTTCTGGAAACATATAAAAGCCACGAGGAAGAACAAAATGGTCGGCACGATTCCCCAAAACGCACCCTTGGTGTAATCGGTCATCAGGGCAAAGTTGCCGGGATTATCGAGATACAGCCAGACAAGCACGATCAGCCCGGTCAAAGGCATCACGGCAATCAGTCCCGCCAATGTAGGCATCTTGCGGCCTATCTGTGTGCAAAATGCAATCACACACAAACTGACCAATAGCTTGATTACGAATCGCATACTGAGCAGTCTCTCGCCGTTGGGGCGCGACCTGCGAGAACAGGCTGCCGAAACCAGTCCCGGACACTTTACAAGTCACGCCGGCACGAATTTCACTTGATGAACCTAATGGCTACAGGATAGCGATACTCTTCACCGCGGCTGGTCTTAACCGCTGCGATGATGCAGAAGATTAAATCCACGATCCAAACCACAGACATCAGTAGAAATCCTATACAAATAAAACTCAACAGACCCGAAGCAAACATCGCAATCAATACCGTAAGCTGGAAGTTCAGGGCCTCTTTACCGTGACGGTCCACAAACGGCGTATCGTCTTTTTTGATAAGCCAAATAATCAGCGGACCCAGAAAACCGGTGAAGATGGCCAGCAAGTGACATAACATGGCCATATTCGTGGCATCCTTGCTGACTGATGCTTGCTCAGCGCCGATTGGCTGCGATTTACTAACAGGTTGGTCCGTTTGTTCTACCCCGGCGTTTTCCGGAGTCTGCGGATTCTCATCGGTTTCTACCATAATTCGGCTCCATCCACTTATACTCTAATCCGATTCAATAAAACTCTCGTCTTTTAACACAAACCCATAGAATCGTCAAGTGTAAAAACTCCGGCGCGCCGGAGTGACTCCATTTTACAAAGGCGGGGTAGCCCACTGACTCACGACCTTCTTATCGAAAACGCGGACCGGCGCCGCTAACGTCAATCGGTTCTATGCCGAGCTTGAGCGCGGGCGAATCGGGGGCGAATCTGACACGCCCCTTTTCAAACTCGATAATGTGCGGGTCAGCCGACAGGTTTTCCCGGTCGGCTTCGAATGAATAATTGCCTGCCTGGCTGTAGTCCTTCAGCCTGCGGCACTGAATTTTCCCCTCGGCGCTGAACAGCACATTATTCCGCAGCGTAGTAATCGCGTCCGGATTCTCCAGCACAATTTGGCCTTTGGCCCGGATGACATTGCGCTCGAAAGTAAAGTTCGATGATTTCGGAAACGTAATCCTGGCTTCCGCATCGCTGATAAAAACGTTGTTGCGAATCGTATTGCCTTTGGCCATGTGGTTGTGGGAAGGCCGAAGGATACCAACCGAAAGGTTGCCCTCGATAAGGCAGTTCTCAGACCGCTCGTCGAGATAATAAGCCGAGGCGCCGTATCCGCCGGTATCGATTATGTCACGGATGAAATTGCCCCGCAGCACGAGGTCCTTACCCGCGAAGCAGTAAATGCCGCCCCCATCGTGCAGCTCTTTCATCGCATGGTAAATCAGGTTATGCTCGATCCGGTTCCGCTGCCCGCCGCAATTGACAGCGGTATAGGGGCAATCGTGGATCTCGTTGTGGCTTAAAATGCAGTCCCTGCCGCCGCCCTGTAAGGCGATGGCGCTGGGATAAGTCAGCCCGATGTCGTTGATGTGATTGTCGGTCACGACGGCTTCGGCCCCGCGGCATCTGATACCGCAGGCGCCGGCGTTGTGGACGTGGCATCGCTCGATGCGCAGGCCGTCGCCGGAAGCTTTGATTCCCTGCCCGCCGACGTTAACGATTTGAAGCCCGATCAGGCGGCAGTTCTCGGCTGAGGCAATGGAAATCGCCCCATCGAATTTTCCCGCCCCGAAGCCGCCCGCTTCGAGCGGCGTGGTTGTCACCGATAGCGTAAGGCCGCGAACCGTAATATCCCGAGCGGGATTTTCCCGCGTGCCCCGAATGCGAATGATCGACTCGATGACAGGGGCGAAGACCTCGGCCTTAGCCATATCCTCTCCGGGCATCGGCCAATAGACCAGCTTGCCGGCAGTGCGGTCGAGATACCACTGTCCGGGCTCTGTTATTCCCTCGCGGACGTTCCAGATAACGTACTTTTTGACACCGAAAGCGCCCGGCGGATGGCCCGATGGACTGGCGAAGGTCAGGGTGCGGGTCACGGTATCCATGGCTTTCAGACCCACCATTGACTCATCCCACATGTGATAAATCGTCACTTCCGCGTTGCCGACGTCCAGCCACGGACCGATGTCCTCGGAGCGGTACTTCAACGTCGTCAACTCCTCGCTCGTAGGCTTGCGTTTCCAGCCGCCGCCCGTGGTGCTCATCCAGGGGACATCGAAGCTGCTGAGGTGTTCGAAGAAGCCTTCTTCCGGCAGCCGGGCGCGACTGCAGAAGCGCCCGTTTACAACAAGGGCACGGAAATCCCACTTTCTGTCTTTGACACCGGGCAGTGCAGCCGAATAGAACTTTTCGCCGTCCTGTTTCCAGCCGGTGACTTTCCTTCCGCCGTAGAGACAAACATCCGCCCCCGGCGCCGATTCTATTGTAAGGCCCGCATCGCCGGCGTTCAGTTCCAGCGGTTTATCAAGAAAATATCGGCCGGCTTGAATTATCACTTTCCGTGATTGGACGGTGCCCAGCTTTCGAGCAGCGGCGCAGGCGGCGCCAACTGTAGCGAACGGACCGTCCGTCCGGTCCGGGTTGGGTGCGGGCAGCCGGCCCGACCAGGAATCGCTGCCGCTGACAGCGACAAAAAAAGTTTCATCTTTGGCGTTTGTCGCCTGAGCAGGCGCAAATAACGAGCCAACAACAAGCAATGCTGTGATTAAAAAGATGTATCGTATTTTCATCAATTCTCCGTTTCAGTGGATTTAGGCATCCAGACAGCCATTTCGTTTTTACCGCGGTGTGCCCAGGCATAATACGGAATAGCAACCACGTCGATGTCCTCTACGTCTTTTTTGCCGGCCTGGCGGATTTGTCCGCGGCCGGTTATTGTCACAATACCGCCCAGCAGGTCGCCGTGATATTCGCTTTGCAATTTCGCTTCCGGCGGCAAAATCAGGTTCGTGACGCCTTTCGGGTTGTCCGCTCCTTCGAAGCAATAGACAACGGGCCCTCGCTCGACTGCGGTTCGCCCGCGGTTGTCTTTGACCTTCTGATGGGCCGCAACCCGCCGTATCGGCATCGGCAGATTCAATTCGATCGCATCGCCTTTCTCCCACATCCTGCGAATCCGGGCATAGCCTTTAACTATATCCAAAGCGACCGGATTGCCGTTGACCTTGAGTGAAACCTTCTCCCGGCTTTTATCCGGATAGCTATACAAGTCGCTCGGCACAGGTCTGTTTTGAGCCCAGCCGGGAATGCGAACACAAACCGTGAACTGCCCGGCATGTTCCGGCTCGACCGTAATTCTCACGTCGCCATCCCAGGGATAGCGCGTCTGCTGCTGCAGGTGAATTGTATTGTCGGGCAGCTTGATCTCAGCGCTTCCGGCAATAAAAAGGTTCACATACACATTATCAGCCTGCTGAGCGTAGGCATAGCCCGGAAGCGACGGCATGAAACGAACGATGTTCGTCGGACAGCAGGCGCAGCCGAACCACGGGCTTCGCTGATATTTGCCGTCGCTGGCCAGCGGATTCGGGTAGAAAAACTTATTGCCGCTCAAAGAAATGCCGGAGAGAAATCCGTTGTAGATCACCCGTTCGAGAACGTCGACGTACTTTGCGTCGCCGTGCAGCAAAGACATCCGATGGTTCCACATGGCGTTGGCGATGGCGGCACAGGTTTCGCAATAGGCCGTCGCGTTCGGCAACTCGTAGTCCTCGCCGAAGGATTCGCCGCCGCCCCGGGCGCCGATGCCGCCGGTGATATACATCTTCTTCGAGACGACGTCCTGCCATATCCGGCCGAGCGCCTCGACGTAGTCGGCGTCGGAAGTCAGGGCGGCAACATCCGCCATGCCGGAATAGAGATACCCGGCCCGGACTGCGTGGCCGACCGCCGCTTTCTGCTCGATGACCGGCTTGTGGTCCTGGCAGTAGTCACCGTATATCTTTCGCCCGTGGGCCCGGCCTCGCTCGTCGAGGAAGAACTTCGAAAGCGCGAGATACCGCTGCTCGCCGGTGACGCCATACAGCTTCACAAGGCCTATCTCGATTTCCTCGTGTCCGGGGACATCGTGTTTTTTGCCGGGGCCGAAAACCGAGTCGATATAATCGGCCAGCCTGATCGCCACATCAAGAATCTCCCTTTTTCCGGTAGCCTGGTAGTAGGCAACGGCTGCTTCGAAGAAGTGTCCCGAACAGTAAAGCTCATGCATATTGCGAACGTCGGTCCAGCGTTTTTCCGGCTGCCGTCTCGGGAGTGAATAAAAGGTATAGAGATAGCCGTCTTCCCACTGGGCCGCAGCGATCTTTTTAATCACGCCGTCGACGTATTTTTCAAGCTCCGGATCGGGATGGATTTTCAGCGAATAAGCGGCGCCTTCTATTACCTTGTACAGGTCGGAATCGTTGAAGTAGATACCTTCGAATTGGCCTTCCATCAAGCCGCCCGCTTTTGCGAAGTTATCGATTCGCCCGGTTTGCTCGCACTTTTCGAAATCATAAGGGATAGTCACCTTCCGGTTGGTTTGAAGCCGCGGCGCCCAGAAATCATCGGCGATAGTAACGTCAGTGAACGAAACGGCCGTCAGCTTTTCCTGCTCCTGCACCTGGCAACCCGTCAGAGCTGCGAACAACAGCATAATTGCAATCGTAAAAACGCCGCCCCTTAATAATCGAGCCTTTTTCATTTTTTCGCTCCTTTTCTATTCTCCCGGCAGAACCTGCCCATCAGTTCCATTGATTTGTTCGTCCGTTCCGCCGAGCCGTCCATCTTCGCGAAGGCATCAACCAGTTCCAGCAATTCCGGCGCCGGCTCGATTTGGCCGTAGTGGTGCGCGACATTGACAATCCCGGTATCCAGGCCATACTCTATCGCCTTCGCGAGATAGGCCCTGCAAACGCCAATCCTCCGCCCCGGCAGGTCGCGGACGCTGTTGCTTACACCGAGCGAGCAATGCACGCCCTTCATGTTCGCATCGCTTTTGATTTTCTTTATCGTCTCGAACGCCCGGTACGTATAGCCGGGGACATTCGGCTCCATCGGCATATCTATCGCCAGCGGAAACACGGTCGAATCGAAGAAAATCTCGCCGGGCTTGAAACCATATTCGCCGACGGCTTTATCGAAAATCTGTTTCGCCAGGGCATAGAGTTCCTCGACCGAGTGCGAGCCGCCCGCGCCGGTGGGCGCATCCTCGCTGACCAACAGGCCGATGATCGCAAAGTCAAAATCCTTTTTCAGCGGCAGGATTTGTTCCATTGTATAAACCTTAACCGAGTTGATAAGCGGCTGTTTGACCGGCTTGCCCGTATCGTACCACTGCTTCAGGCCGGTGATCAGAACATCATTGTCACTGCTGTCGATACAAATCGGCACGCCCTGGCCCCACTTGCGAACGAGCTTAACGTATTCGGTCATCATATCAACACTGACCTGCGGATCGTCCTCGCCGAAGGCGTCGAGATTAACCGCGATATAATCCGCCCCGTCGCCGACCTGCGATTCAATTAGGGCCTTGATATAATTCAACGGGCCGCTATCTTTAGAATACGCATCGGGACCGAGCTGAGCCAACTGCCGCATTATCTTGCCGGTCTTCGGAATTGAAGCATGGATCGATTCTCCAATAGTAATCACCGGCGCTTTCATCGTGTGGTCTTTGCCGAACAGATAATTCAAAATCGAAGATGTGTGTTCCAGGGCGGGATTTCTGGCTTTATTTATCGTTGCCCTGAGCCGTTCGAGACCGTCCTTTTCAGCGGCCGCCGCATCGTAAATCAGTTCGCCTATACAAACCCGCTCAAGGTTATTGCCGCAATAGCCGTCAACTGTCGAGTCGCCGCAGGGGGCGTTGTCCATTCCC
>Ga0268282_1001257_pt1 | contig 11335 bp, 11 predicted proteins | sample saktaG_12_FD_190133 | JGI IMG/M metagenome (GOLD analysis project Ga0268282, IMG submission 190133) | Saline water microbial communities from Sakinaw Lake, British Columbia, Canada - sak_2011_5_24_120m | ecosystem: Environmental > Aquatic > Non-marine Saline and Alkaline > Saline ...
GAGGGAATAAAAAAAGTGGGCGGCAAAGGACTCGAACCTTCGACCTCTCGGATGTGAACCGAGTGCTCTAACCAACTGAGCTAACCGCCCTGGAACAATTCTACCACGCAAGACTTCCCTGGCTCAAATCCAGCACCCCTAATCAAACCACCACACTAGAACTTTTACCACCCGGAATAACCGCCAGACCAATCACCAGACGCACCACAACTAAAATTCCGGCCTCTTTAGCCTTCAATCAATACCCAACTATTCCCTCCAAACACCCACCGCCTCTTTTCCCTCATAGGAAGCCCATAACTTACAGGCCCAGCATCCTCAAAACTCTCTTCCATTTACCACCTTTTTACTGAATTTGTGATACCTAATCAAGTAAAGAACCGGCACCAGCGTTAATCATTCCGACAGTTTCCCTCTATATAGTATATAGGGAAGTAGTTCCAATATTGTCTCTAGTATCTCTAGGGAAATTCCCTAACGAGGGAGTCAAGTGATATATAACTCTTATCCCTCTCCCCCTATAGTCTCCCTCTCACTTCTCTCTTTAAAAAAGGCGGAGCGGGCTAAAGCCCACCACCGCCTTGCTTACCGCTTCCGCTCATCACTCTTATTCTTATCTAATCAACAAATCTAATCGCCTTTACGTCCTTACGGACGTTCCCAGTTCGCTACGTCAGGATAGCCTAACTTCGCTCTCTGGTCTTAAAATTTGTTCGGCCCTTATAACACCATACCACTGGACAAACATCGGTATATTTGATTGTCTTGTACTATGAATATCCCTCAGGACAATAGTCTCTGAATATATTACCCACGTCACTCAACCACCTGCCCCCCTGTGTGTAAAGCACCCTTGATAAAAGGCGGAGGCCGCTTGCCTCCTTATTGGCGAATCATATTATGTTTCAACTCTAATTTCAATCGCTAGGACTAACAATGTTTTGTTACCCTGTCTTATTGGAAACTTTGATGGCCTTTCTGAACTCCTGCATAAATCCCAGCAAGTTATCCCCCTGTTGAAATAGCAATTTTTCTGTTATCTTAACCGTACCTCCTTTACTAAAAACCGCGAAGCTTCCACTTTTCTTTATATAATCATCGCTGACTTTCTTCTGATTATGAACAATTATGTTTCTGCATAGACTATTTTCGTTCAATTTATCTATCAAATTAGTAGGCATATCGGACCGCTTAAGACCAAATTCCTTTAGAAGCTTCAATATCATGCTCTTCATTCCATTGTATGGCAATTTTTGAAGATATCTTCTTATGATTGTGTCCCATAACTCATCTATATCGGCTGATTCCTGAATGATTGATATCTCCACGGTTTTATCGTTCCCTTTGAAGATATCTTTTGTGTTATCTCTCATCCTGTAATGTAGCATTGACAAAATCCAATTCTCGAATGTAGCAACATTCAACACAAAAATGGAATCTGATAGTTCATCTCCGATAAATTTATTTCCTACGCTGATTATTTCCTTATATGCAATGCTCTCAATTTCCTTGTCTGGCTTGAATTCAATGAGGCTAAACTTATTTTTAAAGCTTGGATAGTCATATCCCAATAAATTTTTATTTCTATCTTTGCAAAAAAAAGTGATTGCGGAATCTGCAAAATTATATAATTTTAGTCTATTGATAATATGATTTTGATATATTATCGTTAAACTATTAATTTTAATTAGTAGATTACTGTCATTTTTCTTCATATGTTTACTATACGAGGATGTCTGAATCTTTAGCCTTATTCTCCTCTATCAATTCCTTACCAATTTGAGTTGCAAGCTTTTCTATGCCTCTTCTTTGTTGGAAATAATCGAATTTGTTAGCTTTTTTAATATCAAATTCATCATTAAAGTGACTATCCTTTATCTCCTTTACAATGGTAGAAAAGGCATCTACCCTAAAATCCTTACCATCACCTTTTGAGGATAGAACTTCATGAATGTAGGGGAACATTAGAGTAATAAACCTAATGCCAGCTATTTTGGTCATAGTATTATTCTTTTTGAACCAAATATCTTTATAGTTGTTCTTCCAAGCTTCGTAATAGTTTTTCAGTTTTTTATAGTTTTTATCGCTTATTTGATTTTGAGAATCAGTAAGTTTGTCCATTGCTTTTGATGAACATAAGACCTCATCAATTTGTGTAGCCTTTATTCCGTGTGGTATTTTTTCTCCAGACATAATTATGCGACCACTAAATGGTGAATCTGTTTCTGAATTCAAACGCGATATTACCTCATATCGCGTTTCTTCCTCTTCAAGAAGAAGGTGCAACAGTTTCTTATGCCTCAATAGTATATTCTTGTCAACAGTTTTCTGTCGTTCGTTAAGAACCATAAATATTTCTTTCTTTTCATCACTAGTAAGTGCCAACAATGCTACAAAACACATTTCATATGGCTCGCCGGCCAGATGCTTTTTACATTCGTCATTGAAAGCTAGCAATCTATGTTGCCCATCAATAACCTCAATGCTCTCATCATATACCTCGAGGTCCTTTTCCTCAGGAAAATCTATAAATGTCTCGCCATTCTCTTCTAAGATTGTGTATTTCTTGGACAGGTTCAGAACAATTGCATTAGGAATATATCCCTTTGCATTTATGTCCTTTCCTTTTTTATATAGCTTGTCATGACCTAAAACGTATTGCCTTATTTCTTCAATTCTTTTTTCGTCGTATGGTCTTTGAAAGTTTTCGTCACTTTTAGATATGTCCTTTATCCCAACTAGCTTAACAATATAATTGGGGTCAGCCGTAAATACATATACATTCTTGCCCTTTTGTTTATATTTTATAGTTTTTATCTTCATATTACCTACCATCAACCTCACGCCTGCATTGACTTTAATGGCATAATATCGCTCAATGTTCAGAATGTCAACGTACGATTTTTGAGGTTTAAATAACGGAATCACGTAGAATTTATGAATTTATGGAGTTTCCAACCCCCTATTACTAGGGCAAAGGCTATAACTACGTACCATGACACTTCTTATACTTCTTACCAATACCATATGGACAAGCGTCATTTCGACCCACTTTTGAATCTATCACTATTGTGCTAAATATCTGGATTGCAAACATTTTTGCAAACCAACTTGCAAACATCAGGAATTACCAGAATTTACTAGAGAGGATAAACCGAAGCTAAGCTGAAGATAGAAAGCCACTCAGGATTACTTGGGTTCACTCTGATGGACAATACGCCTGTATCTTTTAATCAGGGTGTCACAGGTTCGAGACCTGTACGGCCTACTAGCTAAATCCTAAAGAAAAAGGTACTCAGACCTATTTGCTCTTACTCAGCGGGACAATCCTCTTGTATCTTTACCTTACGAAGCATACGCTTCATTAAGTCTTTAGCCTTAACTTCATCAGCACCAGCTAAACCACTCATACAATACCCTATAAACGCCCTACGAATTAACCGCAGGTCATCCGTTTTCAACAGCGGTCTAACCTCAATACCATCTCCAATATCAGGAAACCCACAACTACCGAGCTTCTTAAACAACGCTTCAAAGTCCAGCATCTCACTAACCTATTTTACTTTACCTTGCGAAGCATACGCTTAAATAGTTCTCGACACCTTACCTCATCACTAACAGCTAAACCACTTCTAATATGGCTCATAAAAGTCCGCCTTATCAGTCTTAAATCATCTGCCTTTAACCTCGAATGAACCACCACATCATCACCTATCTCTCGAAACTGCTCATCCAATAAATCAACGACCACATCACTAACAGGAACTAATTCCGTAGCCACACCGCCAGCTTCGCCACCAGTGAGCTGTAACTGCTCACGCTCTATACCAATATCACCTTCACCAAACACCTTTTCACCCACCAGACGAAGCGGTGAAATACGCTGCTGAATTACATCTTCCGCATCGTGTATATATTCCATGCTCGTATCTATTTTATCGTGCTGTAACAACGCCTTCACAGCTAAAGCAGAGCCAGTCTCTTGAGCCACCAAAGAAGCACCACTATGCCTTAAAGTATGTGGTCCAAGCTTACTACCAGTGATACCAGCTTCCCTTATCACCCTACGAACTCTATGCTTCAACGAAACCACGTCAGCATGACCACCAGACCTATTCTTAAATATAGGCTGGCCACTAGCTCCCAACTCTCTGAGCTTCGCACATATCGCAGAATCGCACCGGTAACGCCTTTCACCAGTTTTACCAGCAACATCTATCCAACTATCACCAACATTTTTAGCTTCCAACCCAGCTAATTCACCTATACGACAAGTCGAGTCTATCAACACCAAAACCAACACCTTATCTTGCTCAAACCGGCACGCCTTTATAATCCTAACCACCTCAGACGCAGTAAAATAACGCCTACGTTTTTTCGTTACCTTCGGTCTATCCGCACTCTCACAAGGATTATCCACCTTATAAGCCTTTTTCATATACTTGCCAGCTGAGTTCACAAAGTTAAACCAATTCCTAACCGTCATATCAGAGTAACCCTTCAAAGACCCTAACCACTCATTTATCACCAGTCCGCTAACAGGCCAATCTTCCGAATACTTCGCCAACGAACCTAACGCATCACGGTAATGCCTTACAGTATCAGGCCTAACCCGCTTACCTTTCAGAACCTTTTCCAATACTTCTAACGTTTTCACTTCACACCCCCTGCCGAGGAACTTACCACACCTGAATATATATTGTCAAGTCCTCTAGCGTGTGAAGCAAGCGCTCTAACCAACTGAGCTAACCGCCCCTAATCATATTCATTTTAGCCCAGGACGCCACCTTTGTAAACCTAAACTTCCCGCTCTGCCCCACGCTGAATTTCTGCTGCAAAATAGCTATTGACAAAATTGATAATCACCGAATATAATGAAATCGCAGGCTAGAGCTAGCTTGCGTTGGCCATCGACCCCGCGGGGCGGTGAGCTGTTCACAGCAGGTATCATTAACAAGAGAAGTCGCTTGGATCCGGTGTGACCGAGACGGCAAAGAGTAGTTATCATCCCATTTGCCTTCTCCGGCGCTGCCGAAGAAGGTTTTTTAATTTTTAGCCCGGGCAACCAAATGCTTAAGCTGGGATTTATCGGAGCAGGAACAGTAGGCACTGCCCTGGCAGTCAGGCTTCAGAGCCAAGACTACCAGCTAGCAGCTGTATCCAGCCGGAGCCGCACCTCGGCTGAGAAGCTGGCCCTGGCAGCCGGCGGCTGCCGGGTATTTGACACCAACCAGGGGGTGGCTGACTCAGCCGAACTCGTTTTCGTTACCACCCCTGACGACACTATCACGCCGGTAGTCTCTGCCGTACAGTGGCACAACGGACAGAGCGTAGTTCACTGCAGCGGTGCCGATTCAACCGAGGCACTAGCGCCAGCCCTGAAATCGGGGGCACGGGTTGGTGTCCTCCATCCTCTACAGACCTTCGCCAGCGTAAGCCAGGCCATTGAGAACATGCCCGGCTCAACCTTCGCCCTGGAAGCCGAGGAGCCACTGCTGTCCACCCTTAAAGACATGGCAGGTGCCCTTGGCGGCAGCTGGATAGTACTGAAGGCAAGCGACAAGGTGATCTATCACGCTGCCGCTGTCATCGTCTGCAACTACCTGGTAACCTTACTCAAACTGTCCACCGACCTGTGGCAGACTTTCTCCATCCCGGCAGACCAGGCTACCCAGGCACTGCTCCCACTGGTACGGGGGACAATCAACAACATTGATAACCTCGGCATCCCCGGATGCCTGACAGGACCGATTTCCCGCGGTGACAGCGGGACAGTCACGAAACATCTTGATGCGCTACTGAAACTAGCTCCGGCTGTGGTTCCCACCTATCGCGAACTCGGGATTAAGACCATCCCCATCGCTCTGGCCAAGGGAAAAATCAACAAGCACCAGGCGCAGGAGCTAGAGTCTATATTAAAGCAAAAATAATTAAAATACTTTCAGGAGGAGCCCAATGAGAGTAATGCTTAAAGGCAAAATTCACCGTGCCTGCGTTACCAGTGTCAACATTGGTTATGAAGGCAGCATCAGCATCGACAAAAAGCTTATGGAAGAGGCTGACATCCTCCCCTACGAGAAGGTGCACGTATTAAACGTCAATAACGGTACTCGCTTCGAAACCTACGCCGTTGAAGCCGAGCCTGGCAGCGGGGAAATAGGTATCCTGGGTGCTGCCGCCAGGCTGGCCACTGTCGGTGACACTGTCATCATCATCTCCTACAGCCACGTCGATGATGCCGAAGCCCGTCATGTTATTCCCAGGATAGTACATGTCGATGCCAATAATGCTATCACCAGGACTGCCCGGGCTGCTGGAACTATAGTCTTCTAGGAGGAAAACAAGTGCGTATTACCATAAGCCAGATAAAACAGATGAAGCAAAAGGGTGAGAAAATCACCATGCTCACCGCCTACGACTACACCACCGCCCGGATAGTTGATGCGGCAGGTATACCGTTAATTCTGGTCGGCGACAGCCTGGGGATGGTAGTCCTCGGTTACGAATCAACGATACCGGTAACCATGGAGGAGATGCTTCACCATACCAGGGCAGTAGTCAGAGGGACCAAACAGGCGATGATAGTCGGCGACATGCCATTTATGACCTACCATATAAGTACCGATGACGCCCTGAGGAACGCTGCCCGCTTCATTCAAGAAGGCGGCGCCCAAGCGGTCAAGCTTGAGGGCGGCGTAAACGTAGCCGACAAGGTACACAAAATTGTGGAATGTGGCATCCCGGTTATGGGCCACATCGGGCTTACTCCCCAGTCAATCTACCAGCTCAGCGGCTTCAAGGTGCAGGGCAAGACCCCGGAAACAGCCCGCAAATTACTTAAAGATGCCCAGGCGCTGGAGGAGGCAGGGGCCTTTGCCATTGTCCTGGAGACCGTTCCCAGCCAGCTAGCATCTTTAATCACCCAAAAGATAACTGTCCCTACTATTGGCATTGGTGCCGGTGCGGGTTGCGACGGGCAGGTCCAGGTTATCAATGATATCCTGGGTTCATTTACCGACTTTGTTCCCAAACATGCCAAGCAGTACGCAAAACTGGCTGACATTATCCGGGACGCTGTCACCGAGTATGATAAAGAGGTTAAGTCAGGCAGCTTCCCCACCGATAAGCAAAGCTCCTCTATCGATGAAGACATCCTGTCCGAATTAAAATAACACTCCCATGCAAGTTGTTGAAAAAATAGACGAGATGAGACGGCTGAGGCATACCCTCAGCGAGCCGGTCGGTTTTGTCCCCACAATGGGCTACCTCCATGAAGGACACCTGTCCCTGGTGAGAGGAGCCAGGGCCGAAAATCCATCAGTAGTGGCGAGTATCTTCGTTAATCCGACCCAATTTGGCCCCCGTGAGGACCTTGATAAATATCCCCGTGACATTGAGCGTGACCTGGCCTTATTACAAAAAGAAAAGACCGACCTCGTATTTATGCCTTCGGCAGCCGAGATATACCCCCCCCACTTTGATAGCTGGGTAGAGGTTAATGGGGTCACCGAGAGATTGGAGGGCGCTTCCCGCCCCGGCCATTTCAAAGGGGTTACCACCGTCGTCGCCAAGCTGTTTAACATTGTCCGGCCCACCAGGGCCTACTTCGGGCAGAAGGACGCCCAGCAGGCAGCGGTCATCAGGAAGATGGTCTCCGACCTTAATATGGACCTGAAAATAGTCATCCTGCCCACGGTGCGCGAGCCTGACGGGCTGGCAATGAGCAGCCGCAATACTTACCTTAATCCCGAGGAACGCCGGGCAGCAGTAGTTCTGTCCCGGGCGCTTACCCTGGCGCAGCAGCTATTCTCGCAGGGGAAAAGGGATAGCGAGGTCATTCGACAGCAGATGATTAGCCTTATCGAGAAAGAGCCCTTAGCAGACACTGAGTATGTCAGTGTCGCCGACGCCGAGACCCTCGCCGAGCTAGGCAGGATTAACTCTCCCGCCCTGGTATCCCTGGCAGTGAAAATCGGCAAAACGAGGCTGATAGATAATTTTGTCTTATGTAAAGACAAAAAGCTTACTCCCTGACCAGTACCAGCATCCCCAGCATTGCCACGAAAGCAAGAACGGCACCGAAATAGAAGGGGGCAGCGGGACTAACGGCATCCCACAGCCAGCCGGCAATAAGGCTTGAGGCAAGGAGGCCAAAACCAACCACCCCGTGATACACCCCGTAGGCAGTACCCCTCTTCTCCTCAGTGACCAGGTCAGCGACAAAGGCTCTGGCTACCCCTTCAACTACTCCATAGTAAACCCCGTAACAGGCAAAGAGCAGCCATATCTGCCACAGGCTTGATGAGAGCGCGAATCCAAGATAAACCAGCGCATAGACAAACCAGCCCAGGATGATGACCCGCCGCCTTCCCAGCCGGTCGGAAAGTATGCCGGCGGGCAAAGAGGTAATGGCATAGGCAGCGTTAAACAGGACAAGCATCAATGCAATATGAAAAACAGACGAACCCAGGTCCTGTGCCCTTAAGATAACGAAGAAATCACTGGAATTACCCAGGGTAAATACTGCCATAACCGCCAGAAATACCTTAAACCGCCGGTCAAAGCCCCCCACCCCCTTGAAACCGACCGCCGCCCCCGCCTGAGAGTCACTGCCCCCGGAAGGAGGCTTGCGCTCCCGGACAAAGGACACCAGTACCATTACCGCCAGCACCGCCGGCACAATTCCTGCTATTACCAGCCACCGGTAGGTCTCCAGGCTAAGCTCCAGTGACCCGCGCTGGAGAGAATATACAATAAAGGCCACCAGCGCCAGTCCGAGCACAGCCCCGAGAGTATCCATCGCCCGGTGGAGCCCGAAGCCCCGTCCCCTCTCTTCCGCCGATACCGAACTGGCCACCAGGGCATCACGGGGTGAGGTACGCACCCCTTTACCAATCCTGTCCCCGAACCTGACAACCAGTACCGCTCCCCAGGTCGAAGCCAGGTACATAAAGGGCCTGGCAATAGTGGAAATGCTGTAGCCCACCACTGCCAGCAGCTTGCGCTTGCCCACCTTATCACTGAGCCAGCCGCTGAATACCCTGAGGATAGCGTCGGCGCCCTCCGACAAACCCCCGACAAGACCGATGACAGTAGTGGCTGCCCCCAGGACATTGGACAGAAACAGCGGGACAAGGGTAAAAATCATCTCACTTGAGACATCGGTAAGGAGACTGACGATACCCAGAAAGAACACGTTGGGGTTAAGGCCAAAGACCTTCCTGTCCCCGGTAGCGGTACGCTGCGTCATTTGTTACCGTGATACCATGCCCGGGCTTACCTGTCAAGTTATCTCTGCTTGACACCCCTATTACTACCAGCTACAATAATCCCCGTGCCGAGGTAGCTCAGTCGGTAGAGCAGCGGACTGAAAATCCGCGTGTCCCCAGTTCAATTCTGGGCCTCGGCACCATAAATAAGGCGGAAGTGGCTCAGCGGTAGAGCATCTCCTTGCCAAGGAGAGGATCGCGAGTTCGAATCTCGTCTTCCGCTCCAGTAACGCAAGGCCAGCGGCAGGGCTGGCTTTTATTTTCGGCAGAAAAGATATTGACAACAGGAAAACATAAGTCCATAATCCTGCTTATTCGATAATCCCGGGAGACATTGACAACTCAATGTTTGTCAGCAAAGAACATCTTTCCCTAGGCGACGGCTAAATAAGCACCAGTGCTAATGGAGGTAGGATATATGCTGGAACTAAAGGATTTGTCTGTAACCATAGAAAACAGGGAAATTTTGCACGACATAAATTTGACCATTGGGGAAGGAGAGACTCATGTCCTCTTTGGGCCAAATGGCAGTGGGAAAACCACCCTCCTCATGGCGATAATGGGATTTCCCCATTATCAGATAACCAGGGGCAGCATCATCTTCAAAGGCAAGGATATAACCAGCGCCCCTCTGGACGAGAGGGCCCGTCTGGGAATCGGCATGTCCTTCCAGCGCCCCCCGGTGGTCCGCGGGGTAAAGACCCAGGATATGGTCTCTGCCTCCCTGGGAGACAGGGAGGACAAAGCAACCATAACCACACTGGCTGAGAGAGCCAACATGACCGGTCTTCTGGACAGAGATATAAATTATGGTTTTTCGGGGGGTGAGATAAAGCGCTCCGAACTGATGCAGCTCCAGGCCCAAAGACCAGAGCTAACTTTACTGGATGAGCCGGAATCCGGGGTTGACCTGGTAAATATCGTCCTGATAGGCGAACTGATAAATGAGCTGCTGGAAAAAGGGTGCCATATACGCGAACGACGGTGTATGGGTCTTATCATCACCCATACCGGCCATATTCTGAACTATGTTAATGCCCGCACCGGCTATGTCATGGTTAATGGCAGGATAAGCTGCGGAGGAGACCCGCATGAGATTCTGGCGACTATTAAGGAGAAGGGCTATGAGGAATGTGCCAGGTGCATTTTAAGGGGTGTGCAATGGCTGAGATAAAATCGTCCAAGAGCTATAGAGATAAAGCTAGAGCAGCCTCGGCCAAGCCAGCCACCTTTGGTGAGGATATAGATTTAGATACTTATCTTAGCTCAGCCGAGGAACAACCCTACCAGGCTGACCCCTCACAGCTCCCGGCCAGGGCTAAAAAGCAGATGCTGGAGACAGGAGTCATTTTAGACGATACGGACCAGAGGTCAGGGACCTTCATCCAGGTGGACAACGCCCCGGTCCACTTTTCCAGCCAGCAAGAGGGCATAGAAGTAATGGCGATGAGCCATGCCCTGGACAAGTATGACTGGCTGTCAGACTACTGGTGGCAGGCAGTAGCAGTGGACAGTGATAAATATACCGCCCACGTCGAGCTTAACCAGAATAGCGGCTATTTCATCAGAGCCCTGCCCGGCTCTAAAACCATTTATCCGGTCCAGGCCTGTCTCTATCTGGCAAAAACACAACTGGCCCAGAACGTCCACAACATCATCATTGCGGAAGAGAACTCTGAACTCCACATTATTACCGGATGTACCACTGCCTCGAGGGAGGAGCCGGGCCTGCACCTGGGGGTCTCTGAGTTCTATATCAAGAAGGGGGCCAGGGTTACCTTTACCATGATACACAACTGGAATCCGGAGATAGCGGTACGTCCCCGCACCGGGGTTATCATCGAAGAGGACGGGCTGCTCCTGAATAACTATGTGATTATGAAGCCGGTTAACTCACTGCAGACAAATCCCTTAGCCAGATGCATAGGTAAAAATGCCACCGCCAGGTTTAACAGTATCCTGGTCGCCACCCCGGGCTCAATGATAGATGTCGGCTCCACGGTCTTTCTTGATGGCAAAGGAGCAAAGACCGAGATAATATCGCGAGCCATCACCTCCGGCGGAGA
>Ga0268282_1001262_pt1 | contig 11313 bp, 11 predicted proteins | sample saktaG_12_FD_190133 | JGI IMG/M metagenome (GOLD analysis project Ga0268282, IMG submission 190133) | Saline water microbial communities from Sakinaw Lake, British Columbia, Canada - sak_2011_5_24_120m | ecosystem: Environmental > Aquatic > Non-marine Saline and Alkaline > Saline ...
TGGCAGGAGCAAGACTCCTGCCGGTTTTTGTTTGGAGCTTTGGGGAGGTTGGGGTAAAATGAAAAATAGTCAAAGAGTTAAAGAATTAAAAGTCAAATAATTAAATAGCGCCAGAATAATTTAAAAAATATGATAACTTTAAAAAAGTTTTTTCGGGAGGTGGCGATTATGATTGTTGCCGCGGCGGTTTGCGGTGGCGCGGTTTGGGCGGGCAGTTTGACGCCGACTGCCGGTCCGGCGGCAACCGGCTATACGCTTACCGATATTTACAATCGGCTGGATACCAACACCGCGGCAACGGCGGGCAACCACAGCTTTTCGCCATCTGCTGACCCGGCAGGGTCTTTGTATACCTTAACTCAGATTTACGACAAAATCCCGACTGTTGATGGATCAAAAATTTTGGAAGGCACTGTCTATTTGGGGGTGGATGGAGCGATTGCCGATAATGGCGCGCAGACGATCACGCCGTCAACAAGTAATCAAGCGATTACCTTGGGCTATCACAACGGCGAGGGATATTGCGCCGGCGACAGCGATCTGATTTCGGCAAATATCAAAAGCGGGACGACGATATTCGGCGTGGACGGGGACGGCAATGTGGCGGACACTTCCAGCGGCGACGCGGTCGCGGGAGACATTCTTTCAGGCAAGATTGCTTGGGTGGATGGCAGCGAGATTACGGGCAATGTTTCTGCGGGCGATGATGTGAATGGCGAAAATGGTCAATTGGTAATCACAATTCCCAATGGCTTGTACTCGAACTCTAAAACTTGCACTGCCTCAGACACTGATTTAATTGCAGGTAATATCAAATCCGGGACGACGATATTCGGCGTGGGCGGGGACGGCAATGTGGCGGACACTTCCAGCGGCGACGCGGTCGCGGGAGACATTCTTTCAGGCAAGATTGCTTGGGTGGATGGCAGCGAGATTACGGGCACGGCGGCGGCGGGCGATAATGTGGAAGGCGCCAACGGCAGTTTGGCGATTACTATTCCCGACGGGTTGTATTCGGGTTCTAAGACTTGCACCGCTTCCGACACCAACCTGTTGGCGGCAAACATCGCTTCGGGGACGACGATATTCGGGGTCGCGGGCACGATGGAGTCGGGGCGATCGCTGTTGCCCGACACTGGCCAAACCGCAAGCTACACTGATACTTATGGCGAAGACCATGATTATACTTCGGCCAATTCCGCGGTTTGCGACCGCGCGGCTTCGGGAACGGATGCGTCGTTTACCGACAACGGCGATGGCACAATCATCGACAACTGCACCAACCTGATGTGGAAAAAATGCAGTGAAGGTTTGAGCGGCGCTACTTGCGGCACGGGAAGCGCGTCAACAATGACTTGGGAAAACGCGCTGGCGCAGTGTGAAACAGTGGCGTTGTGTAATGATGATACGTTTGCCGTTGACGGCGATTGTTCGGAAAATGAAGGTGTTAAATATAATGATTGGCGCTTGCCCAATATCAACGAGCTGTTAAGTATTGTGAATTATTCAACCGCTAGTCCTTCAATTAATACGACATATTTCCCGAACACAATGAGTGGCTACTACTATTCGTCCACAAATCGCTTTAGTAATAGTTTGTATGCATGGGGGTTTACTTTTAGTTCGTCATACACAAATTATATCGGCAAGAGTGTTTCTAGTTATGTTCGCTGTGTCCGTGATTAATAAATCTTAAAGTGGTTAAAAATTTTTTTAAATTGTTGTTTTTACTCGTTGTGGTTTTTGCGACATCGCAATTTGTAATGGCGGGGACGGTTGATTCAACCGACAGATACGCGTGGACGGAAAATTCCGGCTGGCTTGATTTTGGCACGAGTCAGGGCGATGTGGCGGTGAGCGATACCGAATTAACCGGCTATGCCTGGGGCGAGAATATTGGCTGGGCGTCGTTGAATTGTTCCAACACTTCGTCTTGCGCCACAGTTGATTATAAAGTTGCCAATGACGGGGAAGGTAACCTTTCGGGGTATGCTTGGGGCGAAAACATCGGCTGGATAAATTTCGCGCCAACGGGCGGCGGAGTGACGATTAATTCTTCGGGAGAATTTTCGGGGTATGCTTGGGGCGAAAACATCGGCTGGCTGGTTTTTAACTGCGCGACCACGGATTCCTGCGGCACGGTTGATTACGGGGTGAAGACCGATTGGGCCGCGGCAACTCAAACCGCAACTGCCGCGGCAACTCAAACCGGCAGTATCGCCGGGCAATACAATGCTGCCTATGTTGAGGCGCAAACTATGCCAAAAACACCGCCCGAAGAAAAAGAAAACAAAATTACTTTTAATTGGCCATGGAATTGGTTTGGCGATCAAACCCAAAATTCCGCGCCCTCGCAAGCGGTACCGGAAAGCGCGCCGCAAGATATTGAACCGGACGCTTTGCCGGACGAGGAGATAATCGAAATTGAGGTGCCACAGCTGCCCGAGATTTCAGATGGCCAAGCGCAAACGGCGGCAGAGCAAAACAAAACGGAATTTTCATTTCTCCCCGAGTCGCTTTTGAATTTCGCGCAAAAATTTCCCCAGCTCTTTGAAACTCTCAAAAAAACCGGCGTGAAAACGATTGCCGATATTACCAAGCTAAAAAATGTCGTGTTTAACTTGCCGGATCTGGCAAAGATATTGGGCGGCGGCGATATCGCGCGAAACGCTCAAAAAATTCCCGAAGAAGTAATTTTCGCGCGCGCGTTTGGTATTGACTTGTCGGTGAAAATTGCCGCCGATCAAGATGGAAAAGCGGAACAAAAAATAAAAATTGTCAAAAATACCGCGCTGGAATTGATCGTCAAGCCGGAACATCCGGCGCGGTCGGTTAAAGGAGCTATTGTGTTAAAAATCCAAAACCAAAAAACCGGCGGGCTTTTTGAAAAAATATTCGCTTCGCGCGTTTTGGCGCAAAATGAAAATGCTAATGTTTTGGCCGAGTTTGGCTACCAAGATGATGACGGCGATGGCGTTTTTATCGCGCGGATTGACGCGCCGCAAGTCCGCGGGGAATATGATCTTACTGCAAAGATTGATTATGAAGATTTCGCGCAAAGCGACAGGGAAATAAAGGTGAATTTGCTCATTGACCCGGAGGGCTATGTTTTTGAAAAGTCAGGCGGAAAAGAAGCAAGAATCTCCGATACTATTGTGTCGCTTTATTGGAAAAATATTCAAACCGGCGAGTTTGAACTGTGGCCCGCCGAAGATTATCAACAGGAAAATCCGCAAACAACTGACGCTACTGGCAATTACGCGTTTTTGGCCCCGGCCGGCGGGTATTATCTGCAAGTTGAGGCATCCGGTTATCCGACCTACCGGGGCAGTCCGTTTGAATTGAAAACCGGCGCGGGCGTGTATCAGAACATTGAACTGGAAAAGAAATTTGGCGGGCGCGATTTGTTTGCGTGGGAATGGTTGATGTTTGCCGGGTTGGTTGCCGTGGCGGTGTTGCTGGCGGTTAATTTCTGGCGCGACCGGAGGCGCGGCGCGGGATAGCCGCGAATTTTGACATTTTTGGGGATATTTGGTATTGTCGGACTATAAAGCCCGCGGGGCTTTTTTAAGAGAGGGCAAAGTATGAATATTATTAATACAATCATAAAGTTTTTGAAAGAGTCGCGCGTGGAAATAAAAAAAGTCAATTGGCTGGCGCGGCCGCAATTGGTCAACTATACCTTGCTGGTTATCGGTTTTATGGTTGCCACCGCTCTGTTTTTGGGATCATTGGACTGGGGATTTACCTTTTTGTTGCAAAAATTCGTCCTGCGAGCCGAATAAATTTTTTGATGTATTTATCCGTTAAACTTGTTGAAAATTGATTTCACTTGCCTTTGAAATCAAATTTCAACAAATTTAACTTTGATCGCGATCTATGGCAAAACAACAAATAATGTCCGAAAAGAATTGGTATGTGATCCATACTTATTCGGGCTATGAAGAGGCGGTGGCCAAAAACTTGAAACAAAGAATTGAATCTTTGGGGATGGAAGACAAGATTTTTAATGTTATCGTTCCCAAGGAAAAGAAAATTAAAATCAAGGAAGGCAAGCGCAAAACCGTGGAGGAAAAAATCTATCCGGGTTATATTCTGGTGGAAATGATGGTTACCGATGATTCGTGGTATGTGGTGCGAAACACTCCCAACGTGACCGGATTTGTTGGCGCGGGGACCACGCCTATCCCGGTTTCCTTTGAAGAAATCACCGAATTGAAAAAGCGAATGGAAATGTCCGAACCGGAATTCAATATTGAGGTGGAAATCGGCGAATTGGTGAAAATCATTGATGGACCGTTCAAGGATTCCGAAGGCAAGGTTTCCGAGATTGACCGCGAGCGCGGCAAGGTGAAGGTGTTGGTTTCAATGTTCGGCCGCGACACTCCGGTGGAATTGGATTCATTGCAAATTAAAAAAATTTAACTCGTCAAAGCCTAAGCACTAAATCCTAAATTCTAAACAAACTCAAAATCACAAATCCTAAATTATAAACAAAATACCACTCTGCATCTCGTTTAGAATTTATAATTTTGAACATTGAGACTGTTTGGGATTTAGAGTTTGGGATTTAGGATTTTTGCTTCGCAAAAATATGGCTAAAAAAATAAAATCAGTGGTAAAGTTGCAAATTCAGGCCGGCAAGGCAACACCGGCGCCGCCGGTGGGGCCGTCTTTGGCCCAACATGGTGTTAATCTGGCTGAGTTTGTGAGGCAGTTCAACGATATTTCGCGTCCGATGATGGGTTTTGTGGTGCCGGTGGAAATTACCGTCTATGAAGATCGGAGTTTTTCGTTGCTGTTGAAACAGCCGCCGGCAAGCGAGCTTTTGAAAAAAGCCGCCGGCATTGAAAAAGGATCGGCGCAACCCAACAAAAAAATCGTTGCCAAGATCACCAAGGCCCAGCTCAAAAAAATCGCCGAACAAAAAATGCCCGATTTAAACGCGGTTGATGTTGAAGGCGCGATGAAGATCATCTCCGGCACGGCCAAGAATATGGGGATAACGGTGGAGTAAGTATTCAGGCAGGTACCGGTGTAAGCACCAAATCCAAAGCCCCGCGCAAGCGGGGTTTTGATTACCCGTAGGGGCGGGCTTTATGTCCGCCTTTTGGTTTTTCGTGATACCGGATTCAAATTTCCGATTTTAATTTATTCTTTGCGGCGTGGTAGGATTGGGGTATAGAGAAGCACGCGGGCAGGTTATTTAATGTGGAGATTTGTTGATTTTGTCAAGGTTGGCGGGCGGGGGGAAAAGAGATATAATGAAAAATTGGGAATTGTAAATACATAAATACGAATGCGAGTTTGTAGAGGTCGCACCTCGGCGATTACGCCGAGGAACGACCTCGAATGCGGGATACGAAATTCAAAATCTAAAATTTAAATAAACTAAAGGTATGATATTATCGGATACTGATATTCGGCGGTATATGGCCGAGGGGAAAATCAAAATTGATCCGGCACCGGATTTTTCCAGCCAGCTTGGGCCATGTTCACTTGATTTGTCTTTGGGCAATCATTTCAAAATGTTTAAGCCGTCAAATTACGCGTTCATTGACGTGAAAAACAATTATAACGGCGAACTGATGGAAGAAGTGATCGTGGGCGACGATATGCCGTTTATCATCCAGCCGCGCGAATTTGTGATCGCGGTTACCAAGGAAACCATCACTCTCTCTTCTGATTTGATGGGACGCCTGGATGGCCGATCGTCGTTGGGGCGGTTGGGTTTGGTGGTGCACAGCACCGCCGCGCGGTTTGATCCGGGATGGACCGGCAAGGCGGTGATGGAGTTCGGCAATCTGGGCATCCGGCCGATAATTCTCTATGCGGGGATGAGGATTTGCGCAATGACTTTTGAGACGCTTTCCTCGCCTTCGGGCGTCCCCTATTTATCGCAAAAAGACCACAAATATGCCGGCCAGAGCGGCGCGGTGGGATCAAAAATCACTGAAGAAAAATTCAAATCCTAAACCCTAAATTCTAAATCCTAAATAAATCCAAATATTTTAAATCGTAAATTCAAAACAAAATGATTAGAAACAGCGGTAAGTATTTTGTTTATGATTTATGATTTGTGATTTTGAATTTGTTTAGAATTTAGGATTTAGTGCTTGTTATTTTATGATTAGTACGAGGGATATTAAACTAAAATTTTTAGGGATAACGCCGGTTTGGGATGATGGCACCGGCAAATTGAGTCCCCAGCATTTGGTGGCGCTTTCCGGACTTTTAACCTATAGCGGCAAATCCATTGGCGATATTTTGGGCGAGTTGCGCGCTTCGGGAAAAGACATTGATAAAAAAATTATCGCGATTTTGCGCCAGTCATCGCTTAAAGGCCATGCCTCAATGGCCACCACGCCGGCGTTTTCCTTTTCCTATGAAGCCAGCAAATTTATTGATTCGGGCTTGACGGGTATTGTGTTTGCTTCGGCAATCATGGCTTCAGGCAGAAGGACGGACACTGTGCCCGAGGATATTGTTTTTCCGGAAGCAATCGGCAAAGATCTCCGCGCTCGTGAAACATACAAGGCGGCCTCGGAAAAAAATATTGAAGCTTTAAACCGTCTTTTGTCCGCCGGTGTGGGCAAAGACGAAGCCAGCAAGATTTTGCAATACGGAATTTACGGCACGGGGATCATCCAATTTTCGGTTGAATCGTTGGTGTCGTTGGCGCGCGAATATGAGGCCGAGCGCGAATGGATGCCCGAAGATATCGGTTTTTTAATCCGGGAGATTGAAAAGGAGCTCAAGGGTTTGGGGGTTGATTTGCTCTATGCCACGCGCTTGGCCGCGCCGCGCAACAATTATCCCTATCCCAACATCTTTAAAAATCCGACCCAATCAAACTTGGCGCGCGAAGTCGCGCAGACAAGCAAAATTCAGGAAAATTTCAAGATAATTTCCACGGATTTTGTGATCACCACCGGCTTGGAAAAAAGATTGAAAGATTTGGAACAAAAAATCAAAATTGCTACGGGCAATCGGCAAAAGCTTAAGAATGAATGGCAAGAGCTTTTGTCCGAGCGCCAGCAGATCGCGCGGGACTACGGGCTTTGCGCCAATATCAAGATTTTTTCCCAAGTGGCGTGGCGGGTTTGGGGCGATAAAAAACGGCATCGCACCGTGCCCATGGTTGTTGATTCGGTCTATCATTGTGCCGCCGCGGCCTTGAAGGTTTTGAGTTCTTATAAAAGCCAAATTGAAGAAAAGAAATTAACTCATGCCATGATTGATGAGATTGATCGCGTGTTTTCAATTCCGCCGGTCATTTTTGGCAACAAGGAATTTCTTTATGAATATCTTTCGCGGGCGCTTGATTCATTGGAAACTTATGAAGAATTGGTTAAAATGGGAATAAAAGAAAGGGACGCGATATTTGTGGTGCCGCGCGGACTTAAGCTGAACATGGTGCAAGATTATAATCTCTACAATTTGATCGCTGGTTATTATCCGTTGCGGATTTGCTCCACCGCCGAGGAAGAATTGCGCCGCTTGAGCTTAAAAGAAGTTGTGGCGATTAAAAATCTTTTGCAAGAAAAAGGCCTTGATTGGCTGGGGCGCCATATTGTTCCCAAGTGCCATTGCGCCGGTTTTTGTTTGGAGCATAATTGTTGCGGCGCGATCAAGGGGCTTGTTCCGGATTATGACGAAGAATCCCACCAAGAAATGCATCGTGATCTGGAAGCGAAATTCCAGGCGGTGTTAAACGATATTAAATAAATATGATATTGGGCATCAGCGAATTGCATCGGCTTGTGAAAGAAAAAAAAATGGTTGAAGGACTCTGCAAAAGAGAATTAAATTCTCCGGAAGGCGCGGGATTTGATCTGCGCTTGGGGGAGGTTTATGACCTTTCCGGAAGCGGTTTTTTGGGTGTTGAAGAAAGAAAAACTCCAAGCGCGAGCAAGCTGGCGTCATATGACAGTTCAAAGAAATCAAGTTTTGTTTTCAAGCCGGGAGGTTATTATTTGATAAAAACCATTGAAAAAGTAAACACTCCCGATGATATTTTGATATTGTTTCGTCCCAGAACAACGATATTCCGGTCGGGGCTGATGATTTTCACCGGCAACGCCAGTCCGGGCTATTGCGGCGAACTAACTTTCGGGATGGCTAATTTGGGGCGGAGCAACATTGAGATTGAGCTTGGCGCAAGGGTTGTTCACGCAATGTTCTATCAAATAAAAGGCGAGTCAAATGCCTATAAAGGGCAATGGCAGGGAGGAAGGGTTTCGGCGGAAAACACGGAAACACAAATATAAAAATATGGCCAAAAATTCTTTTCCGGGAAAATTTGTGGTTTTTGAGGGGCTGGATGGCGCCGGCAAAACCGCCCAAATCAAAATGATTGCGGATTATTTCAACGGCGGGAAATTCGGCCACAAACTGCAGGTGGTGATTGAGCCAACGCAATTGTTGATTGGTGGATTGGTGAGGAGCCGGTTGCGTGGCGATTGGCACAGTTCTCCGGACGCTTTGCAGTTGCTTTTTGCCGCGGATCGCGCCGATCATCTGCAAAAAGAGATTATTCCCGCTTTAAAGAAGGGAATGCTGGTGGTTGGCGATCGTTATAGTTTTTCCACAATCGCTTATGGCGCGGTGGATTGCGATTTTGATTGGCTGGCGGGAATTAACAGCCGGTTTATGATTCCCGACTTGACGATTTTTTTGAATGTTCCTGTTGATGAGTGTATCAGAAGGATAAGCGGGGAAAGGGGGTCCATAGAGCTGTTTGAAAAAGCCTCCATATTGAAGGAGATTGGGGGAAATTATCAGGCGGTTATTGAAAAATTTCAAAATAGTGCCAATATAAAAATTATTAACGGCAATCGCGAAAAGGAAGAAGTTTTTGCGGAAGCGCTTGCCGCCATTAAAGAGTTATTAGTTTGATTTGTCAATTATCGTGACAATTTTTAATCAAAAAAAAATATGGCTGTTGCAAAAAAAACAATAAAACTTCCCATCGCGTTGCGGATTGACCAAACCAACATTGATTCCAAGGCGAACCTTTTGGACATCAAAAAAACTTGCGCGGAAGTGAAAAAATACGGATTTCGCGGCATTTGCGTGAATCCGCAATGGGTGAACGCGGCCAAAAACGAATTAAAAGAATTTCCCGCCAAAGTGATTTGTCTGGTGGACGCGCCAATCGGCGACAGTTCCCACGAGGAACGGATGCAAATTTGTTTGACGGCCAAAAATAACGGCGCCGACGAACTTGATGTTGTTGCTTCGCTGGTTGACATCAAGCACGAGCGATGGGAGAATGTCTACAAAGATTTGGCCGCAATCTGCAAGATTTTGCCGGTAAAGGTGATTATCGGTTCGGGTTATCTGACCGACAAAGAGATTGCGATGGTTTCGCGTTTGGCAAAACAAGCCGGCGCGATTTGCGTGAAAACCGCTACTTCCAAGGACCCTCTTGAAGAGCGCGAGTTAAAAGAAAAATCATGGCACTTGGAAATTATGAAAAAAAACGCTCCTGGCTTGCTGGTTAAGGCGTCGGGAAATATCAAGGACGCCAAGGAGGCCAAGGCCTATGTTCGGGCGGGCGCCGATATCATCGGCACATCCAACGGAGTGGCAATCGCGAAAGGCAAATAAAATCAAATGTTAAATGATAAATGTTAAACAAATTTTAAAATCAAAATTTTAAATAATAAAAAAAACAATACGAAAACGGAATTTCGTTTTGATTTAAAATTTAAATTTTTGATTTTATTTATCATTTGATTTTTGATTTATTATTTTTATGGAATACATTCCCACAATCGGGTTGGAAATTCATTGCGAATTGAAAACCGAGTCAAAAATGTTTTGTTCTTGCCCCAATGATCCGGACGAAAAAGAACCGAACACTAATATTTGTCCGGTGTGTTTGGGCCATCCGGGGACCTTGCCGGTTGCCAACGTTGAGGCAATCCGTTTGACGCGGTTGGTCGGTTTGGCGTTGAATTCGCAAATTTTGGAGAATTCAAAGTTTGACCGCAAAAATTATTTTTATCCGGATCTGCCCAAGGGCTATCAAATTTCGCAATACGACCAGCCGCTTTGTCTGGGGGGTGAATTGGAGGTGGGAGATGGCTTCGGCGGGCGCAAAAAAATAGATATCACCCGGATTCATATGGAAGAAGACACCGGCAAGCTTATGCATCCGCAAGGCGGTGATTATTCGCTGGTGGATTTTAACCGCGGCGGCGTGCCGTTGATGGAGCTGGTAACCGAGCCCGACATTGAAAACTCGGATCAAGCGCGGGAATTCGTCAAGGAATTGCAATTGATCCTGCGTTATTTGGACGCATCGGACGCGGATATGGAAAGAGGCCAGTTGCGGGTGGAGGTTAATATCAGTTTGGGGAAAATCGGTCCGGACGGGAAAAAACAATTGGGCACCAAGGTGGAAGTGAAAAACCTCAACTCTTTAAAAGCCGTGGAAGGATCCGTTGCCTATGAAATCGGCCGCCAAACCGAATTGATTAAAAACGGGCAAAAAGTGATTCAGGAAACTCGGGGATGGGACGACAATCGCGGCCGGACGTTTTCCCAGCGCGAAAAAGAAGAAGCAAAAGATTACCGCTATTTTCCCGAGCCCGATATTCCGCCACTGGTTATCACTCAAGACGAGATCAAAAAACTGAAAGCGCAGGTAGGGGAATTGCCGGCCAAAAAAAGAGACCGCTTTATTTGCCAATACGGGCTTGACGCGCCCACTGCTGAAATTTTTGTGGCAAATCGCGCCATGGGCAAATATTTTGAGAGGGTTGTGAGCGAGCTTGAGGAGTGGGCGAATATTGAAGAAGGCGACAATAAAAACAGCGAGGAAGAGTCCGTTTCGCTGGCCAGGCTTTGTGCTAATTATCTGTCCACTGATGTTTTGGGCATTTTGAACGGCGCGCCGTTTTGCGAAAAGAATTTTGCCGCGACCGCGGAAGATTTCGCGGAATTTATTTGCTTGATTTATAAAAAAGAAATTACTTCCAAGATTGCCAAACAGGTGCTGGCGCAAATGGCCGAAACCGGCGGCGATCCCACCGATATTATTGCCCAAAAAGGGTTGAGCCAGATTTCAGACAAGGACAAGGTTGCCGAGATTATTGGTTGCGTGCTGACAAAAAATGAAAAAGCCGTTGCCGATTGGCAGGCGGGCAAACATAACGCGTTCCAATTTTTGATCGGCCAGGTTTTAGCCGAAACCCAAGGAAGAGCCAATCCCGATGTTGTAAAAGAAATTTTATTGCAAAAGCTGGGAGAGGAAGAATCATAAGATTATTTAATCATAAATGCGAATTAAAAAGGCGGGCTAAT